>ERZ836939.2635-NODE-2635-length-17010-cov-4.846948_pt1 | contig 17010 bp, 16 predicted proteins | sample MGYA00519912_ERZ836939 | MGnify/ENA primary metagenome ERZ836939 (study PRJEB31850, sample SAMEA3708810) | human gut metagenome | biome: human gut; feature: human-associated habitat; material: faeces | place: China | collected 2014 ... | reverse complement strand
TAATGGAGAAGCACATCGGATCAACAGAGTGCTTCTGTTATGATAAGAAAATGGCTGGCTTTGCCGCACAGGAGCATATTGCAGAGTTCAAGGACGGAAAATGCCCGGTGCAGCTGATGGTGATGAAATGCGACAAGTTCAAGGGCAAAGGCTTTGACGCCTTCCTGATGAGCCAGATGTGGGACTGCCAGGAGGACCGGGAGCGAATCTTCCGGGAGTGTCGGTATCAGGTCGTGGCCACCGATATGCTGGCTGCGGCGCTTCCAGCGTTGGAGCGGGCCAACCTGGACGCCAACTTCGTGGAGGCCCTGGCGGAGCTGTACCCTACCTGTGAGGCGTTCTATTTCCAGAACTGCGGCAAGCTCCTGCTGGCGGAAGATGTGCGTTCCCATCAGATTGAAGGCTCGGATCGGTTCATCCGCTTTGGCGTCAATGTCCGATTCTTCAACATTGAGGGTACTGAGGATATGCTCATCGACACAGTGGGCATGAGCACCCTGTTTCTGCCCGACCTCCAGTACCACTTCCATGGCATGGACCCCAACTGGGTAGTAAACCACGCCTACAATGTGGCGTCCTATATTCTGGCCAATGACAACCCCATTCAGGATGGGGAGACCATAGACGGCGTGGCAGATGGCCAGATGAGCAGTGAAATTCAGTGGAAGTGCCAGTATGAGGATGCCCTGATCCAGCCGCCCAGAGGGGTGTTGGATATCCATATGGGAGAGTTTGCTGCCGGGCAGCGGTAAACTATGCGTGTGTTTGGGACGGATAGAAATGGATGACAAAACACATGTGATGACAAAGTTGAATTTGCGATTAGTAGAAGAAATGTAAATGCTTCGATAGCGGTTCCCCTTGTCCTTGGCTCGCTCCCCGAGTAGATTCACTAAAACTGAAAATCGCCGCAGTGAAAACTGCGGCGATTTCTCTTTGACCACTTGAAGGCACTCTTTTCGGAAGTGTCTTTTATTATCAATGGACTAAAAGCACCCCAGATAGTTGGAGGAGGCTACGCGAAAAGAGCACCATCTTTTTTGATTTTTACTTCAAAATTATCACTTTCTCCAGAGTAACGCATTGGCTGGCAGCAGCTCTGATGTCATATGCGGGGGTAGATCAAGACTGATACAGGCAGCATTATCTACCTGAGCCATTTCGCTGGCAGTTGCCCGGCCGATATAAGACATCAGACGACTGCGTGCGATCGTCCGTATTTGTTCTAAAAGCACGATGTTTTGATGTCCATGCAGTTGCAGTGTGGCGTGAGTTGGCAGACCCGACCGCTTGGCCTTAGAGGTAATTGGCGCAACAATTACGGTGGGACTATATTTGTTGCCCGTGTCATTTTGTATGATAAGAACAGGCCGTATACCTCCTTGCTCACTGCCGACAACAGGATTAAGGTTTGCGTAATAGATATCTCCTTTTTGCATTTTAATGTCTCCTCTTAATGTATAATTATAATGTTGCTCCTAATTGAAGCTGTCCTGTTGTATGCAAGAAGGAAAAATTTAATTTCTATATGTCTATGTCCGCATAAAACAAACTACCAAACTGGGATATTTGTTATTTTATCAGAGGTCAGGTTAGAGGTTTCAGGTGCACCCCAAAGGGCTTTTTTCTGCCAGTGACAAACGGCGGCTCAGGGAACACAAACGGAGACTGAATATATGAGATACCGCAATCCGCTGGGATAGTGATAGGATTAACACCAATCGCACTTAGCATATCAAGGTAACGACGATAAGTATTGTAGGCAACCTGCGCCCGTGCGGTGTCCATGTCCTTGTCTGCAATGATGCGAATAAAGCCCTTCAGTCGCTCTTTCATTTTTTCCTTATAAGTGGAGGAGTCAATTATTTTTTCAGCCCGAGTAAATGTGTAAAAATTGCCTTTGGGAAACATTCCATAGAGTTTGGCTAAATAGTAGTACTCCATCCCCGTATGGAGCCAATTTTTGGCGCTCCGGCGGACGCCACGCCGGGCCATGTATTTAAGGTGATCTGCCTTGATCTGTAGCTCCATGCGAACAATGTCTTGCTCATACGCTTCTGGCAGATTACTACAATCCCCAGTGGAAATGTATTTGGCAATACGCTCTGCATTTTTGTCATAGACATTGACAACCTTACTTTTGCTGCGGCTGTAGATAGAGGTAGCATATTTAATGCCGCGCGTGGTGTAGATCGCTTTGACGGGGCATTTTTGCAGCATACGAAAGAGCACCTCTCGAGTTCTGTTATCCTCTATTCGGATGTTATGGCAATAGTCGATACGGCTGACGGCCATATCGTCCAATGTATATCCACCGTAGGCAAGGAGGTGCTTTAACAGGTGGCGGAGGATTCGGATATGTTGTGCAGACGAGTTCTCTGTTTGAAAAAACTTTGGAACATCTATTTTAATGGAGCAAAGGAAAGAGAGGACTGTACCGATATCGTCCTGTACAAGGGGATGGAACCACAACTTGATCCCCTCGTGGAGATAAGTTATGTGTTTTTGCACCTGGGCAAGTCTGTATAACTCGTCACCATCTGCAGCGATAATGCGTGTCAGCAATACTGTATGCATGGTATTTCCTCCTTTGCCACGTCAGCTTCAGGGCGTATATGGTGCAGAATGTGGAAATACGTCTCATCCCAACAGGGAATCTCCATAGTTTCCACATGCACTTTTGAAAAAATTCCTAATCATTTGTTTGCCCTCCAAGCAGCACTTACAGCTGCCCAAATGTACCCTGTACAGTATCTGATCGTGATATGCGGGTATTATATGCAAGTAATTACAAGTCGCGTGACCGAGGCGAGAAGAGAGGACATTAACACATTTATCGTTGTTGCATCGGTTCCTCATAGTGGTAATAATAGGCAAGTCCTTTGCAACCTATTGGCAGCCTCCTTCTTCATGTTCCCAGCACCACTTGACGGGCGGGATATCCTCTGAAGTAATTCGAAAGCCCTGATACAGGAACAATTTCCTGCGTCAGGGCTCTTGAAATAGGATATATAGAAAGGATTGCTTAAATACATCAGAACATTTTGTAGTCGCTTATTTTCTCCATCAGAGCAGACTATTGATATCTTGATTGCTGAGTTTGACATGGATCGTATTAGAGCATATCGGGATCGGGAAACCTGGGGAAAGGCCTACCGAAAACCAGCGGCATATGGGGACTTGCTTCTCTTTGAAGTGAAGGAGCCATTTATACGAAACGACTAATCAGTTTTATAATTGGAGCAGGATTTTACAATGGCCGCCTATGCAAATCGATTCACAGAGTGTGCCTATTTTATACGGCAGATGAGAGATCGGATCTGGCCTGTTTCTGCACAAACAGTGATTCCCCACTGATTGATAAAGGAGAGTGTTCCTATGCGGCTTAAGGCTTATTCTATATAGAACTTGATATGGACACTGTCAAACACTAACCTCATCTAATCTTTTCAATGAAATAGACATTTTCTAATTCAGGACGTAAACCTCCTACCCTATGATGGGCAGTGATAAAAAGCGTTTCTCTTTAGTTTGTTAAACTTTTACAGATTCTTGCGAAAAATACAGAACCAGGATATACTGTGTAATATACTGTAATTAAAGGTGATAAACATGGCAGTTAAAGATACAAATCTATACAAACTACTGAAAACCAAAGAAATAATTGCCATTCTCGATGGTGATACAAAATATGGAAAGTATGAATTTGAGGATGGCACGACTGTTGTCACCGCTATGCCTTATCTGAGTGGGCCAGACTTGTGTAGTATATCAACATTGTTTGGATTACCCATGTCCTATTCGTGGGGCAAAGGTGCTGTAAACCTTAGTCGTTGGCAATACCTTGATAATCTGATGGGGCATTGTATAAATGAAAACCGTTTCTCTGACTTGTTGTCATACCTATTTAGCAAGGAACAGTTTTCAAAAATATTTCATGGCCGCGGAGCGGACGAAATAGAATCTGCCTACACACATATCACTAACGAAATTATCCAGAAAATCAACGGTATTTTATACTTTGGAGGTAATGAGCTGACGGTTATTGGGACGCAATTTATTGTTAAACCAATCGGTAGCAAGGTTACCGTGCAGGCACCACAAATAAAATCAATCGACCGTGAGTATATAAAAAGTATTTCCCACCGTGCTATGCAGGATGTAGAACAACAAAATTACGATAGTGCCATCACAAAATCAAGAACGCTGCTTGAAGAAACATTTTGCTATGTCATTGAAAAGAAAGGTGTTACTCCTTCTAACAGCGGCGACATGGCTAAACTGTATAAGCAGGTTAGATCACTCTATAATATGCATACAGATGGAAATACTGACCGCAGAATTAATACTCTGCTGTCTGGTCTTAACAGTATCGTATCTGCCATTGTCGAAATGCGTAACAAGGATAGCGATGCACACGGAGTCGGTGCCAATAGAATTGCAATTGATGAACACCATGCCCGTCTCTTTGTAAATTCCTCAATGACAATGGCTGATTTCATTTTGTCAGTGGGAATTAAGGCCAATAACACACATAAATGAAAAAATCGTCCTCGCTACCATAAAAGCTGTAGGAGAGTTTTCTTATCTACAGAGAAGTGGGAATAATTTTCTCCTTTTCCCTGTGTCTTTTTAACATAGGTTCTATACACGATGCAGTGAGCCGATGGTCTTTCTGTTTCAAAAAGTAAACTAACTCCTTACCGCCCTGTATCGGGCCTATACATTAAGTTGTTGTTCACAGCTATAACAGACATACTTCTCCAATTTATTGTACATAAGATATTTTCTCTCATCCATCATAAAAAAATGACAGCTTATCATGGGTTGAAACAGTCACTCTTAGAAAACCTAAAATATGATTTTCCCATGGCGCATATAATACTTATGACTTGCAAACAAGTTACACCGCATCACAGGCTTTACTCTGAGAGCATATCCCAAATTGTCTGACAGACCTCTTCTCTCTTTGTAAAAACAAAGCTGACATGTGGATACATGGTTTGATGCCGCAAGATCTGTTTGTATAAGTGGGTCTCAACAAAAGTCTGGTTTTTAATTGTACACTGCCACTGAGCTACATCAGAGATCTGGTTCACACGATCGTCCGGATCGGTACCAATCACATACACCAGCTGTTTACCAGCCATCTGCGTAAGGAGTGCAGCATTTTCATAGGATTCCCTGTTTTGAGATCCTGCAAAATCCTTGTAGAGTTCCAGTATGTTATCTTTGCGGTCTACAATGGCATTACCGTTCAACAAAGTATAATCTCCAGCAGGTAAGTACTGCGGTAGGATGATGACACCATGCTCTGCGCACCAATTGACCATGGGAGATTTGCCTTCGCGGCTATCGGCATTAAGTACGGGCAGACCGGACAAGTTTGCCAGCAGCAGTGCGTACCTCCAGTTAGGATCTCCCTGCCGCCACCCGCCTGCGGTACCAACACGGATATCATCTGGCGTGATTCGATAAGCGGATACTGGCAATGATTTTTTAACATCTATATAGTTTGCATCGCTCCGGCGATGGAGCTCCAGACATATATAATGTCCTGCAGATTCCTCCAATGATTGCATCCTGACGTGATCACCGCTATTGAGTGCATTCAGTGCACATCGGATGGCAGTGGCACCCCTATGCTTATCCAGTCTCCAGATCAGAGGCCACTTTCCGGTCTGCTGATACATATAGGTGGCCCATCCCACGCATGGACCAACCGATATGTCATAGCGGATATAATAAGCCGCATCATCCTGCTCAGCGGCAAGAAGTTTTACTCTGTAAATACCATCTATGGGTGAATTAGGGGGATACATTGATTATCTGCCTCCCAAACAATAGATTTAAGTTGCTGGTTGATTATAGGCCAGACAACTCAAATCTATTGGCAGGAAGTTTCTCCTTGATCCCGTAACACTTATAACTTGCAAAGCAATACAGGAACTGCTATAATCTCTTCAACAGAAACGAATTCCCCTTAGGTACCATGTACTTGTCCCCCCGCAAACAAGCACATTGTCCCTAAATAATGACTCCCATAAGAGTCCGAGGAACTTCGTTTCCCCGGGCTCTTTTTTTATTTCTTTTCGCTTCTTCTCCCGGGTTTTTGCTTGATTTAGAATTAATTTGGAACTTTTTTCGAAAATATTTGGGTGAGCGTCCGGTTGCTAAAATGGTTGGACAAACGACCAGGTTGGAGTGGGACGATCACATGGTATCTAAGTAGAATGCGAATTATTCTGAGATTTTGCAGATAAAAATGAATTAAACTGAGATTTTGCGGGTCCTGTTCGTCAAAATCTCAATTTAATTCAAAAACGAGTATCAAAATCTCAGCTTAATTCGATATGAATCATCAAAATCTCAAGATAATTCTTTTGGGGGCAGCAATGGATAAGGCGGTAATGAAAACAAGGGATATTCGATTTTTCAGCAACAAGAACGATCAGATCATCTGTATCCACTCAAAATGGGCACGGGATTACGCGAAATATCTGGAACAGCAGCCCTGGGTCCAGTCCTATCAAGCTGTGGTACCATTGGAACCCGACTACATGCAGCATGTATCTCCTGTTGATATCCGCTCACTTTATTTTCAAAGTGAGTGGGCGACCGATTTTCTCATTCTGTTTGCCGACGGAAGTAAAGGGGTCCGGGAACTGGTACACAGAGAGGATCTAACAAAGCGTGCCATGATCGAGCGTCTGGAGCTGTCCAGAAGATATTGGGCAGTACGGGATATTGACGAGTGGAAGGTGGTGCTGGTCGATGACTAAGACACTGCGCTTTGTGAAACAATCAGGCGTCATCTATCGAGTTTTACTTGAGACTCCAGTCGGTTGCTGGCTCATCGATTGTAACGACCCCTCTCCCCCATTTTTTACTGCTGACATTAGTAAATATGAGCGGGTGCCAGCACCGGAAATCTGGATATCAGCGCAGACCATGACTCCGGCTCAAGAAGCCCGCCTGCAGATGATCCAGCCGCTGCTTGATTGCGATGACTGCATCCCGGACAAGTCTCTGCGATATCGGATGGCAGCAAAGGCGGCACAGCAGCATCAGACCACGGCACGCCGCATCCTGCGGCTGTATTACCGGTACGTTGCTACAGGACAGGTCACAGCAAAAAGAGAGCCAAGAAAACGAACACAAAACAACCAAGCGATAGAGCGAGCTATCCGGCAGTATTACTATGGATCCAAACGCCTATCCCTACGGGCTGCCTATGAGATGATGCTACTGGAGGACTATGTGGGAGCTGATGGAGAGCTGGATAGCGATGCTCCGACATGGTCACAGTTCCGGCACTACTACTACGATCACGACATGCACAAGGACCCGCAAAAGATCATCGCGCGAGAAGGCCTTACTAAATACCAGCGAGACCATCGGCCGGCATGGGGCTCCTCTGCCAGATGGCGGCCACAACCCGGCAGCTATCAGATGGATGCAACACAGGCGGATATCTATCTGGTTTCACGATCAGATCGGTCTGTTGTGGTGGGTAGGCCATATATCTACATGGCGGTAGATACAGCCACCCACCTAATCGCCGGGGTCTATGTCGGATTTGACTGCGATGAGACTGCTGTGATGTCTTGTATCGAGCAGGCTGCTATGGACAAGGTTGGGTACTGTGCCCGCTATGGCATCGAGATCACGCCAGAGCAATGGCCCTCGGTAGGTATGCCAACGGAGATCATCACTGACAAGGGGCGTGAGTTTTTTGGGCCCCGCATGGGAGAGCTATGTAAGCGTTATGGTCTGGAAGTGCTGACCTTACCACCCTTTCGGCCGGACTTCAAAGGCACGGTGGAGAAGTCAATCGACCTGCTTCAGCAACGATATAAGCCCATGTTGCGGGGCCGTGGCGTAATCGAGGAGGATGCTCAAGAGCGTTGGGCCACGGACTACCGGGCACAAGCTGTGTTGGATCTTGATGATTTTACACGGGTTGTAATCCACTCTGTACTGTACCTAAACAGCGGGAGGCTTATCGATGGCAAGACTCCAGCAGAAAGATGGCTGGAAATGTCCCCAAGATTGATGACAGTGGACATGGAAGATCTGCACATCCAGACACTGCCACGAGATACCGCAAAACTGACCCGTAAGGGCCTCCGAATCAACCATATATGGTACGCCCCGGACGATGCAGATGGGTTGACCATTGGAGACAGCTATACGATTGCTTATGATCCAGCAGATCTGCGTCGTATCCATATCATCCTGGCTGACAAGATTTGCCCATGTCATACAGTTGAGATTGGGCAGCCACTCTCTGCTTTCGAGGTTAGCATAGCCCATGAAGCCGCTAAGGCACATGCACAGGCGGCTCGACTGCGAGAGACTGCTGTAAGTATCACAGCCATGAAGGCCATCCGCTCGATTATTGAGCAGGCAGACAGTAGGCGGGAGCCAATCAGGCAAGTCGACGGAGATAAAATCAATGAGGATAAGAGTACAGAAAGGGGGCAACTGACATGAGTAAGTATCCATCCGGCCATACGGCCAGTGCCATCTATGCGGGCTCATCAGGAAACCCATACCTGGAAGCCATGCCGGATATACTCTCGCCAGAGCAATTTGCCAAAGCCGTGGCAAGCTACCCCCCCATCCCCTATGATCTGGCTCAGATGTCACCTGAGGGACGACGGGGACTGCTGCCGTCTCTGGCATCCATCTATGTTCCGATGCCGTACCAGTACGCCATCTACGACACGCTATACCGGGCGATCTCCACGACATACCGCACGGCCGACGTGCTGGAGTTGACCAGGGCGATCAATGCCTGCTACTGTGGTCGAAACACCAACTATGCCACGCAGGCAGACAGCGGGTCAATTTTGGGGGCTCCAGGGTGTGGCAAGACGGCCACCGTGCGCCGGTGCCTCTCGACAATGCCTCAGGTGATTGAGCATACGGAGTACCATGGGCAGCCCTGTTATGGCAAGCAGGTACTGTGGCTGCATGTGGAGTGCCCTTCGGATTGCTCGGTCAAGACTCTCGGTTATAACATCATGGCTGCGCTGGATAAGGCTATTAGCTCGCACTATCTGGATTCAATGCAGGGACTGCGGTCTGCCTCAGCATCGGCCATTGCTACACAAACCAAAATCCTGCTGGCCAACAACCATGTGGGGCTGCTGGTGATTGACGAAATCCAGAACGCCGTGTTAACTGCACGCAAAAATAGGCAGGAAAAGCCACTGCTGCGATTCCTCGTGGAGCTAACGAATGAGACTATGACCTCCATCTATTTTATCGGCACACCAGTCGCAGAGGAGTTATTTGTGAGCCAGGAGCATCTAAAGAGGCGCACCAGAGGCATCCGACTGGCCCCATTTCGGCCGGACGGGGTCTATCTCGACTTTGTACGCAAGATATGGCCCTATCAATACACCGCACAGGCGGCACTGTTGACTACCTCGATTACCAATAAACTGTACGATTGCAGCGGCGGTATCCCGGCCTATGTGATTAAAATCTTTGCTGAGTCGCAGGCACAGGCCTTACTTATGGGCTACAGCTGCATCAACGAAAAAGTGATCCAGCGGGCGGTCGAGCTGCTGGCTATTAAGGTGCCAAGGACTTATGCGGCTGGCACTCACATTTCGGATTTTGAAATCGGTCTGGAGGCACCAGAGCCGCCGCCAGAGACGGAAGAAGTGCCAAGACAATACGCAGTCAAAAGAGGCCGTAAGGCAGCACAGAGAGACGATGGAGACCTGCTCGTTGCGTACAACAATGGATTAGATCTTGAGGCTCATCTCAAAGAGCATGGGTGCTTGGAGGTTGATTACCATGCATATCCCAAAGATGCACGGGGCCCCTGATGCTCTTGTACATCGGTTGGTTTTATACCGATGCTGGCTCACTTTCCCACGCCCTACCCCGGGGAGTGGTGGTACTCGGTACTCTGTCGCTACCATGTACGCAGTGGCCACAGCAAGTACGCAACCACCATCCGTGAGCTATATGGTGGTCGGCCCATGGTGCATGGCAGGCTTATCCCTGGAGGCGATTGCGCAGCCATCTTGTCCAACTTGCCGCCTGGGGTGCTGTCGATTGATGATGTATTGGCAAATCATACTCTGCTCCCCTACTATACCCGTTTTTTTGCCACAGGCAAAAAGCTGCAGGTATGGGATGCATTACGGGCCGGCCATGGATCAGGTATCACAAGCATACGGACACAGATGCCGGATGGCACGGAGGGGCTCAAGTATTGTCCTACCTGTTATCTCTTGGATACAGAAAAATATGGGGAGCCATATTGGCACCGGGTACACCAGATTCCCCTTCTCCCCCTTTGCCCGATGCATCAAGTGCCGCTTGTTGTTGTGCCTGCCAAGTTTACACGTCTATCTGAGATGTTTCTCCCGCTCGTATCTGTTCGACGCCAGGAAACTGAGCACATAGACAAAGCCCCATGGATGGAGCCGCTGAGTGATATGCTGATGGCGCTGCTATGTAAAGACTATGCCCCAACGGTTGGATACAACAATCTGCATACCGCATTGATCAACGCAGGTTATGGGGTGGACAAGATCAGCAAGTATCAAACCCTGAGCGTTGAAAAAATCCAGGAGGCGGCAAGGGCGCATTATGGCAATCAAATCTATGAGCAGTACTTTGCCAGCTTGTCTTCCGCCGTACTATCACGGCTCACAAATTGGAAGCTATCATCACCAGAGCGGTATGCGCTGATCTCCGTAATGGTCGACCTGGATGCTGATACTCTATTTGGTCCGGCTATTGAACCAACCGATCCACTGCTGGAGCGGTTACTGTACTACAAGGATACCGGCATTATCTACGGAAAAAACGATCTTGCTACAAAGATGGGCATACAGCCTGGACAGTTGGACTCGTTGGCGGCAACATATCATGTAGAGCCATTTTGGAGACAAATCCGGCAGGAGCGCAATCGGTGTATCCGGTTGTTGCTAACAGATAATGAGTATGATGTTATCTCACAAGCGGCGAAAGAAAACGGTAACACACCGCTTGCTGTGTTTGCACGTTCGATCATTTTGGATATTTTACAAAACAAGGAGGAATTGCAATGAATGGCTACCGAAAAATTCTAAAGGAAGTATTGGAACAAGAAGATCAGGATCGCGAACGCAAGATTGAGTACCTGATGCCCAGGCTGTGCGGGTTGGTCGATGATGCCCCGTATATCTACGCACTGGACAACGGCGTAGCTGCATTGACGGCACTCTACATCCTGTGTACCAGTCACAATATCAATACAGTCAACCATTACCAGGAAATCCAGGAGCGCCTGGAATATCTGTTCAACGACCTGCTGGGCGACATGTTGGAAAAATTTCCCCCTCGCCTCCCAACCGAAGAGGACTAATTATGGACAAGTATCGCAAAATTTTGAAAGCGGTCAGAGAAAAACAACAGGAAAAAGACCGGGAAAAACAGGCAAGGAACATTGCGGAGACTATGTGCTTGTCAGTCGATGAGAGCCCGCACATGATTGCCATGGAGGATGGGGCGGCAGCAGTTGCAGCCATGTATACCCTATGTGTGGAGGATGGACTCGATACTGTAATGGCGTATCAGGAGCTCAGAGAGCACCTTGATGGACTCCTGGGTGACATGTACGACAAGATGCGGGAAGTATATCCAGTACCTGCCCACAGGGAGTCAGGGGGCAAGTCCAAGCCGTGCATTGGAGCCAATACGGGCCAGGAGGAGTCGCCATGACATGGATGGATAGTTACGCCAGGATCCACGCGCTCACCCTCAGCTGGGTTTCCTGCGATGACGACCTGACCGATTGGGTGGATGAGGCCCTATGGCCTCTGGCATCCCATGCTGATTCGGGAACCTTGCTGTGGGCTATGTCTGCGTTTGTGGTGATCACCTCCAGGCCACCCCCCGCTGGCGTTCCCCCTTTTACCTATCGGCTGGCATGTAAGATTATTGGATACACCATCGAGGAAGCAATCGAGACAAAGCTCAAAGCGGCAGAGAGCTGTCCGTAAAACAATTGTTTGCCGTTACACACGGGAGGCCCCGATTTTGGGGCCTCCCAGAGGGGATAAAACAGTGAAAAATGCAACGAAAAAACAAGAGGGGATTATCGTTACAGATAACGCCGGTACTGTACACGGCTACGCACGGTGCTCGACCAATGAGACCCGCCAGGATATTGACCGGCAGGTGAGGGAACTCAAGGCAGCCGGGGTAACCAGAATATGGATGGAGTACGAGCATGGGGATGCGCCGACCAAGGAGCAGCAAGATATGATGTGGGATACAGTCCGCCCAGGAGAAACGGTGATAATCGCAGAGCCATCCAGATTGTCCCGCTCGGTACAGCAATTTTGTGAGATCGTGGATGTTATCAAGTCCAAGCGCATCCGGCTCCAAATCTTGGGGAGCATTACCATCGACTGCCGAAAGGATGATCCAGATCCGATGACTGTGGCATTTTTGCAGCTGATTGCTGTGTTTTCCGAGTTGGAGCTTTCTATGATCCGGTCCAGGGTGAGGTCTGGTGTAGCCAATGCCAAAGCTAAAGGTAAGCAGTTGGGCCGCCCGCCCATCACTGCCGAGCGCATCCCAGATAGTTTTTACCGATACTTTGTCAAATTACAGGCTGGCGAAATCAATGTGAGCGAATTGGCCAGGCTGGCACAGGTAAGCCGCCCCACAGTTTACCGATACCTGTCAGCCATTCGCGCCAACAATCCAAGAAAGGAACGGTAACTGATATGACTGAGTGCTATCGTTATGCTGTCGACACCTACGCGCAGATGACCGATGCTGCAAAAGCGAAAATCTCCCTGGATCTACTGTACAACGCTATCTGTTACTATCATGGCGACGCAGAAGAGATCGTGCAAAAGCTGCTCCATATGGATCAGGTGACTCTCAATCAATTTGCGGACTCGTTGGCTGCAACGAGACAGCACGTGAAGCAGATGCATCAGGCCGCACTGGCTGCAATGCCTGCCCCGCGCCAGTCTGCATTTGCATCAGGGGATGTCGAGGATATCCTCTTTTACCGCATCTCTAATGGTCTGCCAATCGAATAAAATCAGGAAATCAATAAGGGCAGGGAATGCATGACCTAAATCTGAGGATTTACTAAGACGAGGAGGATTATTATGCGCACAGGATACCAAACCAATAATATCAATGTAGATGAAATCGACGAAATCCTGGAAGAAATTGAAACTGCCGGCCTGGATAATCCAAAGATCAAATGCTGTATTTGTGAGAGAGAGAAACCGGCCCATGCTGTATATACCTTGCCTGAGGTCTGGCGCCATGCGAGACGGATGGCATTGTATATGTTGGGTCAGGCTCCACGGCCCGAACCGGTGGACGAGCAGGCGCTGGTGCGCAAATATGGGTATACGATCCATGATGTGTTTTGCGTCGACTGCTGGTTAGATCTCATCTTGGACGGCCGTAAAACGGACAGCTAATCTTATATACAGCAAAAAGTCACTAAGTTTAATTTGACCGACAATTCCTCATCAGTCTCTGCCAGATACTCCGCTGCTGAGTACAAAGGATATCTGATAGCTTGTGTCATCCAACATCGGGCACCTCCATGTGGCATATATAGGATGCGTGTAATGAGAGGAACCATAGGCTTGTCTCTGTATGTAAGAGGAAGCACAGCCCAAGGTAAGAAATGGTATATTTCTACCGGAGGAAGTAAGACAAGGAGAAAAAGATTCAATGGGAAACAGCACTGAAGTACTTACGATTACAATCGACACTGAACTCAAAGAACAGGTCGAACAGATTATCCAGCCCATGGGCATCAGCCTTGAGCAATTGATCATCAGGTTTCTTGTCTGGTGTGTCAGTGAACCGGAACAGGCGATTGATTATTTGCAAAATGCTCATGAAGATCAAAAGGAAAGACTCCAGTAAGAGTGATGTTGCCGGGTAATATAATAATCGGGCTCACCTTGTGTGGTGAGCCCGATATTTTTATTATTGTGTCCGTCACGGCAATAAATATGAAACCGCCCCGAATTGCGGTTTACCTCACCTATCTTGAAGATTTGACGAAAATGTCAATCCACTTAAAATATCAAAAAATAAATTTTAGAGATATATTAGTGAAGCAATTTTATCGTTTTCTTTGAAACATGCAATTAAAATACGATAAAACACCTCCGTGTTGTACCAAACATTGAATTCTGCAAAATAGAAAATAAATCTACCGCATATAACGCATATAGACAACGCCTGCAGCGCGTGGAGATGAGGGATACGTCCGGGACCAGACCCATGATTCCCGCCGGAGTCCCCCACAGCGGACAGGCTGCATATCAGATTTGCCGGCCCTGCGGTCGGCAACGGGGGTCTATGCGTGTTCCAGCCCACGAGATCAATAATTGGAACCTGGTGTGACAGAGCCGCTGCTATAGAGTCTGTTCGGGGGAAACGTGGGAAAGGTAATCCGAAACCTCCGTCAACCGGGTGTGCCTGTCCGGGTTCATATAAATTAGGCAGGAGGGCTTCTCGCCGGCGAAAGCCGGGGGAATCCACTCTAACAACTTCCTGGAGCGAGAAGATGGAAGCGAGTGGATTGGTCGATTACCGCTGATCAGAACAAACAAGTTCTGATAACCCCCTGTGCCGCGAAGAGAGCAGTCGTATGCTCTTTTACGCGGCGCAGGGGGTGTCTTGCGCCGCCCGAGTGAGAAAGCCCTCAACCTCCGGCACGAGCAACAGGCCCAAGGTCCTCCACCTTACAGCACGCACCGCAAGTCAGGAATCCTGCGTCTTTGATACAAAGAACTGTTTGGTTGGTTGTTTAGCCCAACAGCCAGAGGCGCTGCTCCACCAGCTTCCAGGCTCGATGCTTCAGCGCAAGAGCAATCCACCTCCGCTCCACACAGGGCTGGTTCAAAAAACTCGGGGTTTCAAGCAAAATTCCAGGGTTCAGGTTGCCAAGCAGCGGTGCAGCAATCCCAATCCGGTCCAGCACGAACCAACTACTCTACCGGGGCGTACAGGGTATCGTTAGAAGTAGGCAGTGCACTGCAAGAGGTACAAGCTACTGATACCTGCTCGATGTCTTTTAGTAGAAAACCTTTCGTTATTCTTTAGCACGTTGAAGTAAAGCAAGCTTCTTCTTGCTTCAGCGTGTTGAAGTGTTGGATTCCAACGAAGCAACAGTTGAGGTTGATTCCATCGATGCAGTAGTTGTGAATGAACAATCTTGACATTCAAAACTCTGTCATCAGTGAAAGCTGAATGTCAATAGCTTACCAAAATACGAGTGCTATTCTCCTATTGAACCAGGAGAATAGCACTTGTTGCGTATAAGGGCCATATAAAATAGGAAAACTGCAAATATAAGGCTTTTCGGAGCCTGCAATCCGAAAAAATAAAATAAAAGTCTATCACATTACGCTGAAAGCCGTCCGGGTAAAATCTGGGCGGCTTTTTTGCGTGGTGGACTTGGAAAGGAGGAAAATTTTTCGATAGAAAATCAACGCTCATTTTTGTGCAATACACCAAAATTGAAGGAGGTTAGTGAATGGCAGATGACAAACTCAAAACCGGCCCGGAGCCCCCTGGCCCGGATCGTCCCGGTGACGCTCCTGTGAAAGAGGCTCCGCCAATCCAGGAGCCCCCGGTTCAGGAAACCGACGCACCGGGGAAAACGCAAGAGCCCGCCGCGCCTGGTACGGGCCCGGCGCTCCAGGCGGAACAGTCTGTTATTCCCGGTATGGGTGAGGACAATCCGGCCCGCTCTGCACTTGGGGAAGTAGTGGTTGATTTTGACAAGATCAACGAGCTTATGTCCCAGCGACAGGCAGCGGCGCATGGAGCCGTACCCAAAAAACTTGACCGAAATGACCAGGCGGCGTTGAAGTATGTACTGACCCATGAATATGTCCACATTCGGCGCTTTGACGCAATTACAAAACTTCTCTTTGCTGCTGTGCTTTGCATCCATTGGTTTAATCCGCTGGCTTGGGTAATGTATGTCCTTGCCAATCGGGACGTGGAATTGTCGTGCGATGCCTGGGTTATCCGTATGATGGGTGCAAAAAACCGTTCCTCCTATGCGCTAATGTTAATTAAAATGGAGGAAAGGAGAAACGATATGTCTGCTTTGTACAGCCATTTCGGTAAAAATGCAATTTCAGAAAGGATTGAAGCAATTATGAAATTCAAAAAGACATCTACCATCGCTTGTGCGTTGGCGTTAGTTCTGGTGGTTGGTGCCACAACTGCCTTTGCCAACAGTGATGTAAATCATGAAAATGCTGATACAGCTCAATTCGTAGAATATAGCAGGAATTTGGGAAACGGCACCGAACACAGTGTGGATAATGGGGAAACTTGGATTTCCGAAGAAAAATATAACGAGTTATATCCCCAGCTAGATATTGTTTATTGGACTTATGAAGAATACAAGGAATATTTAGAAGAGCAGATACCCGTATGGCAAAGCCTTATCGGTGTAAAATATAAGAACGTAAAAGGCGAATGGGTAGAATGGACACAGGAAACGGTCGATCAGTGCATTGCTCAAGCCGAGGAGGAATTGGAAGCAATAAAAAATGGAGCACTAGTATCACGGACTATTAACGGCGTAAATGATCCTAACTTCGGTATAACTATAAATAACCTTAATTCTGATGTGGATGTGACATATACTACAACGATCATTGATCAAAAGGGCCAAGAAATCAATTTAGGAAGTTTCTCCACGGAAGAAGAACGCTTAACTGCGGTTCAAGATTATTGTGATGAACAAATCAGACTTGGAAATATGACCAAGGAATATGCCGAAAATCTAATCAATGATCTTCAATAGTTAATTGATTTGTAAGGGCCTGCCCAAACAGCGGAAATAAAAAAAACCGTTGTTTCGGCGGCTGGTCATCCATGCGCCCTGACATAATACAGTAGCCTGACGGCGGTTTTGAGAAATCAAGGCCGCCGTTTTCTTTTTGAAAAATGAGAATACGGAGGGTGTGTTAAAGTCGCCCT
>ERZ836939.2622-NODE-2622-length-17078-cov-3.745932_pt1 | contig 17078 bp, 14 predicted proteins | sample MGYA00519912_ERZ836939 | MGnify/ENA primary metagenome ERZ836939 (study PRJEB31850, sample SAMEA3708810) | human gut metagenome | biome: human gut; feature: human-associated habitat; material: faeces | place: China | collected 2014 ... | reverse complement strand
ACGTGGCCTACGCCGACTCCTGCGGCTATAAGATCAAGCTGCTGGGCCGTGCCATCCGGGAGCCGGAGGGCAAGGTGTGCGCCTTTGTGGCTCCCCACCTGGTCTCCTGTGAGAACCCCCTGGCCGGCGTGGAGGACGTGTTCAACGCCATCGCCGTCACCGGCAACGCGGTGGGCGACGTGATGTTCTACGGCCGGGGGGCAGGCAAGCTGCCCACCGCCTCCGCCGTGGTGGCCGACGTCATCGACATCGCCAAGGACACCAAGCGGGATCACCACAACCAGTGGGGCCCCGGAGCCCCCGACCTGGTGGTGTCCCCTGACGGTCTCACCTCCCGGTGGTATGTCCGGGCCCAGACCACCATGGATCAGGCCCGGCTGGCCTGCGGGGAGATTCAGCCCCTGGCCCGCGCCGGCGCTCCCGCCGGAGAGGCCGCCTTCCTCACCGCCCCCATGACGGAGCCCCAGCTGATGGACCGCCTGGCGGGCATGGAGGTGGGCTCCCGGTTCCGCGTGCTGTAAGCCGCGGGGCGGCTATTTGCCCGGGGGGCCCGGTCTGCATAGGATAGAGAGCAGACCTGCGTTTTGACAAACCGTTGGAGGGAAACAATATATGGCATTGATTGTACAGAAATTCGGCGGCAGCTCTGTCGCCAACGCGGACCGCGTGCGCAACGTGGCCCGGATCATCACCGAGACCTATAAGAAGGGCAACAGCGTGGTGGTGGTGCTCTCCGCCCAGGGAGACACCACCGACGACCTGATCGCCAAGGCCCAGGAGCTCAATCCCAACGCCTCCAAGCGGGAGATGGATATGCTCCTGTCCACCGGCGAGCAGATCTCCATCGCCCTGTGCGCCATGACCATTGAAGGGATGGGCTATCAGGTGGTCTCCCTCACCGGCTGGCAGGCGGGCATGAACACCGACTCCGCCTACAGCAACGCCCGCATCAAGCGCATCCAGACCGAGCGCATCCAGACCGAGCTGGACAAGAACAAAATCGTGCTGGTGGCCGGCTTCCAGGGCATCAACAAGTACGGGGACATCACCACCCTGGGCCGGGGCGGTTCGGACACCTCGGCGGTGGCGCTGGCGGCGGCCCTCCATGCCGATCTGTGCCAGATCTACACCGACGTGGACGGCGTGTACACCGCCGATCCCCGCTCTGTGAAGGGGGCGCGCAAGCTGGAGGAGATCACCTTCGACGAGATGCTGGAGCTGGCCAGCCTGGGCGCCCAGGTGCTCCACAACCGCTCGGTGGAGATGGCCAAGCGCTATAATGTCAATCTGGAGGTCCTCTCCAGCTTCACGGGAAATCCCGGTACAAAAGTCAAGGAGGTTGTCAAGACCATGGAAAAGACCCATGTAAGCGGTGTGGCGAAGGATAAGAACGTGGCCCGGCTGGCCCTCATCGGCCTGGCTGACGAGCCCGGCACTGCCTTTAAAATTTTCTCCCTGCTGGCCAAGAAGAAGATCAACGTGGACATCATCCTGCAGTCCATCGGCCGTGAGGAGACCAAGGACATCAGCTTCACCGTGGCCCGCGGCGACGCGGAGGAGGCCAAGAAGATTCTGGAGGAGAACCAGGAGTACATCGGCTTCAAGGCCATTGAGATGAACACCCAGGTGGCCAAGGTGTCCATCGTGGGGGCCGGCATGGTGAACAATTTCGGCGTGGCCAGCCGCATGTTTGAGGCCCTGTCCAGCGCCGGCATCAATATCAACATGATCTCCACCAGTGAGATTAAAGTCTCCGTCCTGGTGGATGAGCGGGACGCCGACCGGGCGGTCCAGGCGGTCCACGACAAATTCTTCTCTGAGTTTGGCGGAAACAACTGAGGCGGAGAAGTGACTTTTGTGTAAAATGGGGAAAAGCCGGGAGAAATCTCCCGGCTTTTCCCGCTATCCTGCTTTTTTCCTTTTTTTGTGTTGCAAAAATTTCTGAGTTCTGGTACAATAATAAACCGACTGGATCGTAGATAGGCGCAATATGCCTGAAAGAATGAGAAGCGGGGCCATGTCCCCGGATCAATAAGAGGAGAATCAAGGCACATGGATTATAATGAGAGAGAGGCGCGTCGGCGCCAGGAGGATCGGGATCTGAACCGGGCCCTGATCTGGGTCGGAGCGGCGATCGTCCTGGAATTTCTTTTGGTGCTTGTGAATCGTTATTATATCAATTACCGGACTACGTCTGAATCTATCAATCTTGCCCTTGCCATCAATGCGGGCCTGACGGTCCTGCAGTGGGTGAGCCTGGCGGCCGTGGCTGCCTGTGTGGTGTGGGCCATCCTGCGCTTGAATAAAGGAGAAAAAGCGGGCCTGCAGCTGACTTTGATTGCCGGAGCCGGGGTTCTGCTGATCTGCTCGGTAGTGATTCTGCACTTCCAGGACGCAGGAGTGCGGATGCTGTTCTGGCTGGTGCCCGCCTGGGCGGCGCTGGCGCTGGTGTACTACCTCTATCAGCGGGAGTTCTTCCTGGCCGCTCTGGTGAGCGGCGCGGGTGTGCTGGGCCTGTGGTTTGTGCGCCACGCGGGGGCTGCCAGCCTCTACACCATTGTGGCTGTTGCGGCCATTGTGCTGCTGGCTGCGGCTATGTTCTGGATGAAGTCCCACCAGGGCCGGCTCATTGTCAAAGAGGGGATCAAGCGGGTGCTGCCCTCGGACGCCGGCTACGGGCTGATGTTTGCCAGCTGCGTGGTGAGCCTGGCGGCCATTGCGGCGGCCGTCGTTCTGGGCGGCGCGGTGTCTTACTATCTGCTGTTTGCCATGGTGGCCTGGCTGTTCGCCCTGCTGGTGTACTACACTGTGAAGATGATGTAATTTGGTCCACTAGGAATTAGGAGTTTGCCGGGAACGGACCCTTCTGGATTTAAAAAAAGAGTGCAAAAGCGGCGCGGAGTTTTCCGCGCCGCTTTTTTATGCGTGTGCCCACATATGGATTCCGCGGGTTCTGGACGGCAAACGCCCCAATATAATTCCTAATTCCTCATTCCTAACTCACCGGTAGGTGTGGGTGCAGACCTCCCGGATCTTGGCCTGGATGCCTTTCAGGTCCACAAAGGTGTCCGGACGGCGGGAGGGGTCCCGGAGGATGGCCGCCGGATGGAACAGGGCGGTCATGTGGACCCCGGACTTCTCAAACCACTGGCCGTGCTCCTTGGTGATTTTGAAGTCGGGCTTGATGAGCCGGATGGCGGAGATGCGCCCCAGGCAGATGATGATTTTGGGGCGGATCAGGGCCACCTGGTTGCGCAGGTAGCCGATGCAGGCGTCCTGCTCGGTGTTCAGCGGGTCGCGGTTGTGGGGGGGACGGCATTTGACCATGTTGGCGATGTACACGTTCTTGTCCCGGCTCAGGTCGATGAGCTCCAGCATCTCGTCCAGCAGCTGGCCGCCCCGGCCCACAAAGGGGAGCCCCTGCAGGTCCTCGTGCTCGCCCGGCCCCTCTCCGATGCACATGACCTCCGCGTCCCGGGGACCAGTGCCGAATACCACATGATGGCGTGTCTCTGCCAGTCCGCACTTTTGACAGGACAGGCACTGTCTCTCCAATTCTTCCCAATCCAGCATGGCGGCGACTCCTCTCACAGATCAGATAAGGCTAGTGTAGCATACCTGGGCGGAGTGTGCAATCGGTCGGGAGCAGAAAGAACAGCGTGTTAAAAATCACGAAACACAATATATAGTGTTAAAAAGAAAAAGATGGCACAATTCTGTCTGAAGAGATTGAAAAAACAGGTTATTCTGTCAACTGAATAGAACAGATGTTTTAATCGTGAAAAGAGCCGAAACCGCAGGATTCCTGCGGTTTTTTTCTGGGGAAAATTCAAAAAAGGGGTTGCATTTTATGTCAACAGCTTTTATACTAAAAACACGTGGTGGGGGAAAGTGGATCAATCTCCCATAAAAAAATAGAGAAGTGGGGGAGAGGTGACACAGATGACCGGCACGTACGAGCACAGCATCGACGCCAAGGGCCGTCTGTTTATCCCCGCCAAGCTCCGGGAGGAGCTGGGCGTTACCTTCTATTTGGCCATGGGCATTGACACCTGCCTGGCCATCTACCCCCAGTCCACGTGGGACAAGTTTACCGAAAAATTTGCCTCTCTGCCCATGACCCAGTCCAAGGTCATGCGCCCCCTGTTTGCCAACGCGGTAAAGTGCGAGCTGGACAGCCAGGGGCGCATCGTCATTCCCCAGAAGCTGCGCAAGTACGCCAAGCTGGAGAAGGACGCAGTGATTCTGGGCGTCAATGACCGGGCGGAGATTTGGAGCGCCCAGCTCTGGTATCAGGACGAGGAGGAGATGACCCCTGAAAAGATGGCCGCCTGTATGAGCGAGCTGGGGTTCTAGCGTATGGAAGAAGTGTTGACCCACAAGCCGGTGCTTCTGGAGGAGTGCATCCAGGCCCTGAACATCCGCCCTGACGGGATCTACCTGGACGGGACGCTGGGCCGGGCGGGCCACAGCCGGGAGATCGCCCGGCGGCTGACCACCGGACGGCTCATCTGCGTGGACCGGGACCAGGCGGCCCTGGACGCGGCCCAGGATCGGCTGGGGGAGTGGATGGACAAGGTGACCCTGGTCCACAGCAACTTCGACCAGCTGGACGCCATCCTGGACGGGCTCCATCTCGCAGGCGTGGACGGGATGCTCTTTGACCTGGGGGTGTCCTCCCCCCAGCTGGACGACGGGGAGCGGGGCTTCTCCTATCGGACCGACGCCCCTCTGGACATGCGGATGGACCGCTCCGAGGGCCTCACCGCCGCCCAGGTGGTGAACACCTGGCCCCAGGAGGAGCTGCGGCGCATCCTGTCCCAGTACGGGGAGGAGCGGTACGCCCCGACCATCGCCGCGGCCATTGTCCGCCGCCGGCAGGAGCGCCCCATTGAGACAACTTTGGAACTGGTGGACGTGATCAAGAGCGGCATGCCCGCCAGAGCGCTGAAAGAGAAGCAGCACCCGGCCAAGCGGAGCTTTCAGGCCATCCGCATCGCCGTCAACGACGAGCTCTCCTCGGTGGACCGGATGATCCAGGCCGCCGTGCCCCGGCTGAATCAGGGGGGACGGCTGGCGGTGATCACCTTCCACTCGCTGGAGGACCGGATCGTGAAAACCGGCCTGGCCGCCTTTGCAAAAGGCTGTACCTGTCCGCCCGACTTCCCGGTGTGTGTGTGCGGGAAGACCCCGGACGTGAAACTGATCTCCCGAAAGCCCATTCTGCCCACGGCGGAGGAGATCGCGGAAAACCCCCGGGCCCGGAGCGCCAAGCTGCGGGCGGCGGAGAAGCTCAAGCCCCCGGCAAGGCGGGCCTGAGCGGGCAGACTGTGGGATACCAAGGAGAAACGGAGTGAATGGAATGGCAAGCCGCCGCCGCAACCGACCCTCATACGACACCTATGGAAGCGTAGCCTATGCCCCCGCTTACGACGGCAGCGCCGTCCGTGCCCCCGGGCGGGAGGATACGCTCCGGCCCAAGCCCAAGGTCCGGCCCCGGGAACGGGAGCGGACCCTCACCCGGACCCGGGTCCAGGTGCGGGAGGCGGGGGAGGTCTCTCCCTTCGCGGTGATCGGCTTTCTGGCGGTGGGCATTTTTGCCGCCCTGGTGCTGTGGAGCTACTCCCAGTATATCGTGACCAGCGACCAGCTGGTAACCATGCGCAGCGAACTCAGCGACCTCCAGGAGGAGAACGTGCGGCTCTCCGCCCAGTATGAGAAGGTCTTTGACATGGAGCGCATCCAGGCGGCGGTGGGGGACACCATGGTCCGGCCCACCAACGACCAGATCGTCTATCTGGATCTGTCTGAGCCGGACAGCGTGGTGCTGTACGGACAGGAGGAGACCAGTCAGGGCCCCCAGGGGCTGCTGGACGGCCTGAAGGAGCTGTTTGGCGATCTGTTCGCATATTTTCAGTGACGCAGCCATAAATTGGAACCATAAAACACAGGCGGGACAGAGATAAGGGCGCAGGAAGGGAGGCTTTCTTGCGCCCTTCTGGCGCTGATGACGCCTTTGATCAGAGATACAAGGAGGGACCAACGTGCAGAATCGACCGCGCTGGGAGCGGGAGGACCGGGACAGCCGGATCGACCGCAACCGGCAGTCCAAGCGCCTGGTATTCCGGCGCTCCCTGTTTTTGATGCTGGTGTGCGGGGTGGGACTGTTCATTCCGCTGGTGATCCAGCTGTGGACGATCTCCATCCGGGACCACGATTTTTACCAGCAGCGGGCCACGGATCAGCAGCTGATGGACGTGTCGGTGTCCGCCCACCGGGGGGACATTCTGGATGCCAACGGCGATGTGCTGGCCATGTCGGCCACCGTATACAACCTGATTCTGGCCCCCAAGGACCTGATGAACAGCGTGGACCAGAGCGACTATACCGATGAGGAGGGCAATGAGGACGAGGAGGCCTGGAGAGCGGCGGTGCAGGAGCTGCGGGACGAGATCATCGACGGCCTGATGGCCATTCGTCCCGACCTGGACCGGGCCGATCTGGAGCGGCGAATGGCCAAGGAAAACTCCCAATATGAGGTGCTCCTCACCGAGCTGGAGGAGGAAGAGGCCCAAGCCATCCGCACCTTTATTGAGGAGAACAAAACGGGCTATTACCTCTATCTCACCCCCAGCACCAAGCGGTACTACCCCTTCGGCGATCTGGCCTCCCAGGTGCTGGGCTTTGTCAACTCTGAGGGCGGCGCGTACGGCCTGGAGGCCAAGTACGAGGAAATCCTGAAAGGGATTCCCGGCCGGGTAGTCACCGGCCGCACCGCTGAGAACGACGAGCTGTACAACAGCTACTCCAACTATGTGGACGCGGTCAACGGCTATAACCTGACCCTGACCATTGACAGCACCATCCAGTCCTATGCCGAGCAGATTCTGGCGAAGGGCATCGCCGCCTATGATGTACAAAATGGCGGTGTGTGCATCGTGGCCAATCCCAAGACCATGGAGATCCTGGCCATGGCCAGCTCCCCGGAGTTTGACCCCAACAACTACTCGGCGATCATGGACAGTCTGCTCCAGGGCGAGGCCTCGTCCAATGTCCAGGGGATCTATGAGCAGCTCAAGGCGGAGAACGACCAGAAGCCCGCCGAGGAGCAGCTCACCGACGCGGAGCTTCAGCAGCAGGCCCAGTCCCAGGCCAACGCCGCCGTCCGGGAGACCCAGTGGCGGAACAAGGGGCTGAGCGAGCCCTACGAGCCGGGCTCCACCTTCAAGGCCCTGGTGCTGGCCGCCGCCCTGGAGGAGGGCGTGGTGAGCGAGAGCGACACCTTCTATTGTTCCGGCTCCTGCCGGCTGCCCGGAGTGGCAAACCCCATCCACTGTTCCAAACGAGATGGCCACGGGATGCAGACGCTGGCAGAGGCAGTGCAGAACTCCTGCAACCCCGCTTTTATTGAAATCGGACAGCGGCTGGGGGTGGAGAAGTTCTACGACTACTTCGAGGCCTTCGGCATGACTGAAAAGACCGGTATCGACCTGCCGGGAGAGAACATCGGTCTGGACTGGGGACGGGAGGCTATGACCTATGTAGACCTGGCAGTGGCCTCGTTCGGTCAGCGCTTCACCGTTACGCCCTTACAGATGATTACCGCCTTCTCCTCCGTCATCAATGGAGGCAATCTGTACCAGCCCTATGTGGTCCAGTCCGTCTCCGACGCCAGCGGGGCGGTGATTCAGAATACCGAGCCCACCCTGATCCGCCAGGTGGTGAGCGAGGAGACCAGCCGGCGCTGCCGGGCCATTCTGGAGACCGTGGTGTCCGAGGGCACCGGCCACAACGCCTATCAGGCGGGCTACCGCATCGGCGGAAAGACCGGCTCCTCCGAGACCACGGAGACGGACCACACTATCGTCTCCTTTATGGGCTTCGCCCCGGCGGACGACCCGGAGGTCATCGTGCTCCTGGCCTATGACAACCCCAAGCCATCCTCGCCCGGCAGTGACTGGTCCACCACCGGCGTGTACATCAGCGGCGGCAACATGGCCGCCCCTATGGCCGGCGAGGTGATTGCCCAGATTCTGGACTATCTGGACGTGGAGAAGCAGTACACGGCGGAGGAGTCCGCCGCCGTGGACGTGACCACCCCCCAGGTGACCGGATATACCGTGGCCGATGCGGAGGCCAGGCTGAGCAATAAGGGCCTGAGCTACCGGACCATCGGGGAGGGGGATGTGGTCACCAGCCAGGTGCCCGCCGCCAACTCCGCCGTGCCGGGCGGGTCCACCGTGATCCTCTACCTGGGCGGAGCCACCCCTGAGGAGACGGGGACGGTGCCCAACGTGGTGGGACAGAGCTATGAGGCGGCCAAGAACGCCCTGGAGGCGGCCGGCTTCTTCATGCGGGCCACCGGCACCAGCACCTTCTACACCAACTCCTCCCGGGCCCAGAGCCAGAGCGTGGCCGGCGGGGAGACCGCGGCCATCGGCACGGTGATCGACGTACAGTTCTCCACCGTGGTGGAGGACGGCTACGCCGGACTGGATTAGCCGCGGCCCCAACCAGGGCCGAGAGGCCCAATGCGCAAAATTTAGAGAGAATGAAACCGCACCCGTGAGGGGTGACAACTTTGAAGCTGTGGAATCTGCTGCACGGCGTCCCCCTCACGGGGGAGCATTTTACTGAGGATATGGAAATTTCTTCCTTGTCCTACGACACCCGGACCCTGGAGCCCGGGGCCCTGTTCGTGGCCCTGCCCGGGGCCAAGACCGACGGGGCGCGGTTTATCCGGGAGGCTCTGGAAAAAGGGGCGGCCGCCGTGTTGTGCGAGGCCGCGCCGGAGGGGGAGGGGCCCTGGCTGGCGACCCCCGACGCCCGACGGGCCCTGGCCCTGGCCTCCGCCAACTGGTTCGGCCATCCGGCCCGGGAGCTCACCCTGGTGGGCGTCACCGGCACCAACGGCAAGACCACCACTACCTGTCTCATCAAGGACCTGCTGGAGCGGGTGCTGGGGACCAAGGCGGGCCTTATCGGCACCATCGAGAACCAGATCGGCTCCCTTCGCCTTCCCGCCCACCGCACCACCCCGGAGAGCTGCGAGGTTCAGCAGCTGCTGCGGCAGATGGCGGACGCGGGGTGCACCCATGTGGTGATGGAGGTGTCCTCCCACGCCCTGGTCCAGCACCGGGTGGAGGGATTGACCTTCGCCGCCGGGGTGTTCACCAACCTCACCCAGGACCACCTGGACTACCACCACACCATGGAGGAGTACCGGGAAGCCAAAGGGCTGCTGTTCCGGCAGTGTGAGACCGCCGTCCTCAACCTGGACGACGAGGCGGGCCGGTGGTACCGGGAGCGGGTCCCCTGCCCCGTGTTCACCTACTCGGAGAACAAGGATGCCGCCGACCTGACCGCCAAGAATATCCGCCTTTTCCCGGGACATGTGGAGTTTGAGGCGGTGTCCAGACAGGACATCCAGCGCATCCACCTGCCCATCCCCGGGGGCTTCACTATCTACAACGCCCTGGCCGCCGCCTCCTGCGGGCTGTGCCTGGGGCTGGAGCTGGGGGAGATCGCCGCCGCCCTGCGCTGTGCCCGGGGGGTAAAGGGACGGGTGGAGGTGGTCCCAACCCCCACTGCCTACACGGTGCTCATCGACTATGCCCACAGTCCCAACGCTCTGGAGAATGTGCTCCTCACCGCCCGGGACTTTACGGCGGGGCGGCTGGTCTGCCTGTTCGGCTGCGGCGGGGACCGGGACCGGACCAAGCGGCCCCTCATGGGGGCGGTGGTCCGGGAGCTGGCCGACGTGGCGGTGGTCACCTCCGACAACCCACGCACCGAGGACCCCTGGGCGATTCTGGAGGATATCCTGGCCGGCATGGGAGGCCCGGGGGGCGAGATCCACATCGAGCCCGACCGGCCCCAGGCCATCCGCTGGGCCCTGGCCCAGGGGCGGCCGGGGGACGTGATCGTCCTGGCGGGCAAGGGGCATGAGACCTATCAGGAGGTAAACGGGGTGCAGTACCCCATGGACGAGCGGGAGATCGTGGCGGAATATTTTGAAAAACAGGCCAAGCGGCGGGAAAGGGCTGGAAATTTTCCGGCGGGTGTAGTATAATACCAGTTTGCCAACCGACCCATTGGCGTGCCCAAGAGAAAGAAAACTCCTGGAGGTTTGACCGATGACATATATCCTCAGCTTTATTGTGGCCTTTGGCGTCACCGCCATCGCCGGGCAGATCCTGATCCCCCTGCTCCACCGTCTGCTTGAGTGCGGAGAGCGTCTCCGGAGCCAGAATGGACTCGACGCAGTTCATGGACCGGATGTCCACCAGCCTGATCGAAGGCAGCGTACCGCCACCCACACGCGCCGGAAGCGTGGACACCGGGATTTTCGCCTCGCGGACCGCGTAAAACGTCTTCAGATCCGGGGTCGCGGATCCGAGCACCAATAACCCTTTAGCCTGCGCGATGCGAAACCACGCCACTTCTTTGGCCTGATAGGTAAGCCCTTCATCCTGCTTGAAGGAAGAGTCATGCTCCTCGTCCAGCACTACGGCCCCAAGGGACGGCAAAGGCAGAAACAGGGCGGAACGCGTCCCGACGACAAGGCACGGTTCGCGGCGTTTCGCCAACTCGCGGAACGTTTTTTCGCGCAGGGCGGCCGACTGGTATCCATGAAAAAAATAGAGCGGCACATCCGGCAGCGCGAGAGAGGCGTCCCGGCGCAGCTTCAAAGCGAGCGCCACTTCCGGGGCCAGCAACAGCATGGAGCGGCCACGGCGCAGGCATTCTTTGGCCAATTCCATATATACGGCTGTCTTGCCGCTTCCGGTCACGCCGAACAGCAGGTGCGACGCGGGATTCCCGGCATCAAGATCCGCACGGAACGAAGCCAGCGCCGCCTCCTGCGCTTCGGAAAGCGCGAAAAGGGCTTCCGATGCGGGAGGCAACAGGTTGCAGCCGGTTTCCTCTTCCGCACAACCGGCTTCGAGGCATTGCAGGCCAATCAAACCGTTCTTGAGCAAAGACTCAAGCGCCGGGGCGACTCCCTGCCCCATTTGCCGCAATACTTCCCGCCGGGAAACGGCGCCATGTTCCAACAGGAACTCCAGAAGCTCGATCTGGCGCGTCGCGGTCGGCCTCACAGCCCACGGCGGATCGCAACGCAGTACACACAGCTCGCTGGCGGCGGCGTCTTCCCGTGGCCCGAGCAACTCCGCCCCTCCCCGCATCCATGCTTCACCAAGCGCAGCCAAAACCTCTACTGGCAACTTGGGCAAATCCTTCAGCAGCCGTATCTGCGCCTTGCCTTGCGCTTCCATCGTACGGAGACGCATCTGCGTCACCCGAAGCCCCGCGGGGAGCACCATCGCGAGGATCTGCCCCGGCGTCACGGCCTGGCGCAAAGCAAGCTGGCGCACCATTTCCATGTGCCCGGACGGCAGCAAAGGTTCCTTTTCCAGAGGCCAAAGCATGGGCCGAGCCGTTACCCCCTCCGGCAGAGGGGAACCATCGCCGAGGACGACCCCAATACGCAACATCCCCCTTCCCAGCGGCACGGCGACCCTCAAGCCGGGGCACCACGCAAACCCGGCAAGCCACTCGGGAACGGCATAGGTCAAGGAAGCAAATGGGGGCGTTAGCAAAGCAACGGTTCGAAGCAAGGGGATATCCTGAGGTGTTAGGGAGTGGACAGCAGCCTATCCAGGAATCGCTGCTTGTTCCCTCTATCGGTTCAATTCAAAAAGAAACGAAAACAATACATTTCAATACAATAAAAGAACAGAAAAAAAACACCTTATCCGGCAGCACCTCCTGCCGGAGGATGTGCCGGAAAGGCGGTTTCCCCTGTTTATCAAACGTCATCCACAATGCCTAGTCGAGCAATTCGCGCAACCTGGCCTTCAGGCCGTCGCGCAGTTTTTCATCGCGCAGTCCGAAGTAGATGTTGGCCGTCAAATAATCCACCCAGTCCCCGGCGTCAAAACGGATGCCGCCCATCTTCACAGCCAACATACCGCGTTCCCGGGCCAGAGAAGCCAGCGCGTCGGTAAGCTGAATCTCGCCGCCGTGTCCGGGCTTCACCCGTGCGAGATGTTCAAAAATATCCGGAGTCAGCACATAGCGTCCCACAATGGCGAGGCGGGAATCCACCGTGCCTATGGCTGGTTTCTCCACCATATCCGTAATGTTATAGACGCCGGGAGTGATTTCTTCACCCATTACGATACCGTAACGGTTTACCTTGTCTGCGGGTACTTCCATGACTCCGATAACCGGCATGTCGTGTTCGGACGCCACTTGGACAAGCTGCGTCAATCCCGCGTCATCGCCGATCATAAAGTCGTCGCCGACCATGACCGCAAAGGGTTCGTCACGTACCATCTCCTTGGCGCACAGCACCGCATGGCCGAGACCGAGCTGTTTCTTCTGACGAACGGACATGATGTTGACCATCTCGGCCACATCGCGGACTTCCTTGAGCATCTTCAGCTTTCCGGCGCGTTCCAGAACGCCCTCAAGCTGAAGGTTATAGTCGAAGTGATCTTCAATAACGCTCTTGTCACGGTTGGTCACAAAAATAACGTCTTCCACACCAGCACGGATAGCTTCTTCCACAACGTACTGCACAACGGGCTTGTTGTAGATAGGCAGCATTTCCTTGGGAATATTCTTGCTGGCAGGCAAAGAACGCGTCCCCCAACCGGCAACCGGAATGACAACCTTACGAATATTCATGTGACTTCGTTTCCCCCGCAAAAAGATTTTGGGCCGGTTTCCCCCGTATCCCTTTCTTTACTCTCTCACTCCTTCCACTGGAAAGGCGAGCCTCATTGCAACAATATACTGATATGCTCGATCAAATACTTGTTCGATCTATACTTTATATCAAACAATCTTGCTAAGTCCTATTCCTTCTTGAAGAGCAATATAAATATATCACCCTCCCCATCAGAAAAAGCCGAGCCATGCACCCGGACAGTTCTCAAAACCCGTCTATCCGAGCGCTTTTTCCACGATTCCGGCAAGCTCGTTGGCATACACGCGTACCTTGTCCGCATCCTGCCCTTCAACCATAACCCGGCACAAAGGTTCCGTGCCCGAATAACGCAGCAACACACGCCCACGGCCTTCAAGGCCTTCTTCGATACGGGCGACGGCATCGGCGATTTCCGCGTTTTCCTCAAACGGTATCTTGTGTTCGACGTGCACGTTCCGGAGTTCCTGCGGATAGGGGACGAGCAGGCCGGCGAGTTCCGACAGAGGCCGCCCCCGCTGGCGCATGATCCGCAGGATCTGAAGAGCGGCAAGGAGACCGTCGCCGGTTGTGCTGTATTCACGGAAAATAAGATGGCCGGATTGCTCCCCGCCAAGGAGAGCCCCTTGCTGGCGCATGGCCGCCACGACATGGCGATCGCCTACGTTGGTACGGATAAGCGTACCGCCCCGCTCCTTCATGAACACTTCAAGCGCCATGTTGCTCATGACCGTGGCCACAAGGATGTTGCCCGGAAGCTTGCCCTGCTGCATGAGATCCTGAGCGCACAGGGCCATGATCTGGTCGCCATCCAGAACGGTGCCCTTTTCGTCCACGACGATGAGGCGATCGGCATCGCCGTCCAGAGCAAGCCCAATATCGGCCCGCGTCTCGCGGACCTTCGCGGCCACAGCCTCGGGGTACAGGGAACCGCAGCGGTAATTGATATTCAATCCGTTGGGCTCCGTACCGATTTTAACGACTTCGGCGCCCAACTCCTCAAGGGCCAGCGGCGCGACCCTATAGTTGGCGCCATTGGCGCAGTCAATGACCACCCGCAGCCCTTCAAGGGACAAGTGCGCGGTGAAACTGTTGTTGAGATACACGATGTAACGGCCCGGAGCGTCCTTGATTTTGTAGGCACGGCCGGTGTTCGCGGGTTCGGGATAATTCCAGTCGAAATTCGGGTCCAGCACCATTTCCGTCATGCGATCTTCATCGGCATCCGGGATTTTGAACCCTTCGGCGTCGAAAAACTTAATCCCATTGTCGCTGAATGGGTTATGCGACGCGGAGATGACCACCCCCACATCCGCCCGCATGTTGGTCGTGAGAAAGGAAATCGCAGGAGTGGGCAGGGGGCCGACAAGAAAGACATCCATCCCTGCCGCCAGCAAGCCCGCCGCCAGTGCGTTCTCGAACACATATCCCGAAAGGCGGGTATCCTTACCGATGACTACGCGGCTGCGTCGGTTCTTGTCCCGATAGAACGTGCCCGCGGCAAGCCCCAGGCGCAAAGCCACTTCCGGCGTCATAGGATACTTGTTGACCCGGCCCCTCATCCCGTCAGTCCCAAAAAGACGAACGCTCATCAACTACTCCAAGATCTCTTTTGTTATAAAACAGCGGAACAGACCGCTTATTCGCTCGGATGCCGGGAAATCGACACGGTTTCCGGGCTGATTTTCAGGACGCGCCCGCCTTGGGGCACGGCAACCTGAAGAGGCGCGTTCACGGCCCCGTCTTCCGCAGGCATCGCCGTATCGGACGGGACGGAAACCTGAAATTGCGCGAGGTACCCGGCATCTTTGACCATCGCCTGAGGGACGGAAACCATGAGGTTGGCCCGTGAAGGCTGAGCGCTTACATTGGGATTCTCACCCTCAAAAATGATATCGCGCTGCAAACTCAGGGTACGCCTCTTCACATCGATTTTCCATGTCACCTTAACGACCTGCGGATTGAGCTCCACAGCGGGCGGGGCAAGGAGCGGAACCTCTTCCGAGACGGCCTTCCCTTCCGCCGCGAGATCCACCGGGATCTCCGCCTGTATCTCCTTCATGGACGCGATCACACTTGCCGGACCGCGCACGGTCACTTGCGGCGGGTCGACCACCAGATCTTTCAGCCTTACCGACGAGGCAACGGGCGAAGCTCTCAGCGCCACTTTTACAGGCAGGTTCGTTTCCATGATCTTGTCCACTTCAAGAATCATCCGGGATGGCGTGACTTCAAGCACCTCATAGGCCCGCAGTTCCGGCGGCTTGTTTTCCCCCGTCGTCAGCGGGATCACGTTCTTGCCCGGCGTCACGCCGGACAGATCCAACGTATAGGAAATTTCCCGGTTGGTCATGGACCGCAACAATTCCTGTGGACCGCGGAGGCGCACGCTGACTTTATTGAGCTGGCCTCCCGTCACGATCAATCCGGTCGGCAACCCCTTATAATCAAGGCGCACCTCAACCACGCGCTCGATTTGCTCACGCGCGTTGAGCGTATACCACAACCCGAGGGCAAGAAGAAAGGCTACCAAGAGATAGCGCCAGTTGCCTTTCTGGAGTTCTTTAGTGTTCGATAACATTGTTCAGCGTCTCTTTCAGTTGTTCGGCATCGGGCATAACCGCCAAGTGGCCCTTAGAGGCCACGCTCACTTCGCCGCGTTCCTCTGAAACGACAATGACCGTCGCATCGCTGACTTCCGTAGCGCCAAGCGCGGCGCGGTGCCGCGTACCGAAATTCTGGCGGTCCATCTGCGCCAGCGGCAGGATACACCCCGCCGCGGCAATGCGCCCTTTGCGGATGATCACCGCCCCATCGTGCAGCGCGGTATTGGGAAAGAAGATGGTCAGCAGGAGCTCCCGGGATATCCGGGCGTCCAGTACTACCCCGCCCTTCATCATGTCGACAAGCTGCCCCTTGCCTTCCAGAACGATGAGAGCCCCGATGCGCCGCTTGGCGAAGTATTGGCACACCCAGACGAGATCGCCGACCATATTTGACGGCGCGGGGCGTTTCTTCCACGAAAGGTATTGCGTCCCCATCGCGGCAAGAGCCTGCCGGATATCATCATGAAACAGGATCACGATGACAAGGAACAGCGAACCGAACAGGTTCTCCAGCAGCCATGACAAGGAATAGAGGCCTATAAAATGCGAGAGGGCGTACACCGCCACCAGAACGACCAGACCGATGAGCGCCGAAAACGCGCGCGTTCCCCGGATAAGAAGCAGGATGCGGTATAAAAGCAGCGTTACGAGGGCGATATCCAGCACGTCACGCCAATAAAAAGACAGGAAATCCATGATCCGGCTCCAAAATGAGCTTTACAGGGTACGCCGGAAGGATCAGGCGAGAGGCGTCATAGCTTCGACAAGCCGCAGCGCTTGCGCGCAACCGGCAACGTCGTGAACGCGATGGTAAGGGATGCCCCGCGCGGCCAGCAGCGCGACAGCCAGACGGGTGGCTTCGGCCCGTTGTTCCAGTTCGAGGCCAAGGATCTCCCGGAACATGGATTTCCGGGAAAGCCCCACATACAAGGGGCGGCCCAGCGAAGCAAACCGTTCCAGCCCTTTCAGGATGGCCACGGTGTGATCCTTATTCTTACCGAACCCGATGCCGGGATCAAGTACTATCCGATCCTCGGGCAAACCGGCCTTGACCAGCCGTGCCAGATGTTCCTCAAAAAAGGCCAGAATCTCCTCCACCACGTTCCCGTAGCGGGGGTTCACCTGCATTTCGCGCGGGCTGCCCTGACTGTGCATGAGCACATACCCCGGCTTGTATTCGGCAAGCACGTCGAGCAACGCCGGATCGGCCACGCAGGCCGACACGTCGTTGATGATGTCCGCGCCGCCTTCCAATGCCGCCCGGGCCGTCCCGGCCTTCAACGTATCCACGGAAAGGACCGCATCAGGCCGCTGCTCACGAAGGCGCGCCACAACCGGCATGAGCCGGGCGATTTCCTCACCTTCGGGCACGGGTTCGGCAAAAGGACGGGTGGATTCCGCCCCCAGATCGAGCATTCCGGCCCCTTCGTCCAACAGGCGGAGGCCATGAGCCACGGCGTTACACGGATCGATATACTTTCCCCCGTCGGAAAACGAATCCGTCGTTACGTTCACAATGCCTATCAGACAAAAGGGGGCAGGGTTCAACACCCTCCCCCCTCGAAGAATCCATTTGCGTTCGTTGTTCACGCTGCTGTCCTAATAAAGCTGAATGCCCCGACATCCGCAGGATGCCGGGGCAAGCCGTTTACTGCTGTTTGGTTTCGTCCTGCGTTTTCTCGCCCGTCCCGCCATCCTGAGACGGTTCCGCTTCCAGCTTGAAGGTTTCACCCCCCGCGTCAGCGGAAGCAGGGGCG
>ERZ836939.2609-NODE-2609-length-17174-cov-2.836848_pt1 | contig 17174 bp, 9 predicted proteins | sample MGYA00519912_ERZ836939 | MGnify/ENA primary metagenome ERZ836939 (study PRJEB31850, sample SAMEA3708810) | human gut metagenome | biome: human gut; feature: human-associated habitat; material: faeces | place: China | collected 2014 ... | reverse complement strand
GCCAGCTCGAAGGCGTGGCCGATGGTGTGGCCGCGATTGAGAAACTGGCGCGCGCCGGTATCCCGCTCATCTTCCACGACGTAGTCCCGCTTGATGGACACGCATTTTTCGATGATCTCCTCCCGGTCCGCGCCGATTTTGTGATCCCGGATCTGCGCAAAAAGCGCCCTTATCACACCCGTCACGCCATCGACTGCAAGGGCGCGTTGAAGGGGCGCGGGCTGGAACTGGCGTGGGTGGAAGATCCGGTGGACATCTTCATGCTCCAGATTCAGGGGTCTGGACGGCTGCGTTTTGAGGACGGGTCGGTGCGCTCTGTGCTGTACGACGGGCAGAACGGGCACAAGTATGTGGCGCTTGGCCGGGTCATGGTCGATCGGGGGCTGTTGAAACGGGAAGAGGTGAGCATGTTCTCCATCCGGGAATGGTTGGCCGCGCACCCCGATCAGGTGACGGACCTGCTGGACACGAACCCGAGCTATGTGTTCTTCAAACTCGGTAAGCCGGGGACTTCGGGTTCCAAAGGCAGCATGGGCCGCAGGATCACGCCGTGGGTGAGTGTGGCCACCGACCAGAGCGTCTTGCCCAACGGCCTGCTGACGCTGATGAACGTCACGCTGCCCGACGAGGGGGGCGAACACAGTGTCCCGTTCAACGCGCTGACGTTGCCGCAGGATACGGGCGGGGCGATCAAGCGCAACCGCGTGGATCTGTTCTGCGGCAACGGCGAAACGGCGACGCACACGGCCAGTTATCTGGACAACCGGGGAGCGGTGTTTCTGCTGCTTCCTCGATAGGATTTTGAAAACGCCAGCGTTTCTCACCGGATAGGTGAGAACGCCGAGGCGGTTTGCTTGCAAGGGGCGTGCGTTTTCGCTATCGTGCGGAGATCGCGCGCCCTTGCGCATGACCTTTTGCCCGGATAGGCACAGATGAATTTCGTTACGCTGGAGTTCGCAACCTTTTTCCTGTTCGTCCTTGTCGCGGGCTGGCTGCTGCGTGAGAGGGACGGGGAATACAGGGCGTTTCTGCTCGTCTGCAATCTCTTTTTTTATGCGCTCGCGGGCATGGCCTTTGTCCCATTGCTGCTGGCCGTGGCGGTGCTCAACTGGGGGGCCGTCCACCTGATGTCCCGTTTTTCGGGGCAGCCGCGCAAACGGAAAGGCGTCATCGCGCTGGACGTGGCCCTGCATGTGGCCCTGCTGGCGTTCTTCAAGTATTATGAATTCCTCATTCTGGGCTTGGAATCGCTGGCAAGCGCCGCCGGGCTCGACACCGGCATCCTGCGCCATGCGTTGCCCTCGATGGAGATCCTGTTCCCCGTAGGGCTGTCTTTTTACACGTTCCAGGGGTTGTCCTACGCCATCGATCATTACCGCTGCCCGGACGAGCCGCCGCGCGCGTTTCTGGACGTGCTGCTGTTCGTGTCCTTCTTCCCCACGATCATGGCGGGGCCGATCATGCGCGCCCGGCAGTTCCTGCCGCAGCTCGGGCACCGGACATGGGATTCCCGCGACTTGCAGGAAGGGTTCGCGCTTATCCTCAGCGGGCTGTTCAAGAAGGTCGTGATCGCCAGCTACCTGTCCGAGCATATCGTGCGCGACGTGTTCGAATCGCCGGAATTTTACTCCTCGTGGACGATCCTCGCCGCCGTGTATGCCTACTCCATACAGATCTTCTGTGATTTTTCAGGATATTCGGACATGGCGATCGGCGTGGGGCGGCTCATGGGGTTCCGCCTGCCGGAGAACTTCCGTTCACCGTACCTTGCGTTGAACATACAGGATTTCTGGCGGCGCTGGCATATCACCCTGTCCCTATGGCTCCGCGACTACCTGTATATCCCGCTTGGCGGGAGCCGCCGGGGGAACCGCTACCTGAACCTGATCATCACGATGGCGCTCGGCGGGCTGTGGCACGGCTCGAATATCCGTTTTCTGGTCTGGGGAGTCATGCATGGGGTGGGGCTGGCCGTCGTCCATGCCTTCCATGAACTGAAAAAGCGTTTCTGGCCGGATGGGTTCACGCCCAGCCCGGCTTTGCACTGGTGCGGCGTGGGCGCGGCATGGCTGCTGACGTTCCACTTCGTGTCCTTCCTGTGGGTATTTTTCCGGGCGGAAGACATGGAGCGGAGCCTTGAAATCCTGCGCCGCGTCTTTGTCTTCGGGCAGCCCGGCGAAGGTTTCCCGTTGCTGGTGATCCCCGCGGTGCTCATAGGTCTGGCGCTGCAGCTTTTCGGGGCGAGGCTGTTCGCGGCGTTCGTGGATGCGCAGGAGCGCCTGCCGTGGGCCGTGCAGGCCGTGGTCCTTGCGCTCGTGGGCGGTTTTATCCTGAAGATGGGTCCGGATGGCGTCATGCCTTTCATTTATTTCCAATTTTGATTTCATGAGGGGCCGTGCATGAAGAACCCTTTCCGATCCGAGCGGGGAACGCTCACGTCCGGTCGTGCCTGCGCCGTATACGCGCTGGCCTTCGTCTTGATGCTTTTTCTGGACGCGACGCGTTTCTCCAGCTTTCTGGACCGGGCCGGCATCGATTTTCCGCCCGCCGCCGTGGTAGGGCAGACTGTGAAGGGCGTAGCCGAAGCGACGGGCCTCGCCGCCTTTTCGGAGGCGGAAACCCGATTGGTGACCGCGTTCAACACGGATAAAACTCTTGGGACCGTCGAAGGGCCGTCCGTAGCCGCTGCTCCAAGCACGGCCCCGCAGCGGCCCGTAGCCGATGCGCTGGCGGATTTTTCCCGTGAGGCGGCTTCTCCCGCACAGCCGGAGCCCCCGGTCGAAGAGGTTCCCGCTTCCGTCCCTCCCGCCGCCGTACCTGAACAGGCTGTGCGGACTCCCGGGGCGCAGCCGGAAACAGGGATTCCGCCGCCTCCGGTTCGGGCGGAAACGGAACGCAAGCCGCTGGTGCTGCTCGTGGGCGACTCCATGATGATGGAAGGGTTCGGGCCCGTGCTCCAGCGTACTCTGCGCAAGCGCCCGGATCTGGAAGTGGTGCGCGAAGGCAAATATTCGACCGGGCTCAGCCGTCAGGACTATTTCGATTGGCCCGCGCAGCTTGAGAAGCTGGTGGGGAAGTACAACCCGGATATGGTCGTGATCTGCATGGGGGCCAATGACCCGCAGGACATCATCGACGAGAACCGCAAGCGCCATCACGCCGACAGTGAATCGTGGAAGACGATTTACCGGAGCCGCGCCGAACGCCTGCTTGCCGTGGCCACGGCCAAGGGTGCCAAGGCCGTATGGGTCGGTCTGCCCGTCATGGGCAAGGAACCGTATTCGACCCGCGTCCGCCGCTTGAGCGAGCTGCAAAAGGAAGCCTGCGAGACGTATCATGCCGCCTTCGTGGATACGGTCAAGGTGCTGGCCGACGCTCAGGGCAACTACACGACATTCAAGGTCGACGACAAGGGACGCCACATCCGGCTGCGGTATAAGGATATGGTGCATGTGACCGAGGACGGTGGAGTCATGCTGTCCGCCGCAGTGGAACCTGTTGTCGAAAAGGAACTTCTTCTTGGCAGGAACAAGGCGGCGGAACGTCCCGCGCCTCAGGCTCTGCCTTCCTCCGCATCTTCTTCTTCTCCCCTACCGGCGGAGTCCGCTTTGCCCGCCGTCGCTGAGGCCTCCGCGGAGCAGGGCGGCATTCCGTTCACTGTGGACTCCATGTTCCGTGGAGGGAAGATTCCTTGCTACGCGTTCCTTCCCGCCGACCGCAAGCCGGGCGAGCGTTTCCCCGTCGTGTATCTGCTGCATGGTGCATTCGAGGATGCGGGCGTCTGGAACACGCGGGCCGGAGCGCTGCTGTCGAAGCTGGCGACCCGCGAGCGGCTGGTGTTCATCGCGCCGTCATGCGGTCGCACCGGCTGGTACGCGGACAGCCCCTATTTGAAGAAAAGCCGCATTGAGAGCTTTTTCGCGCGCGAGTTGATGCCGTATGTGGAGCGGGCTTTCCCTGTGCTGCCGAAACGTGGCGTCATGGGCATGTCGATGGGGGGGCACGGTTCCTTTGTCCTTGCGCTGCGGCATCCCGGCTCCTTTGCCTCGGTCAGCTCCATGAGCGGCGTTATGGACATTACCCGGCATCCCGATCAATGGAAGATCCGCGACGTGCTCGGCCCTATGAACGCCAACAAGGCGTTGTGGCAGTCGTATTCCGCCGAAGATCTGCTGAAACGGTCGAAGGCCGCCGGGATGCCCGCCATGCTCATCACCACAGGGCAGCAGGACGCGTATGTCGTGCCTGAGAACCGCGCCTTTCGGGATACGCTCCGCCGGGGCGGGTTCTCCTATCAGTACCGCGAGGCGCCCGGCCTCCACGATTGGACGTATTGGCTTGACGAGCTTCCCCTACATGTAGCGTTCCATGCGGGGGTGTTGCATCGGTAGCAGAGGATGCCGAAGGGCCGGTAGTGGCTCCGGGTATCATATTCTTGCACGGAAAATCCCTCTCCTCCTCCAAAACCGACGCCCGCTGGAACAGGGCAGGGTCATACATCGTAACAACGAAAAGCCGTCCTTTCTCTGAACGGAAAAAGGACGGCTTCTTTATTTTGTATGGGCTACTCCGCCTTGCGGAGCGTGCGCCATTCTGGATCGTCGGTCAGATAGCGCGGGCGCTCAGCGAGGAGCTTTGCCTTGTCGCCATAGCCGTACAGGGCCGCGATGGTGGCTATGCCCTGTTCGTTGCCGCCTCTGATATCGAGGGCCGTGTCTCCCACCATGACCATTGAAGCGGGATCGAGGGCATGGCGCTCCATAAGGAGACGGATGATATCCTTTTTGCAGAGTTGCCGGTCCGGCAGGGAATCCGTGCAGCCGACGCCTTCGAGGAAGGGCATGAACCCCTTGAGCGTAAGCATCCTTTGCGCGGCGGCCTCCGGTTTATGCGTGGCGACGAACAGGCGGCAGCCTTTGGCCCGCAAACGCTCAAGCAACGCGAAGATGCCGGGGTAAGGAGTGCTTTGGGGGAAGGTGCCGCCAAAATAGAGGTCACGGAATGCGGCCACATGCCGGGCGATTTTCGTTTCGTCGGCGTCCGGGCAGACTTCACGGAAAATACCTTCCAGCGGAGGGCCGATGATGGAGAGCTCCATCCGAGGGACCGGATCGCCCGCGTCACGCAGGACGGCGGCAATGGCTTCGAGAACGTCCGGCGCGCTATCCACAAGCGTGCCGTCAAGGTCAAAGAGAATGGTCGAGAAAGGGAACGCGGAAAGCTGCATCAAAAACTCCTTGCAATGTCCACCGGAAAAGCCGCAAGCCTCGCCATATGAGGGCGTATACGGGAAAGCGGGCTTCCTTCTTACGGCGGTGCGTTGCCGCAGGTTAACCTATGCGGCGCTTCGGCGGTTTCCGTTGTCGCTCGCCCACGGCCTCTTGGTCAAGCGCGTGGGACATGTTGAGGCGGGAAATCGTCTTGAGCGATGAGGAGGCGATGCACCATTGGGGGTGGATGTTCCCGTATGGTTTATCATCAGGGGATACTCATAATCCTCCCCAATGCCCTCGGAAGCAGGGCATGAAAACCGTGTCGGCACGCTGTCAGGGGAGGAAGGCCGTTCGCCGGCGGCATCCCCGCTTCCTGACGGAAACGTATCGGTGAATACGCGGAGGGAAACATGTGTGAAAGGGGCGGGTTCGCTCTTGGGCCCGCCCCTTTTATAGGTGCACGGAGGAATAGGCCTACAAGAGTTTCCGCTCTCGTGCAAAAGAGAAAGGACGGTTCTGGATAGGCGCACCGCACCGGGAGGCGTTTTTTACTCCGAGTAAATGTCTTCCTTCGTAAAGTGGCCGGGTTCGATCAGCACCTTATTGATGTTTTCTCTGGTCACGACTTTACCGTTGATCAGGAACGCGTTGATTTTATTGCTACCGTCGTTGCCCAGTTCAGAATTGACGTTGACCTTTTTCTTCGTGGCAAGGTTGTAGGCCTCGTCCACGGCGGCATACGCCAGTTCCCTCAGGTCCATGTAGATGGTCGCGTCCTGCGTGCCCGCGAGGATTCTTTTGATGGCGGCGAGTTCAGCGTCCATGCCGGTGATGACGGCATGGTTGGTGACGTGGAGCTCCTCGAGCGCTTCGGCGGCGGCCCCGGCGAGGCGATCATTGGAGGCGAAGATCGCATCGATACGGTTGCCGTTTGCGGCGACGGCCTCCTTGACCAGCTTCTTGGCTTCAGCAGGGGACCATTTGGGCACGTACGCATCCAGAACCATATTGAGTTTGCCGTTTTCGATCAGAGGCTTGATGTATTTCATGGCTCCATAATACAAAAACGGCGTGTTGAAGTCGTTCACGTCGCCTTTGAGGACAATGATGTCCCCGTGGTAGACTTTTTCAGTCAGGTGCTGCCCCATGTTCTGCCCGATCTTATAGCAGTCGTACCCGACGAAAAGGTCGACGTTGCCCCCCATGACGGCCCGCGCGTAGGAAACCACTTTGGTGTTCTTCTGTTTGGCGTACATCAGGACATCGTCGACCTTGCGGGTGTTGTTCGGCGTGATGATCAAAACGTCGATGCCGTCGGAGAGCATTTCAAGGCAGTCTTCGGCCTGCGTCTTGGAGCTGTCCGGCAGATTGAGCCGCAGTTCGATGTCCGCCCCGAGCGCTTTGGCGCGTTCCTGCATGAACGCCATGTCCTTCTGCCAGCGCGCCGCGCCTCCGGCACCGATGGAAACGCCGATTTTCACCTTGCGGCTGTTGTCCTCGCAACCGCCCAAGCCTAAAAGCAGAATCGCCGCACATATGCAGGACAGCCATTTCTTCAGCATATCCGACCTTCTTTGAATACGTTACGGAAGCTTTCCTCATCCATAGGCTTTGCGAAGTAGTAGCCCTGTGCGATGGAGCAGCCGCACTCCTTCATCAAGCGCACGTTCTCAAGGTGCTCCACGCCCTCGACGACAACCTTGATATTCAGTTTTCTCGCCATATCGGCAATCGACGAGAAGATGATGTTTCGCCTGTTGTTGTCCGCCGCTTCGCTCAGGAAGCCTTTGTCGATTTTGAGGACATCGATGGGGATGTCCTTGAGCATATTGAGCGAGGAATAGCCGGAACCGAAATCGTCCATAGCGATTGCAAATCCGTTGGCGTGCATTTTCCGTGTAAAGGCATAGATGGTGTCGATATTGTCGAATATGGCGCTTTCAGTCAGTTCTATTTCAATAAGATGAGCGGGCACGCCGTATTCACATTGTTTCTTGACGATTTTGCTGAGGAAGTCGCTGTCCATCAGGTGGAGGCGCGAGAAGTTCACCGAGATGGGAACACACGCCAGGCCCTGCTCAAGGAAGGATTTCAGGAACTTGAGGACCTTTTCGTACATGATCATGTCGAGTTCGACGATAAGGCCCGTCTGTTCGCACATGGGAATGAATTCGTTGGGGAAGATGAATTTGCCCTCGCGGGTCTTCCAGCGCACCAGCGCTTCGCCGCCCACGAGGATGCCGCTGTTGATGTCCACCTTGGGCTGGTAGTACGGGATGAATTCATCGTTCTTCAGCGCTTGCTTCACGGCGCGTTTCAACTGCTCGTTATGGATCGTTATCTGTTCGAATTTGTTTGTGTAATAGGCGAATTTTTTATTCAGCACACCCTTGATTGAGCGGGCGGCCGTCCCTGCCTTATCCACCATGAGGTTGATGCTTTCGGTGCTGTCCGTGACGGAATAAATACCCGCTGAAAAATAGAGGGTTATCTCTTCATTCTCGATGGAAGAGAGCAGGGCGTTCAGCCGTCCTTCCGCGGCGTTTTCAAGCAGGATCACAAAATGGTCGCTGTAAATCCTTGCGATCAGTTCATGGACATTCAGCTGCTGGCTGATGCTTTCATTGATTTTGCGTAAAATGCGATCGCCGAATTCAAATCCGTAAAAATTGTTTATGTATTTGAAATTGTCGATATCAAATTTGATAATATGGAATTTCTTATGGGGACATTGGGTCAGTATCCCTTGCGCATCGACAAGAAATTTATTGTATGTGTCACCCAGAGTAACCGTATCGACAAAGGCAATTTTTTCCAATTGCGCGCGCTGCTTGTTCTTGTACCACAAGAAATACGTAAGGCTTGAGGTAAAGATAACTACGATGACGAACAGAATGAAATAGAAAATACTGATGACGGTATTGCCGTTGGGAGAAACGGCATTGTTCGGTACGCTTGTAATCAAATACCAGTCGTGGATTTTTTCTATGGGAGTATATGCCGAGAAGATTTCCCTCCCGGCTATCGTCGTCTCGATGAACCCGTTGCGGTTGTTCCGGATATCCCGCTTCATCTGCTCTGAAGCTTTAGGGTTGCCCGCCCCATAGAGATCGCGGAAGTAATTGTCGGACTTCTGCTCACACTTGGGATGCGCCGAGTGAAGGATAACGTATCCTTCACGGTTGATTACATACATATAGCCCTGCGAGGAAAAGATGGAGAGGGAACATATCTTGTACATTTCCTCGAATGTAATGACCTTTTGTATGGTCCCCACGATTTCCCCGTTATACGAGAGCGGCACGCTGATGACGAAAACCTCATCCCCGTTGATGCGTGAAATAAGCTTGTCTGAAATATTGGGGATGCCGTCGATGGCGAGGCGGAAATAATGCCGCCCCGAGATATCCAGCTTCCGGCCGCCATCAAACAAGGCCATGCCGTCCCTGTTCGCAGTGAACAGATCATCCGTGTTGTTTTCTTTGGCGTATTGTTCGATGAGGTCCTGTGTCTTGAGCTTGCCGGAAGATTCCTCGGCCTTCAACCTATCGGAAAGTTTGTTTGCGGTGATATCCAGCGAGTTGACGTTCATCATCAACCTGCTGGTGATGGCGTCCTTGTTCTGGGTCACAATCTCCACCAAATTGATTTTTACGTCCGAATTCAGCAAATTTTGGACATAACGCATGAGAAAGACTACCGAGACAGATAGTGCAAGATTTATAAAAACCATGAATATAGGTAATATATTTTTAAAAAATATTTTTTCTCTCATACGATTCTGTCAGGATAAAAGATATTTATTCTTTTGATAGATAAAAACTTTGTTCCAGCTGGTAGCTGAAGGCTGAAGAGGAAGAATGGAAACAACTCCAATATGGCCATAAGTAATGTTTTTATTCTCTGAGCAAGTATGCTTTAACAAAACTAGTATGTTTTGTGTTAATCGTTGACTTGAATTATATTTTTTTATGATCTGTTTTTTTACCTTATTAACAAAAAGTGTTTTTGATAACGGATAAAAGAAATATGTTGTTTTTATACAAAAAGTAAAATAGGTGTTCCAATAATTTATTGCCGTATACAACGGGATGGCTTTATTTAACGAAAATCAAATACAGTATAGACTAAACAAGGCGAGGATAGAAATAACCTCGCCTCGGGACAGTATATGTGTCGCGCTTCCAACTCCATAACTGTATTCCACTATGCAATTTTACGCCATAGTTATGAGATGGCGGCTGAAAGGATGTGCCTACATTGAAAAGCAAAGGCATCGTCTCAGTTTTCCGGGCGCGGATCAATAGATTTGATGAGGATTTCGGCTTTCTCAGCGAAGGAATCTTTCTAGCTTATTGACTTTTCACTCTCTATTTATCTTTCGAGCGAAGAAAGGGGTATATGGATCTGCATATGGGAAGAGCGGCCCCAAGATTGAAAGACGAAGGGACCGCTCTTTTTGCGTACAAGCGGGGTGTCGGCTGTTCGGAGGAAACGGGAGCGGACCTGAATCCGTTTTTGGGTGTGGCCTGTGCGCCTTTCGAGCGGCGGGCGGCTAGTCCATGAGCGTGCCGCCGTTTATGTCCAAGATGTGCCCAGTAATGAACGCGGCTTGCGGCGAGCACAGGAACCACGCGCCCTCGGCCATTTCCTCAGGCGTCCCGAGACGGTTCAAGGGCACTTTCTCAGCGATAACCGGCCATGATTCCTTGGGGATCATGGTTCCTTGCACAGGGCCGGGGGCTACGCCGTTTGCCCGGATTCCGTAGGGGGCAAGCTCCATTGCCAGCGACTTGACGAGCGAGATGACCCCCGCCTTGGATGCGCAGTAATGCGCTTTGGTTTTCGCGCCGTTGCTGCCGAGGGCGGCAAAGCCCGTTTTGGCGGCCCGGGAAGAAAAGAGCACCATGGCGCCCTGCCCGGCTTCCAGCATCGGAGGGATGCAGGCCTTGGCCAGAAAGAAGGCCCCGGTCAGATTGACCTTGATGACGTTCTCCCATTCTTCCACGGGCATATCCAGAATGGAGCAGGCGGGGCGTGTGATGCCCGCGCTGTGCACGACGGCATCGATCCGCCCGTATTTCCTGGCTTCCGCAACCAGATTAAGGCATGAATCAAACTCTCCGACGTTGACCCGCACGGCGACGGCATAGGGCAGGGACGCCGCCTGCTGTGTCGCTTCGGCTATGTCGGCCATGATGACCGTATGCGTCGCCGCAAAGCGTTGCGCACAGGCCAGACCAATGTTGCTTGCCGCTCCGGTGACGATGGCGACGGGACGCTGTTCGGACATGTTGGACTCCTTGTTTGGGCTTGGGTATCCTTGGAATATTTCTGGCGCAGCCGGAAAGGCCGTATTTTCTCCTTGCAAAAACGGCTCCAAAAAGATTCGTGAGAAGTCCCGCCGGGATGTAGGAAAGCCCTGCTGTTTTTCCATCCAATATATAGATAAATCTGTATGATAGACAGACTGTCCATATGTTGGATAGTGTAGGCGCATCACAGGAGGCTGCAATGGACTTCTCTCCCTTCTCCCTGCTCGTCGTGAAAGTGTTTTCGTTGATCACCGGCGGCCTCGGCGCGGAGGCCTGTGCCCAGATCCTGAAAGTTCCCTTGGAGGAGCTTGAGCCGATCATCGCGGATCTGAAGGAGGGCGGCCAGCTCCAGTCCGACCCGGATCGCCCCGCCCGGATCATGATAACGTCCCGGGGCGTTGCGGAATTGCAGATGCGGAACGCATGGCGGGAGGTGTGCGCCGAGATCGCTGATGTGGCCTCCGCCCTTGACGAAGGGCAGAACCTCGAAGCCTGTACCCTTCTGTTGGGATTCATCAACACGCTGTTGAACAGTTCCCAGTCGAGCGGGGCCGTCGCCTGCTATGGCCTTGTCTTGCGGCTGCTGGGCCGATGGAGCCCTGCGGGTGCCGCCTCCGGTCAGAAACAGGCCTTCATGAAGCTGGCGCTCGCGGCTTGCGACATTTCCATGTATCTCTCCAAAAGCCATCGTCAGGCAAGGGAGATCGCCGCCAGAGCCCTTGAGACAGCCAAGGAGCAGGGGGACGCCCGCATGACGGCCTTGCTGCATCTGGTGGAGTCCAGCCTTGAAAACATGGCGGCGGAATGCTCGGCGCAGCGTATGCATGAGCTGCACGCCCAATGCGAGACGTCGTTGCTTGAGCTGGACAAGGCCGGGGCCCGGGGGCAGGCGGAGTATTTTGTGGGCATGTTCCACTTCTGGCACGGCCATTTCCGGGAAGCCCTCGCCGCGTTTGAGGTGGCCTTGCAGTACCCGCAGTTGTGGGAATGCCGGTTCCAGACGGAAATGTTCTCGCTGTATACGAGTTCGTCCGCCGTGTATCTGGGGCGTTTCCATCAGGCGGTAGGCATCCTCGAGGCGGCCAAAAGGGCGGCGGAGCTCGGCCAGAACCGTTTCAAGATCCTGTGGTGGGAAGGGCAGCTGGCGATGGTGCTCCTGTACATGCGGCGGCATGAGGAGGCGTTGCAGCTCATCGACCACGTGCTCAGCATGGTCAATCCCGAAACGGAAACCAAAATCGCCGTATGGGGTATGCGCGGGCTCGCGTTCTACCATTACACGCAGGGGAACATCAAAGCGTCGCACGCGGCGATGCAGCGGACGATGGACATCGCGCTGCGGTATGGTTTCCGCCGCCCCATCTATTCCTATCCGTGGATGTTCGACGTGCTGGCGGCTTACGAGCAGGCTGGGCTGCCGCCCGTCCGGGGGCTTGATCTCGATGAGGAAATCCAGCGGGCGATCGAAAGCTACAACGAGCATCTGAGGGCGGGGGCGCTCCGTGCCAAAGCGACGCGCCTGTTCGCGGAAAGCGGCGACAAGGAAGCGGCCGGAAGCTTGCTGGCGGAGAGCCTGCGCGGTTTTACGGCGATAGGCAACCCGACGGAAATCGCCGTTACGCAGCGGCGCATTGCCCGTCTTCATGATCTCCCCGCTCGGGCCGCTGAAAGGGGGCTTGCACCGGAAAGCGGCGCATCGCCGTATGAACCTGAAAGTACGGCGCGCATCGGTGGAACGCTGCTCGAGAACTGCCGGATAGCCCTGGAATCCATACGCAATCTCACGGATTTTTCGCAATACATCAATCAGATGACGCACATCGCCGGTTGCGAGCTGGGAGCGGAACGCGCCGCCTTGCTGGAGGTTTCCAGCGGCGGGCTGCTGACGTGCCGGGCCGCGTGCAACATCAGCGCCGTAGAACTGAACACAGGCAAGATATCTTCCAAAGTCTCACAGATCTACGCAGTGCAGCAGAACAAGCCCCTGCTCTTGGACGAGGAGCGGCATGTGTTCTTGAGCCTTCCGCTGGAGACGGCCAAGGCCAGATGGGTACTGTGGCTGGAAAGCGAGTATGCGCTGGAAACGCTGCGCGGCATCTCCAACGCCGATCAGGCGGCGTTTACCTTGCTGTTTGAGTCCGAACTCCGAAAAATCGAAGCCGGAAAGCCGAAACCGGCCCGCCTTGCCGCCGGGGAACAGGAACAGGCGCAGGCCGAGCCCTACCGGGATACGCCGGAAATCCTGCTGCACGGCAGTGCCATCATGCGCCGCCTGCTGTCGCACGGCCGCCAGATAGGCGCGACCGACGCCCCGGTGCTGATCCTCGGGGAAACCGGCGTGGGCAAGGAACTGCTGGCCCATTACATCCACGATTGCAGCGGCAGGACCGGCCCCTTTGTCCCGGTGCACCCTGCCAGCATCCCCGACGGCCTGTTCGAGAGCGAGTTCTTCGGCCACGAAAAAGGCGCGTTCACCGGGGCCATCCGGCAGAAAGTAGGTCTGGCCGAAATGGCGCATCAGGGGACGCTGTTCATCGACGAGGCCGGAGATATTCCGGCCCCCATGCAGATCAAGTTGCTGCGCGTCTTTCAGGATCACCGGTTCATGCGCGTTGGCGGAGAGGAGGAACGGCATTCGGATTTCCGCCTGATCTGCGCCACCAACAAGGACTTGTGGGCCGAGGTGAAGAGCGGGCACTTCCGCGAGGACCTGTACTATCGCCTATCCGTCGTCCCCCTGACCATTCCGCCGCTGCGGTCGCGCAAGGAAGACATCCGGCTGCTTGTCCGGTTCTTTCTGGATCGCTATTCGAGGCGGTATCACCGAGATATCCAGCAGCCCAGCGAGAGGGAGCTGGAGGCGCTCTTGCAGTATGACTGGCCCGGGAACATCCGGGAATTGAAAAGCGTGCTCGAACGTACGGTCATCCTGCATCAGGGGGGCCGCCTCTCCTTTGACCTCAGCTCCCACGCCGAAAGCAAAGCGGACGGAACTCCCCGCCAGGAACCCTGTGAGGAGCTCTTCAAGAACCTTCCGACGCTCGACGAATTGCAGAGCCGGTATATTCAGCATGTGCTCAAGATCACCAACGGGCGCATCACCGGGAACCGGGGGGCGCTGCGCATTCTGGGCATGAAACGCTCGACGCTCTATCTCAGGCTGAAACAATACAACATTCGATTCTGACCGTCCTGCATATGGATGGAATGTTCAATATATGGATACCGTCCATTATTTGAACAAAACGGAGGCCGCCCCCCGGAAACGAAAGAACGCATCCCCCTTTCCCCTATGACGTTATTCTCACGATACGGCATGGCACAGGCTTTGCTCATAAGGCTGTCGACAGGAGCGGGCAAAGGCTGCTCCGTCCCTTTCGGAAATCGGGAACAGGGGAATGCCGTATGCTTTTTCGGAACGTGGTCATTTTCGGAGCCGGTACGATGGGCCATGCCATTGCGTTGCGGTTCGCGCGCGGCGGACATGCCGTCACCCTCACCGACGTCGACCGGGACGCTTTGGATCGGGCGGAACGGTCCATCCGCCGACTTGCGGGCACGCAGTCCGAGCAGCTGGGAGGAGAAGCGCCGGAAAGCGTCATGGCCCGGCTGAGGTTTGCGGAGGACGGATTCGGAGCGGCGGCTGGGGCCGAGCTCGTCGTCGAAGTCATTTCGGAACGGGTGGACATCAAGCGCCGTTTTTACGAGGAACTGGCCGGCGTCGTGTCCCCGTCGGCCCTGATAGCCAGCAACACCTCCGTCCTCGACATCTTCGAACACGCTCCGTCCGTCCTGCATCCCCAGTTGATCATGGCGCACTACTTTGTGCCCGCGCACATCATACCCCTCGTCGAAATCGTCGGCCATCCTTCCAATCCCGGACAGCTCGTCCCGCAATTCGCCGCCTGCTTGTCCGCACTGGGCATGAAGCCGGTGGTGCTCAAGCGCTTCGCGCGCGGCTTCATCGTCAACCGTATCCAGCGGGCCATCAATCAGGAGCTGTTCCAGCTTCTCGACGAGGGCGTGGCGGACGCGGCGGCGCTGGACGATGCCGTTTCCGTCTGTCTGGGCGCGCGCCTTGCCGTGATGGGGTACCTGTCCAGACTGGATTTCACCGGGCTTGATCTTGTGTTGAGCAATTACCGTCAGGTTCCTATGGGGCTTGCGACGGATGAGACGCCGCCTCCCCTGCTGGAACGGATGGTTGGGGAAGGGCGTTTGGGGTTCAAAAGCGGAAAGGGATTTTACGGCTACTCGGGCGTCACGTCCGAAGAGGTGCTGCGCCACCGGGACGCGAGGCTGTTGGCGGTGTTCCGGAGCCTTGAAACCATCAACGCCCGTTTTCCGTCTCCCACCCTTGAACCCGCGAACGGCGGGGCATGGCAAAACGGGCCTTCCAGCCAGAAGGATGAAGACACATGAAAATCGCACGGGAAAACCTCATCAGCGGACTGGTTGTGATCGCGCTCGGGCTTGTGTTCCTTTCGCAGGCGTTCGGGCTGGAGCAGGCGAATGCGACGGAAGGCATTCACCCGATGGACTATCCCAAGGCGCTCACATGGCTTTTCATAGCCGTGGGATGCTGCATCGTGCTGGTGCCGTCGCACCGCCGCAGCGACTCGGATATTCCGTTGTTTTCGGCGAGGACGGCGGCGGTTTCCGGGATTCTCGTCGCCTATGCGCTGTTGCTGGATCACATGGGATTCGGCGTGACGAGCTTCCTCGCCGCCTGCGGCATCGGCTATGCGATGGGGTGGCGCAAGCTGCCTTCGCTGTTGCTGTCGAACCTGTGCGGAACGGCCGTCATCTGGTCGCTGTGCTGGTATGTCCTCAAACTCCCGCTTCCGATGGGCATACTGTTTTAGAGGAAAGGGCCGTGTTCCGGACGGTGGCGGGCCGTCCGCCTTTCGGACCCGCGTCGGCAAAGAGAAGGAGAAAACATGCTTTTCATCGATTCCCTGTTGGCGGCTCTTTCGCCTTTTACCCTCGCAATGAATTTCGTGGGCGTGATGCTCGGCATGATCGTGGGCGCGCTGCCCGGTCTGGGGTCCGTGGTCGCCATCACGATCTGCCTGCCCTTCACCTTCGGCATGACGAGTGTGTCGGCCATCGCCTTGCTGCTCGGGGTCTACTGCGGTTCCATCTGCGGCGGCTCCATTGCCGCCGTGCTCATCAATACGCCCGGAACGCCGCAGTCCGCGGCTACGGCGTTTGACGGCTACCCGATGGCGAGGGCGGGAAAGCCCGGAAAGGCCATCGGCTGGGCGCTGGCGGCATCGATTTTCGGAGGCGTGTTCTCGTGCGTGATCCTTACTTTCGCCGCGCCGCAGATCGCCGTTTTCGCCTTGCAGTTCGGGCCGCTTGAAACGTGCGCCCTGATCCTGATGGGCCTGACCTGCATTTCCAGCGTATCGGCCAACAACCAGTTCAAGGGGCTGGCCATGGGCGTGCTCGGGCTGCTGCTCGCCTGTGTGGGCATGTCCCCGTTTTCCGCCGAATCGCGTTTTACGTTCGATATTTTCGCCCTGAACAGCGGCATCGATCTTGTTGCGGTCATTGTCGGCGTGTTCGCGCTTTCCGAGGTTCTGGATCGCGTCGAACGGATGCGGCGCGAGGCCCGCGTGGAAAACGGCACCTCCTGCCGGGTTCAGCTTCCATCCCTCGGCGAATGGAGGGGCCGGATGTCCGGGCTGGTGAAGTCTTCCCTCATCGGCACGTTCGTGGGCATCCTCCCCGGAACGGGCGCCGCGACCGCCGCCTTCCTGAGCTACGGCGAGGCCCGCCGTTCCTCGCCCCGGCGCGAGAATATCGGCAAGGGCGAGCCCGACGGCATCATCGCCGCGGAATCGTCCAACAACGCCGTCACGGGCGGGGCGCTTGTCCCCTCGCTGGCCCTCGGCATCCCCGGCGACCCCGTCACCGCCATCATGCTGGCGACCCTGACCATTCACGGCGTGACCCCCGGTGTGCGCCTGATGACGGAAAATTCGGAGATGGTATACGCCACCTTCGCCGTGCTCATGCTGTCCAACCTGCTCATGTACCCGAGCTGCATCATCACCACCCGGATGTTTTCCTTCCTGCTCAGGATTCCCGAGCAGTTGCTGATGGGCTTCATCGCGGTGCTGTGCATCCTTGGATCATACGGATCGCGGGGCAACCTGTTTGACGTGTTCGTCACCGTGTTCATGGGCATAGCGGCCTATTTCATGCGCCGCATGGAATTTCCCCTGCCGCCTCTGGTCATCGGCCTTGTGCTGGGGCAGCAGTTTGAAATGAGCATAGGGCAGATGATGCTGTTCAAGGGCGACGATTCGTGGCTGGCCTTCGTTTCCGCGTCCCCCATCGCGATGGCGCTCCTCGGGATGGCCTTCCTGCTCCTCGTCGTCCCGCAAGTCCAGAATTACAGGGCGCTGCGCGCGAAGCGGTGATGCCCGCACGGTTTCGCCCAGACGGTCCACAATCTGTAACAGAAAAGGAGAACCGTATGATCCGCCAGATGATGAAAAAGACCCTTCTCTTCCTTTGCGTGTTCATGCTCGGGGCCACCGGGGCGCTGGCCGCCTATCCGGATCACCCGATCACGCTGGTCGTCCCGTTCGGCGCGGGCGGCGGCACGGACATCCCGGCCCGTCTGCTGGCGGGG
>ERZ836939.2597-NODE-2597-length-17235-cov-3.471944_pt1 | contig 17235 bp, 12 predicted proteins | sample MGYA00519912_ERZ836939 | MGnify/ENA primary metagenome ERZ836939 (study PRJEB31850, sample SAMEA3708810) | human gut metagenome | biome: human gut; feature: human-associated habitat; material: faeces | place: China | collected 2014 ... | reverse complement strand
GATTGCGGCTCAAACCTCGGGCTGGAAGTGCTGCGCGGAACCGTGGAGAACGGGGACCGCTACAACTACATTGTGACGGCCAAAGATCCGGCCGGTCCATGGTCTGACGCAGTGATCATTGAGGGAGCCGATGGTATTGACCCGTCCCTGTTTTTTGACAAGGATGGGAAAATGTGGTACTGCAGCAATTTAATTCCGGAAGATCTGAAGTTTCCATATCATAAGGTCATTTACGCCTGTGAACTGGATCCGGAAACGTTCCAGATCCGTGGGGAAAAGCATATCATCTTCGATTCCATTGTGGATCACACGCTGTTTACCGAGGCTCCGCATATTTATGAGATCAACGGAAGCTATTATTTGATGACGGCCAGTGGAGGAACTCAGACAAATCACTGTGTGAACATTTACCGCAGTGAGACGCTTCTTGGACCTTATGAGCCCTGCCCGAGATCGTGACGAACCGGAATGTCCGGCTGAACAATGAGCTTGGTATTGCGGTGGTGGGCCACGGAGATCTGATCGAGACTCAGAAGGGTGAGTGCTACATGGTTCTTCTTGGCATCCGTCCATATCAGAAATACATTGAAGATTATAATCAGTATCTGCCGAGAAAGTGGATCCGGGAACCAGACCGCAACAAGGATGCACAGTTTAATCTGGGCCGTGAGGTCTGCATGATTCCTATGGCCTGGGATTACGATAACTGGCCGATCGTGGACAACCACAACGGCATGGTAAATCCCATGGAGCGAAAGCCGGATCTGGAAGAATGGCGGCCGCCGCTTAAGAGCAGGGTGGATAACTTCGAGGATCCGGTTCTGGATATGATCTGGTGCATGCGCCGTCCTGTGAAGACCCCGTTCTATACCTTGACAGAGCGGCCGGGCTATCTGCGGCTTTACGGAAATGACGCAAAGGCTGAGGATACACGCACCCAGGCCCTCCTGGTGCGCAGACAGCAGCACAATTATTTCGAAGCGGCTGTGGCTATGGAATTCGAGCCGGAGCAGGAAGGCGAGGAAGCAGGCATGATCGTGACCCAGAATGACCGGTATGCGATCATGGCAGTAAAGGAAAAACTGGATGGTGAGCTGTTTATCACCGCTTACCAGATCATAAATGGCAGGAGAGAGCTGATCACGAGAAAGCCGGCCGAGGCAGGACGGATGTATCTGTTTATTGAGGGCAGTACCGGACAGTACCATCTCTATTATGGAAATTCAGAACGGGAAAAGAAGATTCTGGCCACAGACATTGACGGATCCATCCTCAGTACGGTTGTGGCAGACGGATTTGTAGGAACTTATGTAGGAATGTATGTTTCTGGCAGCGGCGCTCATGCGGATTTTGACTGGTTCCGGTATGAGATCGTGGAAGAATAAGGAGGATATGGCATCATGGCAGAGGTATCATTACGGCACATTAAAAAAGTTTATCCAAACATGGAGAAGAAAAAGAAAGGTGAGAGCGAGAAAAAGACCAATCTGAAAGTGACCGACGAAGGCGTTCTTGCTGTACAGGATTTTAACCTGGAGATCAGGGACCAGGAGTTCATCGTACTGGTAGGACCGTCTGGCTGCGGTAAATCAACCACCCTTCGTATGGTAGCCGGGCTGGAAGAAATCAGTGGTGGCGATCTTCTGATCGACGGTGTCCGCGTGAATGATGTGGAGCCAAAGGACCGTGATATTGCCATGGTATTCCAGAGCTATGCACTATATCCCCACATGACCGTGCGCGGCAACATGGAATTTCCGCTGAAGCTGCGTAAAATGCCGAAGGATGAGATCAAAAAGCGCGTGGATGCAGCGGCAGAAACTCTGGGCATCACGGAATATCTGGACAGAAAGCCAAAAGCATTATCCGGCGGTCAGAGACAGCGTGTTGCCATGGGTCGTGCAATCGTTCGTAGCCCTAAGGTATTCCTTATGGATGAGCCACTTTCAAACCTTGATGCTAAGTTAAGAGTACAGATGCGTGTTGAGATTTCTAAGCTTCACCAGAGATTACAGACAACAATCATCTACGTTACACATGACCAGACAGAGGCTATGACACTTGGTACAAGAATCGTAGTTCTTAAAGATGGTATTATCCAGCAGGTTGATACACCGCAGAATCTTTACAACACACCAAACAACATCTTCGTTGCTGGTTTCATTGGTTCTCCACAGATGAACCTTGTTGATGCTGAAGTAGTAGGCAATGGTTCAAGTGTAACATTAAAGCTTAGTGATACAGTTTCTATCGCTTTACCAGCTGATAAGAGCAAACCTATCATTGATGGTGGTTATGTTGGTAAGACAGTTGTTGCTGGTATCCGTCCAGAGGATATCAAGGATGATGAAGAATTCATCACAAAGCATTCAGCTACAACATTTGAAGCTACAGTTAAGGTATACGAATTACTTGGTGCTGAAGTTAACCTTCACTATGATATTGCTGATACAACATGTACAGCTAAGGTTAACCCACGTACAACAGCTCGTCCTGGTGATGTTGTTAAGTTTGCTATGGATATTTCAAGACTTCATGTATTTGATAAAGAGACAGAGCAGATTATCACTCACTAATTGAGTTAATAAGCCAATATCATTTGGTTTTGGTTTTTTTGAATGGAATAATGATGTAATTTTTGAGGAAATGTATAGAAATTATGCATTTCCTCTTTTTTTTTTCGTCATTTTGCATTACAATAAAACAAGGACCTAAAAAGGACTAAAAGCGAAAGGGTGTTCACTATGATATCAAATCAAATATTACAGACAACTGTTGATGGACTTAAAGCAATATCACGGGTGGATTTGTGCGTTATAGATTCAGACGGCAAGATTGCGGCTAAGACATTTGATGATGTTCAAGGCTGTGTTGCAGATGCATTGACATTTATGGATTCGCCGGCAGAGAGCCAGGTTGTAAACGGCTACCAGTTTTTTAAAGTTATAGACGAACAGAATCTTGAATATATTCTTCTTGCAAAGGGAACAAGCGATGATGTTTATATGCTTGGTAAGCTTGCAGCATTCCAGATTCAGAATCTCCTGGTGGCTTATAAGGAAAGATTCGATAAAGATAATTTTATAAAGAATCTTCTTCTAGATAATCTCTTACGTGTAGATATGTATACAAGAGCAGAAAAGTTACATATTGAGACGGATGTTAAGCGTGTTGTTTATATAATTGAGACAAAACACGAAAAAGATACTAATGCACTTGAGATAGTAAGAACTTTATTTGCGGGAAAAGTGCATGATTTTATTACAGCAGTTGATGAGAAGAGTATAATTCTTGTTAAGGAAGTTAAAGGCAATGAGACATATGAAGAACTCGACAAGACCGCACAGGTTATTATTGACATGCTCAATACTGAGGCAATGAGTTCAGCACATATTGCATATGGTACTATTGTGGGTGATATAAGAGAGGTTTCGCGTTCTTATAAAGAAGCTAAGATGGCTCTCGATGTAGGCAAGATTTTCTACAGCAACAAGAATGTGGTTGCTTATAGCAGACTTGGAATCGGACGTCTTATTTATCAGCTTCCGATACCACTTTGTCAGATGTTTATAAGGGAAATATTCGGCGGTAAGTCGCCTGACGATTTTGATGATGAAACATTGTCAACAATTAACAAGTTCTTTGAGAACAGCCTGAATGTTTCAGAGACATCAAGACAGCTTTATATTCACAGAAATACGCTTGTATACAGACTTGATAAGCTCCAGAAGAGCACAGGTCTTGATTTGCGTGTATTTGATGATGCGATTACATTCAAGATTGCACTTATGGTTGTGAAATATATGAAGTATATGGAAAGTAAAGATACATTTTAATGGAGGAGATTACTGATGATAATCTTAGAAAATGTCACAAAGACATACTCATCCGGTACACCTGCCTTAAATGGTATTAACCTGCATGTTCAGAAGGGTGAGTTTGTATTTATAGTAGGTAAAAGCGGTTCGGGTAAATCAACTCTTATAAAGCTTCTGCTTAAAGAGTTAGATCCGACAACAGGAAAGATATATATTAACAAGAAATATCTTAACAAAATCACAAGAAAGAAGCTTCCTTATCTCAGAAGGGACATAGGTGTTGTGTTCCAGGATTTCAGGCTTCTTCCGGATAGAAATGTTTATGAAAATATTGCATTTGCAATGAAGGTTGTAGAAGCTCCGTCAAGACAGATTAAGAGCCGTGTCCTTTCTATGCTCTCAATGGTTGGGCTTCTCGACAAATATAAGGCTTATCCGAATGAGCTTTCAGGCGGCGAGCAGCAGAGAGTTGCAATCGCAAGAGCTCTTGTAAACAGACCGGCTATCCTTTTATGTGATGAGCCGACAGGTAACCTTGACCCTGCCAATTCTGCCGAGATTATGAAGATTCTTAATCAGGCTAACAAGCTTGGCACGACTGTCCTTGTTGTTACACATAACATGGAAATTGTGCAGCAGATGAAGAAGAGAACTATCACAATGAGTGAAGGTAAGATTATAAGCGATTTGGAAAAGGGTGGTTATTTCTATGAAGATTAGGTCATTATTTTATCATATAAAAGACGGTCTCAAGAACATATACCGCAACCGTCTGTTTTCACTTGCTTCAATAGCAACAATAGCGGCATGTATATTTCTTTTTGGTATTTTGTATTCACTTGTAATGAATTTCCAGTATATGGTTAAAAAGGCTGAAAATGAAGTCTGTGTTACGGTTTTCTTTGACGAGGGACTTTCAGAGACACAGATTAAGCAGCTCGGTGATACTATTTCAAAAAGAGTTGAAGTTTCTTCAGTACATTACACATCTGCTGAAGAGGCATGGGCTAAATTCAAGACAGAATATTTTAAGGAATATCCTGAACTTGCATTAGGATTTAAAAATGATAACCCTCTTGCCAACTCTGCATCTTATGAGGTATATCTCAGCGATGCAAGCATGCAGGGTACACTTGTAACATATCTTGAGAATCTTGACGGCGTAAGACAGGTAAACCGTTCAGAGGTTACAGCGAGCAGCCTTGCAAGTGCAGCAAAGCTTGTAGGATATGTTGCTGCAGCAATTATTATCATACTTCTTGCAGTATCAATTTTCCTTATTACGAATACAATTGTTATTGGTATTACAGTTCGTAAAGACGAGATTTCAATTATGAAATTTATTGGTGCAACTGATGGATTTGTAAATGCTCCATTTTTTGTTGAGGGTATTACAATCGGAATTATCGGTTCAGTAATTCCGCTTGTTATTCTGAGCTATATTTATCAGAAGGTTATCAGCTACGTTCTTGGTAAATTTTCAATTCTCAGCAATATTCTTGCATTTATGCCGATGTCAGATGTTTTCAGAGTTCTTGCACCTGTGGCAATATGCCTCGGAATCGGCATTGGTTTCCTCGGAAGCTTCTTTGCGGTACGTAAGCATGCCAATGTATAAAATGCCGGTTTGAAAAATGTTAAAAAAATGTGCCGTTATCGGATGGTATTGGGAAAGGAGAGGCACCGTATGAAAAAAACGACAATTTTAAAATTTGTTGCTACATTGCTGTGCCTTGCATTATGTGCATCTTCTGTTATGGCTTTGTCTAACGGATTGTTTGCGGCAAAAAAGGTCGCGGCTTCTGACCTTGATGACGTAAAACAGGAAAAAGAAGATAAGGAACAGCAAAGAAAAGATGTTCAAAAGAAAATGGACGAATATAAGGCCAGTGCACAAGATACAAAAGAATATATGGCAATACTTGACGCACAGATGTCAGAACTTAATGGCAGTCTGTATGAACTTCAGATAAAGATGGAAGATCTGAATACACAGATTGATGAGACAACACAGAATCTTGAGGCGGCACAGGAAGATGCAGCAAGCCAGTACGAGATGATGAAGTTAAGAATTAAATTTATGTACGAACATAATGAAGAGAGCTATCTTGCTTTGATTCTTACATCTGAGAGTATGGGTGAAATGTTAAACCGTGCCGAGTATGTTACAAAAATTTCGTCATATGACAGGGATATGCTCACAAAATATGAAGAGACTATTAAGTATATAGCTGAGGCAAAACAGCAGCTCGAGGATGATTATACTGAGCTTGCTGATACACAGTCACAGCTTGAATCACAGCGTGATGAGCTTGCACAGATGCAGGCTGAAAAAGAGAGCGAACTTGCCAATTATAACAGTCTCATAGCATCCTCAAAGGCACAGGAAACGGAACTTTCTAGTGATATCAGCGGACTTACGAGTGAGATAGAGCGTATTGAACGCGAGCTTGAGGAACAGAACAGAAATAACAACAATAATAATGGCGGAAATAGTGGCGGAAGCACAGGTATTCCAAGTACGGGAGTATTTCTATGGCCTACAATATCAAGAAGAATAACTTCTGATTATGGCGATACTGATGGAAGAAACAATCCGCATATTGGAATTGATATAGGAGCAACTACGCCGGGCGTATGGGGAGATCCTATTTATGCGGCTGACGGAGGAAGAGTTGTAAGAGCTGAGTATAACTGGTCAGCGGGTAACTGGCTCTGGATAGACCATGGCAACGGACTTTATTCTATTTATATGCACTGTTCACAGTTCCTTGTCTCTGTAGGCCAGACAGTAAACAGAGGAGATACAATAGCTCTGATGGGTTCGACAGGTGAATCGACAGGGGCACATCTTCATTTCAGTGTGCGTTATGGCGGTACATATGTTAATCCTTGGGGATATTTAAGGTAGAAAGACATATTTTTTATACATAAATCAGAACGGGTCTTAATACGGATTTGTTCTGATTTAAGTTTTTTGAAAGGCGAAAACAGATGGATAATATGGACAATTCAAATCAGCAGAACAATGATTTAAATAATGCGTATGCATCGTATAGGAGAGAAAAAAATAAAAATAAGTCAAAGTTTGGCAAAGGGCTTGTGGCTGGCATTCTTGCAGGAGTTTTCGCAACGGTTTCTGTTGTGGGAATTACAGCTGGGATTTTTGAGAGAAAAGGATATCTTCATTTTGGTGCAAATGGAGAGGTGTATGTGCAGCAGACTTCAACTGATGATTCAGATGGAATAGGAAGTGATGTTGAGGGTAAGCTTAATGCAATTGATTCGCTTCTTGACAGGAATTTTTATTTTGGTGGAACAGATGATGAAAAGGCTGAAAATTATATTTACAAGGCTTTTCTTGATTCCTATGGCGATAAATATACAGTTTATTATACTCCTGATGAATATAAGGCAATCCTTGAATCGACAAGCGGCAAGTTCTATGGAATAGGTGCTGTATGCCAGAAAAATGAGGATGGTTCGATTCTTATTGCAGACCCATATGAGGATGCTCCGGCATACAAAGCGGGAATAAGGAAGGGCGACTGCGTTGTGAAAGTTGACGGAACAGATATAACTGATATGGATTTATCATCCGCAGTTGCACTATAAAGGGGGATAAAGGAACAACTGTTAATCTTGAAATAAGAAGGGGTTCACAGACACTTACCTTTACAGTTGAAAGAGCAGAGGTAAATGTAAAGACTGTTGACCATAAAATGATGGATGATAATATTGGATATATTATAATTTCACAGTTTGATGAAGTTACGACAAAGCAGTTTAAAGAAGCATTAGAAGATTTGCAGCAGCAGGGAATGAGCGGACTTATAATTGATATACGTTCAAATCCTGGTGGACTTTTAAACAGCGTTGTTGATATTCTTGATGGGCTTCTTCCGGATGGATTGATTGTGTATACAGAGACTAAGAGCGGAACACGTAAGGAATATAAGGGAAGCAACAGCAATGAACTTAAAGTTCCTCTTGCAGTTCTTGTAAATGAGGATAGTGCGAGTGCTTCAGAGATATTTGCCGGTGCGGTTCAGGATTACGGAAAAGGTGCGATTATCGGAACAAAGACATTCGGTAAAGGTATTGTCCAGACAATACAGCCGCTGACAGACGGAAGTGCTGTAAAGTATACGATTGCCAAATATTTTACTCCTAAGGGACAGGATATTCACGGAAATGGCGTTACACCTGATATTGAGGTTGCGCTTCCGGATGATGCTGTAAGTGACGTCCAGTATGAGGCAGCTGTCAACTATATTAAAGGAAAAATGAATTAAGAGTTTTAAAAGTACAGAACAAATATTCGATTTGTTCTGTACTTTTTTTATTTTGAATGATATACTATAGTGGTAACATACTAGGAATAGTTTATTATTTTAGATATATCACATAGTTTAATCTTAATCAGGAGAACAGTATGAATCATTTTGAGTTGGTATCTGAATATAAGCCGACCGGCGACCAGCCACAGGCAATTAAGAAGCTTTCAGATGGATTTCTTGAGGGCAATCAGTTTGAGACGCTTGTCGGTGTAACCGGTTCGGGAAAGACTTTTACAATGGCTAATATTATTGAGAAAGTGCAGAAGCCTACGCTTATTATTTCACATAATAAGACACTTGCTGCACAGCTTTACGGCGAGATGAAGGAATTTTTTCCAAATAATGCTGTTGAATATTTTGTTTCATATTACGATTATTATCAGCCCGAGGCTTATGTGCCGCAGAGCGATACTTATATAGCTAAGGATTCTTCTATTAATGATGAGATTGATAAGTTAAGGCATTCAGCAACAGCCGCACTTTCTGAAAGAAAGGATGTTATTATTGTGGCTTCTGTATCGTGCATATACGGACTCGGTGCACCTATTGATTACCAGAATATGGTTATTTCCCTGCGTCCTGGCATGGAGAAGGACAGAGACGATGTCATAAGAAAGCTTGTTGATATTCAATATATGAGAGGAGACCAGGATTTTAAACGAGGAACTTTCCGTGTGCGTGGCGATGTTGTTGAGATTTATCCGGCAGCATCAAGTGGAGAGGCTGTAAGAATTGAATTTTTTGGTGATGAAGTTGACAGAATATCTGAGATTGATTCTTTGACTGGAGAAGTCAAGTCAGAGATTGAACATATTGCGATTTTCCCGAATTCACATTATGTTGTTGATAAGGAAAAGATGGCGGCAGCAATTGAGAATATTAAGGAAGAACTGAAGGAGAGAATTGCTTATTTTAAGAGCGAAGATAAGCTTGTTGAGGCACAGAGAATTGAGGAGAGAACTAATTTTGATATAGAGATGATGCAGGAGACCGGTTTCTGTTCGGGAATTGAGAATTATTCAAGACATCTTGCGGGGCTTCCGGCAGGGGTTCCGCCATATACACTTATGGATTATTTTCCGGATGATTTTCTTATTATAGTTGATGAGTCACACATAACTATTCCTCAGATAAGAGGAATGTATGCCGGCGACCAGTCAAGAAAGACAACTCTTGTAGATTATGGTTTCAGGCTTCCATCTGCTAAGGATAACAGACCGCTTAATTTTACTGAATTTGAGAATAAGATTTCGCAGATGTTGTTTGTTTCGGCAACACCATCTGTCTATGAGGAAGAGCATGAACTTTTAAGGGCGGAGCAGATTATACGTCCTACAGGACTTCTGGATCCTGAGATTTTTGTACGTCCTATTGAAGGGCAGATTGATGACCTTGTTTCGGAGATTAACAAGGAGACTAAGAAACATAATAAGATCCTTGTCACAACGCTTACTAAACGTATGGCAGAGGATTTGACAGATTATCTTAAAGAGCTTGGAATACGTGTCAAGTATCTTCATGCCGACATTGATACGCTTGAAAGGCAGAAGATTATACGTGATATGCGAATGGATGCGTTTGACGTGCTTGTTGGTATTAACCTTTTACGAGAAGGTCTTGATATTCCTGAGATTACACTTGTTGCTATTCTTGATGCCGATAAGGAAGGATTTTTAAGGACGGAGACATCGCTTATCCAGACAATCGGACGAGCTGCACGTAACAGTGAGGGACATGTTATTATGTATGCCGATAAGATTACGGAATCAATGGAAAAAGCGATTTCCGAGACGGAAAGAAGACGTCAGATTCAGCAGGAGTATAATGAAGAGCATGGAATAACTCCTCAGACTATAAAGAAGGCTGTGAGGGATCTGATAAGCATTTCCAAGGCAGCAGATGCATCATCCGGCAATGGTGAGACTCTTGAGAAAGATTATGAGTCTATGAGCCGCAAAGAACTTGAAAAGGTTAAGAAGCAGATTGAGAAGAATATGCACAAGGCTGCGGCAGAGCTTAACTTTGAGGAGGCAGCAGTTCTCAGGGATAAGATGATTGAAGTTAATAAGTTTTTATATGAGACGAAGTGAAAGAGGTAAATGATGAAAAAAGGAGATTACAGGCAGTTTATAAGGATTAAGGGAGCTAATGAGCATAACCTTAAAAATGTATCTGTTGATATACCAAGAAATGAGCTTGTTGTGCTTACAGGACTTTCAGGTTCAGGTAAGTCTTCGCTTGCATTTGATACTATTTATGCTGAAGGACAGAGAAGATATATGGAGTCGCTTTCTTCATATGCCAGACAGTTCCTCGGTCAGATGGAAAAGCCTAATGTTGAAAGTATAGAGGGACTTTCACCGGCGATTTCTATTGATCAGAAATCTACTAACAGAAATCCACGTTCTACAGTCGGAACTGTTACAGAGATATATGATTATTTCAGGCTTTTGTATGCAAGAGTGGGTATTCCGCATTGCCCTAAGTGTGGAAGAGAGATTAAGAAACAGACTGTGGACCAGATGGTTGATGTTATTATGGGACTTCCCGAAAGGACAAAGATTCAGCTTCTTGCTCCTGTTGTAAGAGGAAGAAAAGGTGAGCATGTTAAACTCTTTGAGCAGGCTAAAAAGAGTGGATATGTTCGTGTTATGGTTGATGGAAGCATGTATGAGCTGACAGACGAGATTAAACTTGATAAGAATAAAAAACATAATATTGAGATAGTTGTTGACCGTCTTTCTATAAGAGAGGGAATCGAAAAAAGACTTACTGATTCGATTGAGACGACATTGAAGCTTGCTGATGGAATAATGACTGTTGATGTTATCGGTGGAAAGCCGATAAACTTCAGCCAGAGCTTTGCATGCCCGGACTGTGAGATAAGTATTGATGAGATTGAGCCGAGAAGCTTTTCTTTCAATAATCCTTTTGGTGCGTGTCCTGATTGTTTTGGCCTTGGATATAAGATGGAATTTGACGCCGAGCTTATGATACCCGATGAGAGACTTAGTATTGATGAGGGTGCCATTGTTGTTATGGGCTGGCAGTCTGTAACAGATGAGGGAAGTTTTTCAAGAGCGATTATGAAAGCACTTGCAGATGAGTATAATTTCAGCCTTTCAACACCATTTAAGGATTATCCGGACGAGATTAAAGATATTATTATCAACGGAACCAAAGGTCACAGCGTTAAGGTTTATTACAGAGGCCAGCGAGGTGAGGGTGTATATGATATTGCATTTGAGGGACTTGTAAGGAATGTTGCAAAACGTTACAGGGAGACAGCTTCAGAGGCATCTAAGCAGCAGTATGAAGAATTTATGAGAATTACTCCGTGTGCGTCATGTAAGGGACAGAGATTAAAACCGACATCGCTTGCTGTTACGGTTGCTGATAAGAATATTTATGAGATTACAAATATGCCGATTCTTGATTTGCAGGATTTTCTTCAGAATATGAAGCTTTCAGAAAGACAACTTGCCATAGGCAGCCAGATTTTAAAGGAGATAAGGTCAAGAATACAGTTCCTTATGGATGTAGGACTTGATTATCTTTCTCTTTCCAGGGCAACAGGTACGCTTTCGGGCGGCGAGGCACAAAGAATCAGACTTGCAACCCAGATTGGTTCGGGGCTTGTAGGTGTTGCATATATTCTTGATGAGCCAAGTATCGGTCTTCATCAGAGAGATAATGACAAGCTTTTAAAGACGCTTGAACATTTAAGAGACTTAGGCAATTCGGTCATCGTTGTTGAACATGATGAGGATACTATGTATGCTGCAGACTATATTGTGGATATCGGTCCCGGTGCCGGCAGGAATGGTGGACAGGTTGTTGCAACGGGAACTGCCGAACAGATTATGAAGTGTAAGGAATCAATTACCGGAGCATATCTGAGCGGAAGAATTAAGATTCCTGTTCCTGCAAAAAGACGCAAACCGACAGGCTGGATTAAGGTCAGAGGTGCAAGGGAAAATAATCTTAAAAATATTGATGTTGATATTCCACTTGGCGTATTTACATGTGTTACGGGTGTATCAGGTTCAGGAAAGAGCTCACTTGTAAATGAGATTCTTTACAAGCACCTTGCAAAGGAACTTAACAGGGCAAGATGTATCCCGGGAAAACACGACGGAATAGACGGAGTGGAACAGCTTGATAAGGTTATTGATATAGACCAGTCGCCAATCGGACGTACTCCGAGGTCAAATCCTGCGACATATACAGGCGTATTTGATATGATAAGGGATTTGTTTGCCGCAACATCGGATGCAAAAGAGCGAGGATACAAAAAAGGAAGATTTAGTTTTAATGTCAAGGGCGGAAGATGTGAAGCATGTTCGGGTGACGGTATTATTAAGATTGAGATGCATTTTCTTCCTGACGTGTACGTGCCTTGTGAAGTCTGCGGCGGCAAGCGTTACAATCGTGAAACGCTTGAGGTTAAGTATAAAGGCAAGAGCATATATGACGTGCTTGATATGACAGTTGAAGATGCAGTTGAATTCTTTGAAAATGTTCCGTCAATTAAAAGAAAAATTGAAACTCTCAATGATGTCGGACTTTCTTATGTAAAGCTCGGACAGCCTTCTACTGAACTTTCGGGTGGTGAGGCACAAAGAATAAAGCTGGCGACAGAGCTTTCAAAGAGAAGCACAGGAAAGACTATATATATTCTTGATGAGCCTACAACAGGACTTCATTTTGCGGATGTGCATAAACTGGTTGATATTCTTCATAAGCTCGCGGAGGGCGGCAATACGGTCGTTGTTATCGAGCATAATCTTGATGTAATAAAGACTGCAGATTATATTATCGACATGGGACCGGAAGGCGGTGCGAGAGGCGGTACTGTTATCGCAAAGGGCACGCCTGAGGAGATTGTCAAGGTTAAAGAATCTTACACGGGACAGTATGTAAAAAAATATCTGGAAAAGTAGGCGGCATTTTGATTGTGACATCAGGTAGTTTGAATACCTGATGGATTTATATAGGGCAGCAGATATATATACAGATATACAGAAAATATTTTGGAGAAAAATAAGTATGGTTGATGGAATTATTTTTGATATGGACGGAGTTTTGGTCGATTCCGAAAGACAGTCAAATGAGGGCTGGAAGTGGGCAGCAAAAAAACAAGGCATAGACATGCCTATGTGGCTTATCGACAGTTTTAAGGGAGCACCCGATGAGCTTAACCGTAAAATGTTTGATGATTATTTTGACGGAAAAGCTGATTATTGGGAGACAAAAATGCTTCGCACAGAGCATATTTACAAGATAAGGGAAAAGGAAGGTCTTCCTGTTAAAAAAGGTGTTAAGGAAATATTTGAGTATATTAAAGCAAATAATTTGAAATGTGCGGTTGCAACTTCAACAAGGCGTGTCAGTGCCGAAAAAACACTCCGCGATATAGGTGTGTCGGATTATCTTGATGCGGTCGTGTATGGCAATGAGGTTGAGCATGGGAAACCCGAACCTGATATATTTCTGCTTGCGGCAGATGCAATAGGTGTAAAACCTGAAAATGCGATTGTTGTAGAGGACAGTATCAACGGAATTAAGGCAGGTCATGCGGCGGGAATGAGAGTTATTCATGTGCCTGACACGATAGCGATTGATGATGAGATAAGAAAGCTGACGTACTGCGTGTGCAATGATTTGACGGAAATTGCCGATATTGTTGACAGTATTAACAAGCCTGTGATTAACAGAAAGGCTGTGCTTAACGCATTTGCCGGATATGTGCATTATTATGATCCGTCGGATGGAAAGATTAAACTAAAAATTGACCATACTTACAGAGTTGCAGCACTTTGTGAAAAAATTGCCGATTCTGTAGGGCTTACTGGTGAAGATAAGGACGTTGCATGGCTTCTGGGCATGCTGCATGATATTGGAAGATTTGAACAGATAAGATGTTTTGGAACTTTTAATGATGGAATGTCAGTTGACCACGCCGAGCTTGGTGCGGATATTCTTTTTGACCCTGACAGAAAAGATAAAGTTTGTGTGACTTCCGCCCAGGGTACTGTGTATGCAATAAAAAATCCTATGTGTGAATCTGTCAACGTTACTGTTGTGAAAAAAGCTCCTCGCATAATTAATAAATTTGCCGAAGGATATGTCGAGAAAAACGGCAGTGATTTGCTTGAGCTTGCTATCAGACAGCATAATAAGTTCAGGATTGCTGATGGGCTTTCCAAACGTGAAGAAATGTTTTGTAATATTCTTCGTGACGCAGACAAAATCGATATTTTAAAGGTTAATGTAGATGTGCCTCTTGAGACAATTTATAATGCAACGACAGAAGAGATACGAAACAGTGTGATAACAGATGAAGTGCTTGAATGTTTTTATGCAAAACAGACTGTACTCAGGTCGCTTAAAAAAAGTGTTGTGGATAATATTGTCGGACACATTTCGCTTATTTTTGAACTGGTATATCCAGTGAGCCTTAAAATTGTAAAGGAGCAGGGTTATGTGTATAAAATGCTGGATTTTAAGTCGGACAGACCGGACACTGTGGAAAAGTTTGCCGGAATGAGGAAGTTTGTTGATAAGTTTCTTGAGGGGAATTAAGCAGGACATAGTGTGTCTATAGGTGAAAATACGGCATTTCTCGCTTTGTGTCGTGTTTATTCCGGTACAGATGATATAACCTGTCAATGAAAGGAGGCAGCAGTATGAATCAAAGAAATATAGGCTCGTTTCTTAAAACATTAAGAAAGGAAAAGAACCTTACGCAGGAACAGCTTGCGGAACAGTTCAATGTATCGTCAAGGACTGTTTCGAGATGGGAAACGGGAAGCAATATGCCCGATTTGAGTCTTTTGGTTGAACTTGCGGATTTTTACAATGTTGACATCAGGGAAATTATTGACGGGGAAAGGAAAAGCGAGATTATGAACAGTGAAGAAAAAGAGACATTGAAACTTGTTGCGGATTATGCGGAGAACGAAAAGGGCATTTTACTTAAAAGACTCAGAATTATAAGTATCGTAGGGCTGTGTTCGATTATTGTCGGTTTTGTGATGCTGAATCTGGGAACGGAAAATAACATGCCTGTTTATGATTATCTTATGGGAACTTCGTTCGGACTGGCTATGGGTGCATTGATTGTCGCAGTTTTTTATTCTACGGGAGTATTGTCTTATTTAAGAAAAAATATAAAATGCAGGAACAGCATGAAAGTCATAAAGATAATCGCTATATTGGCATGTGCGGTATTTTTGGCAGCATCAATAGTTGCGTCATTATAAAAAAACATCGCAGATAAATGATTTTTTGTAAGTTTATTTACAAAGTGGCTTGTCATTGCCGACGGACTTTACTATAATAATTAAAGGAGTGCAAAGTTCGTGTATACACTGTAACTTGGCAACTGCCGTGAAACTGTCGGAACACGCAATACGTGTTTTGTGGTTTAGGAAAAACAATATATGAAAGGGACAATATGAATCAGGAAAAGGTTATTGTTATAGACTTTGGCGGACAGTACAACCAGCTTGTTGCACGTCGTGTCCGTGAATGTAATGTATATTGTGAGATTTATTCTTACAAGACACCTCTTGAGCAGATAAAGGCCATGAATCCTAAGGGAATTATTCTTACAGGTGGTCCAAACAGTTGTTATGAAGAGGGTTCGCCTACATGCACAAAGGAATTATTTGAACTCGGAGTACCGGTACTCGGACTTTGTTACGGGGCACAGCTTATGCAGCATGTTCTTGGCGGAAAGGTTGAAAAGGCACCTGTGCGTGAGTACGGAAAGACAGAGACTTTTGTGGATAAGAGCAGTGCTTTATTTGGAGATGTTTCAGAAAAGACTATCGTGTGGATGAGCCATTTTGACTACATTTCACAGGTTGCTCCAGGATTTAAGATAATTGCACATACAGCAGATTGTCCAGTGGCAGCAGCAGAGTGTTCAGAAAAGAACCTCTATGCAATTCAGTTCCATCCAGAAGTTCTTCATACACAGGAAGGTACTAAGATGCTTCACAACTTTGTGCGTGGAGTATGCGGATGTGCTGGAACCTGGAAAATGGATGCATTTGTAGAGAATACTATTAAGGAAATACGTGAAAAGGTTGGCAATGGTAAGGTATTACTTGCACTTTCTGGTGGAGTTGATTCATCAGTGGCTGCAGGTCTTCTTTCAAGAGCTATTGGAAAGCAGCTTACATGCGTATTCGTAGACCATGGTCTTCTTCGTAAGAACGAGGGCGATGAGGTTGAAAGTGTATTCGGTCCAGAAGGACAGTTTGACCTTAACTTTATAAGGGTAAATGCACAGGAAAGATATTACTCTAAGCTTGCAGGCGTTACTGAGCCAGAAGCTAAGAGAAAGATTATTGGGGAAGAGTTTATCCGTGTATTTGAGGAAGAAGCCAAGAAGATTGGTGCAGTTGACTTCCTTGCACAGGGAACTATATATCCAGATGTTGTAGAGAGTGGACTTGGCGGTGAATCAGCGGTAATCAAGTCACATCACAATGTAGGTGGTCTTCCAGATTTCGTTGATTTCAAGGAGATTATTGAGCCACTCCGCGATTTATTCAAGGATGAAGTACGTAAGGCTGGTCTTGAACTTGGCATACCAGAACATCTTGTGTTCCGTCAGCCATTCCCAGGTCCAGGACTTGGAATAAGAATTATCGGCGAAGTAACAGGCGACAAGGTTCGTATCGTACAGGATGCCGATTACATCTACCGTGAAGAAGTAGACAAGGCAGTAGAAGCCTACAAGAAAGAAAATGGCAAGGCACCAGCCTGGATGCCAAACCAGTACTTTGCAGCCCTCACTAATATGCGTTCAGTTGGTGTTATGGGTGATGAAAGAACTTATGACTACGCAGTTGCACTTCGTGCAGTCAATACAATTGACTTTATGACAGCCGAAAGTGCCGAGATACCATTTGAGGTACTCCAGACAGTTATGAGTAGAATTATAAACGAGGTGCGTGGGGTTAATAGGGTATTCTATGACCTGACTAGTAAGCCACCGGGAACGATTGAGTTTGAATAAATCGAGTTGCTTAAAAAAGCCAGTGTTTATGCGGGTTTCAGCG
>ERZ836939.2561-NODE-2561-length-17440-cov-10.311533_pt1 | contig 17440 bp, 19 predicted proteins | sample MGYA00519912_ERZ836939 | MGnify/ENA primary metagenome ERZ836939 (study PRJEB31850, sample SAMEA3708810) | human gut metagenome | biome: human gut; feature: human-associated habitat; material: faeces | place: China | collected 2014 ... | reverse complement strand
GCCGCAGCAGCCGTGCGGAACGTGATTTCCATCACGTCCACGCCGCCGGCCAGCAGAGCCTTCGCCGTCGCGACTGCATCCTTCGCATCGTCCAGCACGACCACCGGCACAACAGCAGATCTTGCAAGTCTTTCAGAAACATTCATTTTATCGACTCCCTACTTTCATTTGCGATGATTCCAATAAACATCCCATGTGTTTTCTGCAAAGATCATCTCTCGTTCCTTCTCCGTGCAGTCGGACAAAAGGAATTTTCCGTGCGCCACCAACTGCTGATAGTTTGCCGTCCCCAGCAGCCAAGGGATATCTGTCCCCCACAGCAGCTTTTCTGCTCCCACGATTCTACGTGCCAGATCAAAATACCGTTTCGTACTGGGAAACGGATATTCCTCTTCCTCCCGCACATGATATGGGAGCGCAGAAAGATCGAACCAGACATTTGGGAGCGTCCCCAGTCGGATCTGCTCCAGCCATGCGGACCAGAGTTTTGGATCGCGCTCTGCGGTGCGTGAGGGCTGGCCCATGTGGCAAAGCACCAGTTTCAGGCCCGGATGGCGCTTTGCGATGGACGCGATCTGATCTGTCTGATAAGAACCATCGCCTGGCCGGCCGAGATCAAACGAAACTGTTTTCCCGCCTGCTTCCATAGCCTCCCAAAGCCATCGCAGCTCTGGCGCATCCAGCTGCACACCTGGATAGACTCCATACAGGCCGCCCGCCTCGGAAAATTCGATTTTGATGTTTTTCCAAAGTGGTCCTTCCAGTTTTTCGGTATAATACTGCCGTGCCGCGGGACTCCAAGGGTCAAAAAAAGCGGAGGCAGTAAACTGCTCCGGATAGTCCCGGCAGGCTTGGAGCACATACTCGCTCCAATCTCCATAGCACGGACAAAGGATCAAGACGGCTTTATCCACCTGTCCCTGCCGCATCTCATGCAGCAGCATCTGCAATGTATGGCTGGTGTTTTCGTTGATCGCCGGCAGCACATCCTGTGCAATGCCGTCTCCTGCATCGATCCGGCCATATCCCACGCCATGGGTATGGCCTTTTGGGCCATACCCATTAACGTTTGGGAAAATATGAACATGCGCGTCAATCAGCATAGCTTTTCCCGCTCAGTTCATGCTGCCCTTTACGCCCTGAACCAGCTGATCGATCACGTTGATTTCTTCGATCGTCGGTCTGTATCCGTCCTCAAACATGACCGAACCGTCCTGCGCATAGATCGGGCCCTCAAACACGGCAATCTCCTTGTTAATCAACTGCTCGCGCACTTCACCAAGCTTCGCCACGATCTCATCAGAGACTGTGTCGCCAAATGTTGCCTGCTTGATCAGGTTCAGTTCCATGCCGCCGCTGATGTTCACCGGTTCATATTCTCCGTCAACCGCCTGCTTCAGATAAGGAATATAGCCGCTCCAATCCGTAATGCACGCAGACAGCCACGTCTGGGGATCCAGCTCATACGCATCAGAGTTGCAGCCGAAGCAGTGCACGCCACGGCTGCGGCAGATTTCCATCATCGTCTTGATGGAATCCTGGAACGGCGCAATGACATCACAACCGCTGTCGATCAACTGGTTCACAGATGTGGTCTGCAGGCCAGTATCCGCCCACGACCCGGTAAAGACCGCGGTAATATCAATCTCAGGCTTGATCGACTGCGCGCCAAGTGCAAACGCGTCGATGGCAACAATGACATCCGGGATCGGCAGAGAGCCAATGAAGCCGATCTTGTCCGTTGTCGAATACATGGCGGCCAGGACACCATTCAGATACCAGACATCCTGCACTTCTCCATGGATGATGGAAAAGTTTCCGCCCGCGTAATCCGTGATCGGGAGCGAATAGAACGCTACCTCAGGATGACGCAGCGCGACATTGTGCGAGTATTCGAGGAATCCAAACTGCGAGGGGAACAGAATGGTGCACCCCTGTGCAATCAGCTCCTCCATGACACCTTCGCTGTCAGAGGTTGTAGGGACGTTTTCCTTGATCACGACTTCAATGCCAAGCTCTTTCTCAACAAGTTCACCAAGCTGCACGAAATTCAGGTTGAAGCCATAGTCGTCTTTTGTTCCGCTCAGGATAATGCCAAGCTTCTTTGCCCCCGCACCGGGCTTGACGTCGCCCGTCTGTTCCGTCTGCGTCTGGGTGGTGTCTGCCTGTTCCTGCGATGCAGCCGGCTTTGCGCATGCCACCAGCGTTGCCGCGAGCAGAACCAGCACCAACATCATTGCAACTACTTTTTTCATTGTTTTTCCTCCGTCCTTTTTCTTTAAATAATAATTTTCAGTTGTTCCGGCATCGACGGCTTTTTGGACGTCGAAATAATTGCCAGAGCAACCAATGTAAACAGGTAGGGCATCATCAATGTCACATACATGGAAATGGGCACTTCGTGGATCTGGAAGAATATCTGCAGCGCCTGTGCCAGGCCGAACAGATACGCCGCAAGGTATGCTCGCTGCGGCTTCCACGAGCAGAGGATCACCAGAGAGGAGGCAATAATTCCCCGTCCGTTGATCATGTTGTTTGCCCAGCTCATCGCATAGATCACGCTCATATGTGCCCCGCCGATTCCAGCCAGAACACCTGCAAAAATAACCGCTCCGTATTGCAGAACCACCGGGTTATACCCGTACGCTCTTGTGACATCAGGCCGTTCCCCCACAGAACAGAGCACCAGCCCCGTTCTTGTTTTTGTCAGGAACCACCAAGCCAACACCGGAAGTACATAAGCGATATACGTCAGAATATCCTGCTGAAAAAAGGCCGGCCCAATCACCGGAATCTTGCTCAGAACCGGAATGGCGAGGGAAAACGACTTTCCAAGGCTGACGCCGAGCTGCGATCTTCCAAAAAAGGTGGTCAGACCCTGCGCAAAGAAAATCAGGATAAACCCGGTCGCCATCATGTTGCTTTTTCTGGAGATGGAAAGGAACGCCTGGATCAGCCCAATCAAGCCGCCTGCAATCGCTGCGCACAAAACAGCCAAAAACAGGCTTCCGCTCCCGGCTGCTACGGCAAAGCCTACACATGCGCCACAAAGCATGCTTCCTTCTACGCTCAGGCTGGTGATGCCGGTTCGTTGGCCAATCAAATCCCCAAGCAGCGCGTAAATGATGGGAGTTCCTGCGCTGACCATGCAAATGAGAATCGTTGTTAGTTCATTCATGCCTTTCTCTTTCCTCCCACCGTCATAATTGTCAGCAAAACGAGCATGATCAAAATCTGCATTGTCGCCGCCGGAAGCCCGGTGTTGATCTCCATGCCGTTACCGGCGACGGTCAAACCGCCGATCAGTAAGGCGGACAGGATCAGCAAAAGCGGGTTGTTTCCGGCCATTCCTGCAGCAAGGAAGCCCATAAAGCCCATGGTCTCGCCCGCACTGATCCGCATACGGCCCTCGACGCCGACGACCATGACCGCGCCGGCAAGGCCGGCAAGTGCACCCGCGAACAAGAACACCCAGGTCTGTATTTTTCTCACCTGTATGCCTGCGTAACGTGCAGCCATCTGGTTTCCGCCGATCGTACGCACCGCAAACCCCACTCTTGTATGATAGATGATATACCAGGTCAAGCCTGCCATGGCAATCGCGACAAAGATACCGGCGTTCATTCTTGTTCCAAAAAAGGTGTGAAAACGCAGCTGGGGCGCAATTTCTACCGTCTGCGGGTAATTCCATCCATTTGGATCGCGAAGGCTGCCAAACAGCATGGCAGAGATCAGGTAGGTCGCAACATAGTTCATAAGGATTGTCGTCAGGATCTCGTTCATTGCAAGCTTCTGCTTCAGAAAAACACCGACGCCTGCATACAAAGCCCCGCAGATCATACCAACCAGCAGCATCAGCGGGATTCCGATAACACCGGGCAGATTTGCCAGCACTGTGCTTCCGGCAACAGCGGTTCCGAGAGCGGCAATCGCCATCTGGCCTTCTCCGCCTGCGTTGGCCAGTCCAACACGGGCCGGAATGCTTGCCGCAAGACCCGTCAGGATCAGATACGCCGCACGGACAATTACTTCGCCAAAGCCGTAAGCCGAACCAAAAATAGATGTAATGATGGTCTGATACGCCACAAGCGGCGATTTACCCTGCGACAGGAGCAGCCCGGCAAACGCGATCAGAGGAAACAGGACGCAGATCAGGATCCGAACTGCCAAGCTGTCTTGAAGTTGCAGCGGCTTCTTTTGTGCCTTATTCATGTGCGTTCTCTCCTTGAAGCATAATTTTTCCGATCTCATTCGGCGTACACGCGTCTACACAGTACGGTCCAAACGCAGTGTGAGAAGACAGGACCAGGATCCGGTCGCACATCGTGAACAGCTCCGAGATATCTTCGGAAATCAGGATCGTACCCACGCCCTGTTTTTTCAGCCGGAACAGTGTCTGGTGGACTGCGTGTACTGTGGCGATGTCCAGTCCCCGGCTTGGATAACTGGCAATTAACAGGCGCGGTCTGGAGATAACGGCACGGGCAAACGCCATTCGCTGCAGATTGCCGCCAGAAAGTGTCCCGGCAATTCTTTCTGCCTGTGGGACCCGGAGGGTCTTGACCTCAGAATGTGTCTGCAGCTGACTACGCATTGCCTGCCAGTCCATATCACCATGGCGGTAAATCGGATCCAGGCCGACCAGCGCCATGTTTTCCAGAATCGAAAACGTCGGAACAACATTGTCGCGAATGGGATCCTCAGTCACCATTCGCATCCCCAACCGGATTCTATGCGCAATATCCGTTGAGGAGATATCCTCTTCATTTGCGCTCAGGATACCGCTCTGCAGCTTCCGCGCTCCGTATATGGCCTCCGCCAGTTCTCTCTGCCCATTTCCGGATATGCCGGCAATGCCCAGGATCTCTGCTTTGTGCATTTCAAAGCTGACATCATGCAGAATCAACTGATCGTGGTCATCCTTTATGCTGACTCCGGAAAGTGACAGCTGCAGTGCCGCTGCTTCGTTTTCCTCACTGCATTCCGGGCGTTCCAGCTCAAAGTTGACCGGAACATTCCCCATCATCGCCGAGATGATCTGCTGCTGGCTGAAGCCATCTCTGCGTTCGAAGGTACAGACATGTTCGCCCTGACGCAGAATTGTGATTCGGTCAGCCACAGCAAGAATCTCGTCAATTTTGTGCGTGATCAGGAAGATCCCATACCCCTTATTGCGGAATCCGCTCAGCATCTGCAGAAAGGCCTGCACTTCGTGCGGTGCCAGCACGCTTGTGGGCTCATCGAAAATCATCACACGGGTCTGCGGATCCAGCAGAATCTTCAGGATCTCCACATGCTGCCGCTGTCCGAGGTCAAGCTTCCAAACCTCCGTGTCAGGATCCACGGAAAGGCGATACTCCGCAGAGATTCGATTAATTTCATCGCGAAGCTTCTTTTTATTGATCTTCCACCCGGCAGAATGGAGGGAAAGGAATACATTTTCCAGAACTGTGAAAGCAGGAACGAGCCGGAAATCCTGAAACACCATTCCGATGCCCTTCTCCCGGGCAATCGTCGGATTCCAGCGCTCCATTTTTTCTCCGTCAATATACAGATTTCCGGCAGTCGGCTGATAGACACCATAGAGCATCTTCATCAGCGTACTCTTTCCCGCACCGTTCTCGCCTGCTATCGCATGGATTTCACCGGCGTGGATTTCGATGTCAATCTCCCGGTTTGCCGTCAATTCTCCGAATCGTTTCGTGAGTTTTTCCGCCCGTAAAATCGGTTCCACTTGCCGTTCCTCCTGTTTTATCATCTCTGCTCACTATAGATCACAACATGATTTCCATGCGGATCAAGCAGGGTAAACGCCCGCGTTCCGTCCTTGCAGCCACAGGGTTCCTGCAAAACCTGAACCAGCGGCGCTGCCTTTTTCATGATTGCCTCAAAGCAACTGTCTGCATCCTGTGCTTCAAACATCAGCGTCTCGTTCCCCTGCGGCATCGGATCCTTTCTGCAAAGTACCTCCAGCGTTCCGTCCCCGGATCCGATTACAAATTTATGCCCCCGGTCCTTTGTTCCGTAGTCCCAGGTATAGCATGCACGGAGCCTGAGAATATCCCGGTAGAATGCCAGGCTCTGTTCATAGTCCGCCACATCTACATACGCCACTGCGCGGTATTCACCACGGAACATCCCCGGAACTGTCGGCTGCCAACCATGCTGGTACTCCATCACATCACGACTCCAGGAGAAGATCACAATCACGTTTTCATCTGGATCGAGCAGCTGGAACAGCCGGATTCCATACGGGCGGTCCGCGATATGTTCATAAACATGCAGCCCCGGTTTTCTTGCCAGCCGCGAATAGCAGTCATCAACATTGTCCGCCTCCAGCATAATCGTCGTCGGCCCCTGCGGAAGATCGGCGTTGGCCGGACGCAGCTCTACTGCACCGCCTGCTGCAGCAAAGCGGCAGCCCTCCATTCCGCCGTCCCAGACCGGAACCAGTTCCAATGTCTGCTGATAGAAGTTCCGGCTCCGCGCCAAGTCTCTGACGCAGAGGACCGTCCGTACCTCTTTTTCAAAATAATCCCTGTGCTGCATACTTCTCTTCCTTTCTTCCGTTTCGGATATCGACCCAAAATACATATATTTATATTTATACTTGTAAACTTCTTAATAAATGACTATAATCAGCAAAAAAGCTGGAGGTGCTTCTTCTATGCTCCGTCTATCCTCACAAACACAACAATCCAGGGTGCGCGCACAGCTTGAACTCCTGCTGCGCAATGCGGAACCCGGCGAGCGGCTGCCCTCAGAGCCTGCGCTTGCAAAGCGTTTCGATGTCAGCCGAACCACGATCCGGGAAGTCATGAGCCAGTTGGAAACAGAAGGCTTCGTCCAGCGCAGGCAAGGAAGCGGCACCTACGTGCGTCGTCAGCCGCTGCTGGAGGATGAAAGCCTGCTCCACTTTGTTGATTTTCCGACGCTGATCTCCAAGCAGGGACACACGCCCGCCATGCGGCAGCTCGGATTTGTGCAGCAGCGCGCAGGAGCTTTCTTTTCCACCCGTTTTCACATCGGTGAAGAAGATCGGATCCTCACCCGGCGCTGCCTGTACACGGCAGATGAACATTTTTGTGTACTGGCTGAAGACAGTTTCCCGCTGGCCTTCCTCTCGGAAGGTCAGTGTGTACAGCTGCTGGGGTCAAATAATACCGATCTGCGGCTTTTCCTTTTTCTCGCAACCGGCCGCGCCGCCTGTCAGGACGAAACCACAATCTCCGTTGCCCAACCGGAAGACTACCCGTTCCTTGAATCCCTGCTCGAGGACAAGCAGCATCCGCTGCTCTTTCTGAGCAGCATGTGTCTGGATAATCACAATGAACCGTTTATCAGTTCGCAGATTTACTCGGACACAGACTATATCAAGTATCAGCTGAACCGCAGGATCGTCTGAACTCAGTGATTGCTGTGATACAGGTTGATCCGGTTTCCACAGGGGTCTTCAACGGCAAAGTACCGTGTGCCGTAGCTCTGTGTGACAGGCTTGCTTATAATCCGGATGCCATCGGTGGCCGCAAGCGCCTGATAAGTCTGATCGACATCTTCGGTTTCCAGATTGAGGATCACTGGGCCGGTCTTTCTGTCATGTGCCTGACAGAGTACGCTGATTGTGCCGCGGCCGGCCCGGAATTTTGCGCCGCGATCCTGCGTTCCTTCGTTCCAGCTGTAATACGGCTCCTGGCCGAGCAGCGTTTGATAGAAGTCCCGGCAGGCGGAAAAATCCACTTCTTCGGTATATAGAAGAATTTGAATGTCCCCTGTAAATGCTGTCATCGTTTATTCTCCTTTTTTATAGACACAGGCACCATCAATGTATTTTGCACAGATATCCCGGTCGTCCGACCGTGTAATCAGGCGCTCCATCCGTTCATACGGTGTCCGCTGCACGCCGTCACAGAAGCGGCTGTCATCCAGAATCACCGCATCAAAACAATATCCTGGCTCAAAACTTCCGCTTTTCCAGAGTGCGCCGCCGCCTTTTGTTGCAAGGTAAAATGCATTGGGCAGAGACAGAACTTTCCGCTGATCCATATTTCTCGCGCCGTTTTTGGAAGCCCAGAATACCTTGGAAGCCAAAATCGCCTCAAACATCGTCCGGAACATATTCAGTGTGTTGCCGCCGCCGACATCTGTACCCAATCCGACTGCAATTCCGGCGTCCAGATAGTCCATGATTGGCGCCGCGCAGCCGCAGCTGTTCATGTTCGACTGCGGACAATGGGCTACTATCACATTACGTCTTTTCAGCGTTTCCACCTCTTCCGGGGAGGAGAATATGCAGTGTGCCATCACTGCCTGTGTCTGTGGTCCAAGCAGCCCCGCGCGGTCATAGGCCTGTGCATAAAAGTCAAGATCCGGTGCGAGTTCCCGCACCCAGTCAATTTCATCCAGTCCCTCCGAAAGGTGTGACTGTACTGGAACGCGGTATTCAGCAGCAAGCTGCCCTAACTGCTGCAGACAGCTTTCCGTACAGCTGGGAAAATATCGCGGCGTGAGAATCGGATAAATCGCACCAATTCCGTTCTTTGTCTCTTCCAGCCAAAGGCGGGTCTGCGCGATTGTCTCCCGTGTCGTTTCCAGCAGGCCCGGCAAAGAATTTCGGTCCATATTCACCTTTCCGACATAGCCTGCAAATCCGTATTTTGCCAGGACTTTCATGAGAATCTCTGTCGCTTCGCGGCTGGTCGTTGCATAGGCGCACAGGCGCGTTGTCGGTGTAGCCAGAAGAGACTTAGCAAAACGGGTGTAGGCCTGTTCCGCGTATGCAATATCGTTGAATCTGGACTCATCGGGAAACGCATAGCGGTCAAACCATGTGTTCCACTGACCGCTCTCAATATTCTGCCCGATTCCCTGAAAGGATGCCTGAGAGGCATGGACATGGATATCACAGGTACCGGGAATGACGAATTTGCCGCCCATATCCAGTACATCGACCTGGCGATATCGATCTGGCAGCGTTTCATAGGCCCCAGCGACCTTTTTCCCCTCACAAACCAGATACGCATCTTCCATGATGGTAAACTGATCCCGCTGTGCGGTAAAAACCAGCGTTCCCTTGATTGCAAAGCTCCGCTCTGCGCGATGTTCAACTTGGCTCATAGCATCCCCTACTTAGCATTTCATATAATTCCTGCTTGCATAATACCAGCGTATTTAGGCATCGTCAACGCAAACCGGCTATCCCAAAAAATCTTTGGATAGATGCAAAAATGGGGGCTGTTTGCCCCGCTTTCTTTTTGTTAAAAGTGCAATTTGTACGACAACTTGCCAGTTTTTCAAAAGATGTCTGTCTGTAATCTGCTTGTTGCCGCCAGTCCAGCTTTTATCCAGCAGGAATCTGCTGCCGCTCGGAATGGGCGGCAGCTTGCCTTTTATCAAATCATGCTGACATGTTTCAGTGTCTCTGTGATTGCTTTTTCCGCCGCTGTCCCCTATAATTGAAAGGAAAACGGTATGCAAGCTGCAAACTCAGAAGCGAAAGGAGCGCAACGACATGCAGTGCTCGCCGCCAGCTTCGAAGAACACGCTCTCGCAGCCCCTTCGAAAGTATTGGACGCCTTATGCCGAGCCGCAAAGGAGCAAAGCTGATGGACGGCAAGGTCTTCAAGGGCAGCGTCGGGCATCAGGAGCTTGCGGCATGGGTTGAAGGTTTTGGACTTTGAGAAGAGTATAAATCTGCGTTTGTGGAGGAAGTAAGTATGCTGAACAACAAAGAGTTCGACCTTTGGGCTGATGGTTATGACAAAACTGTCGGTATTTCTGATGAGGAAAACACATACCCTTTTGCCGGTTATAAAAAGGTACTTGGACTCATTTTTCAGACTATAATGGGAGCCAGAAATGCCGTTGTGCTGGATATTGGATTCGGAACGGGCACATTAACGACAAAACTATACGAGCGAGGATGCTCCATTTATGGGCAGGATTTTTCATCAAGAATGATTGCGTTGGCATCTGAAAAAATGCCAAATGCACATTTATATCAGGGGGACTTTTCAAAAGGGCTTGTCGAATCATTGCGGAACATTCGTTATGACTATATTATTGCGACATACTCTCTGCATCATTTGACGGATGCGCAAAAGAGCGACTTTCTGTTAGACTTGCGTAACTACTTAAAAGAAAACGGTAAAATTATAATCGGCGATGTTGCCTTTGAAACACGAAAGGACTTAGAACAGTGTAAATTGAAGGCAGGAGACACATGGGATAATGATGAAATCTACTTTGTCGTTGAGGAACTGAGAAAAGATTTTCCAGACCTTTCATTTACGCAAATGTCCGATTGCGCAGGCGTCCTGATTTTGGACTGACAACTTCGCAGTTTGTGAGGATAAATCTATGAGCAAGACAGAGAATGTCGAACTGACAGTATTATGCTTAATCGAAGACGGCGATAAGATACTGCTTCAAAACAGAGTAAAGAAAGACTGGCGAGGCTACGCACTGCCGGGCGGGCATGTGGAACCCGGAGAATCTTTTGTGGATGCGGTGATCCGCGAGATGAAGGAAGAAACCGGTCTAACGATCCTTAATCCGAGATTGGTTGGAGTCAAACAATTTCCCTTAGAGAATGGAAGGTATGTTGTCCTGTTGTTTAAGGCAACACAGTGGTCGGGTGATCTTATCTCATCAGAGGAAGGCCAAATGGAATGGATCAAGTACAGTGACCTTTCTGTAGTAAAAACCGTGGATGATTTTGATGATCTTCTGAAAGTGATGAACACGCCGGAGCTGACAGAATTTCAGTATTTGGTTTCGGGAGACGAATGGACTGTATCAATCAGATAAATCGGGATTTGGAGGTGTGATTGATGAGAATTGTAGAAGTTACAGAAAACAAAAAACAATATCTTGATTTGCTCCTGCTGGCGGATGAGCAGGAAGATATGGTTGACCGTTATCTCTATAATGGTAAAATGTATGTTCTTGATGATGACGGAGTGAAATGCGAGTGTGTCGTAACGGACGAAGGGACTGGAATACTTGAAATTAAGAATATCGCTACAGTTCCCCCATTTCAGCGAAAAGGCTATGCCAAAGCGCTGATTGAATTTCTTGTTGAAAAATACCGTGGACAATTTTCGATACTGCAAGTGGGAACCGGCGACAGCCCGTTGACGATACCCTTTTATGAAAAATGTGGCTTTGTACGCTCGCATACCGTGCCAAATTTCTTTACGGATCATTATGATCACCCGATATATGAGTGTGGTGTACGCCTCGTAGATATGGTGTATTTGCAAAGGCCTCTATAAAACCAATTCCGGTTTGTCCACAGAATCCCTTACATACAATAAGATATCGACAAAGCGGAATTCAGATAGGAGCTTTTAGAATGGAAAATGATATTTTATTGAAATATAGAATGTTAAATGCAGAAGAAGTTAATCGAGAGATATTTAAGGATTTTATTCGATATCAAAATGTCACAAAATGTTGGCGTAAAGAAAACGGCAAGTGGATAACGCCACAGCCCGGTAAGGCGATAATTTCAAAACACTGAAAAATGGCATTTGCAAAGGCGAGCAATAAGGCTCTGACTCAAAAGGTCGGAGCCTTATTGTTTTCTATCTATAATGTAATTGCATCTTTGAATTTCTGCACCTCTATAAGTATAATGAAAGCATCAGGAGGTGTCAGACAATGAAAGAACAGAAATATCATATCTACCTGACCAATCAGGAACGGTCAGAGATTATTGAGTCCCTAATTGATTTCAAAAACCTCCGTATGCAGCAAGGGAAATATACCGATGCCGTTGATGAGGTGTTGGTAAAGGTAATCCGTGCAAAAAAGAAGAAACTCAAAGTTGTCTACATTTAAACATAGCTTGGGCTGCTTATTCCCCGCTTGGGGGTAAGCAGCCTTTTTCATATTATATAGCCTTAAATCCTGTGCCGCTTTTCCGCTTTCGGAAAGGCGGCTTTTTTGTTTTCAGAGGGTCACGAAAAAATTTTTTCAACTTTTTTTGAAAAACACCCTGCCAAAAGCCGCCCCTAATTCAGAGTAAGTGAAGGGGTTAATTCCTGACTTCATTCAGGAGCTTCTTCGTGATCCTTGAAAATTGAATATACAGGCACTTGGGACATTAGTTCTGATGATAGCCCGAAGATAGGTACGCCGTGACTGTTCCTTTTCGGAGCAAGAGCGAGAACCCCTGATCTGAAATTCGGTTTGCCACCGGAACGGCGATGACAGTCAGAATGATAATGATACTTCTCTACGGAGCTGGCGGAGAACCCGGCAGAGGTGAGATCCCTATGAACACGGTGCAGCACACCGTGACCCAAGTGTTTCCCGTAAGGCAAAAGCCGCCGCAGGGGGCGTTGAGAACAAATACTGCGGACATATACATAGCCGTCGATTTCAGGCGGCTATGAAATCTACAAAGAAGGAGGAAAAGCGAAATGCCAAACTGTAAAACCATAGCGATATGCAACCAAAAAGGCGGCGTGGGGAAAACTACCACGGCAGTAAACCTCGGCGTAGGATTGGCTATGCAGGGCAAAAAGGTGCTTCTCGTGGACGCTGACCCGCAGGGCGACCTTACTACCTGCCTCGGTTGGCAGGATACGGACAGCTTGCCGCAGACCCTTTCCAATAAGCTATCAGCGGTAATGCGGGAAGAACAGCAAGACCCGTTCTCCGGCATTCTCAGCCACGAAGAAAAGGTTGACCTTGTTCCGTCAAACCTCGAACTTTCAGCGTTGGAGATGAGCCTTGTGACTGCAATGAGCAGAGAGAGCGTGATGAAAAACTATCTCAGCCAAGTGAAGGACAGATACGACTATGTACTGATAGATTGTATGCCGTCCCTCGGTATGATAACGCTCAACGCTCTGACTGCGGCGGACAGCGTGATTATTCCCGTGCAGGCACAGTATCTCCCCGCAAAAGGTATGACGCAGCTTTTATCGACGATTGCCAAGGTGAAGAAGCACACCAATCGGAACCTGACAATCGACGGTATTCTGCTCACGCTTGTAGACGGTAGAACCAATCTTGCCAAAAGTACGGTAGAAGCGCTGCGGGAGAACTTCGGTTGTCGGATCAGGATATACCGGACGACCATTCCCATTGCCGTAAAAGCCGCCGAGGTTTCATCTAAAGGGAAAAGCATATACGCCTATGAGCCGAGCAGCACCGTGTCTAAGGCTTACACGGATTTCACGAAGGAGGTGTTAGCCGATGGCAGGCAGAAAGAGCGACTTCACGCTTCCCACGAACACGCTCGATGAGCTGTTCTCTACGCAAGAGGAACGGGATGATGCTAAGCTCAGTAAAATCCGAGATATTCCCCTTGAGCTGATCGACGATTTTCCCGACCACCCATTTAAGGTGCGGGACGACGAGGATATGATACAGCTTGTGGAGAGCGTCAAGGAGCGAGGAGTCATTACTCCGGCTACCGTGCGTCAAAAAGAGGACGGCAGATATGAGCTGATTTCCGGTCACAGGCGAAAACGGGCTTGCGAGCTTGCCGGGTTTGAAGCACTCCGTTGCGAGGTCGTAGACCTTGACCGTGATGCTGCCACTGTGCTGATGGTGGAGAGCAATTACCAGCGGTCGCAGATACTTCCCTCAGAAAAGGCGTTTGCCTATAAAATGCGGCTGGAAGCGATGAACAGACAGGGACAGCGATCAGATTTAACTTGTGCACCAGTGGGGCACAAGTTGGATGGTGCAAAATCAAGAGATATTCTTGGCGATGAAGTTGGCGAAAGTCGTGAACAGATTCGCCGATATATCCGACTGACAAATCTTGTACCTGAACTGCTCGACCTTGTGGACGAGGGCAAAATTAAAATGCGTCCTGCGGTGGAGCTTTCCTATTTGGACGAGGACAGCCAGCGGGCGGTAGTTGATGAAATCGATCTGAACCAATGCACCCCGTCCCACGATCAGACCATTCGTATGCGGAAGTTCTTCACAGATGGAAAACTCACGCCGGAGGTGGTGTCCGCCATTATGAGCGAGGAAAAGCCAAACCAGCGTGAGAAAATCGTCCTGCGTGGGGACAAGGTGCGAGGTTTGATCCCGAAAAATATCCCCGTAAGCCAAACGGAGGATTATGTGGTCAAAGCACTGGAGCATTACAGCCGTTTTCTTCGTCAGCGGGCAGAGCGTGACAGCCGATAGGTACACGGAGTATGTTTCCTGCTGTCCCCTTCCTCACACTCCAACCCCTGAGAACTTCAAGACTATCCGAGAATAAATAATCTATCTCCTAACTTTATCTCTATCTCTCTAAATAAGTCTATCTAAGAGAGGCTCGGAGATCGCACAGTTTGGAATTGCGCCCACCGGCGATATGATAAAAAGTTGCGCTTCAAAACGCATCTTTGTCTGAACGGTTATCATCGGGTAGAATGTGGTCGAAGGGAGTGAAGCGTATGAAATCCAAAATCGCAGTTCTTTTTCTCATTGTCCTTTTGTGCCTGACTTCGGGGTGCAGCAACACCTCGCAGATTGCAGAACAGCCCGCCCCGGTTTCTTCTTCGGAGAGTAACAAAGCTCCTTACCAATCAGAAACGGCGCAGGCGACAGAGAAAACGGAGGTTGAACAGCCCCGAAGTACAGAGCCGAAAGACGATGACCGTTCAACAGAAGCAACGGTAGGCGTGTTGGATAGCAGTATTCAAACAAAACCGGCATCCGAACAGCCTAACAGCGGCACAACGCCGCCACAGGTAAGCGAACCGTCCAAGACACCTGATGAGTCAGAGCGCCATCCGGAAGTCTCTGCACCGTCCGAAAAGGAACAGCCCACACCTCCGGCAACGGAAGAACCAAAACCGGCAGAACAACCACAACCGACCGAACCGCCGCAGGAAGAACCAACAGAGCCGGCATTTGACATCGGCTATTGGATCGGCTTTGCCAAGAGCTATGCCGAGAGTGTCGGTCTTACGCTGAACAGCGAAGCCGTGTACTGCTGGGACAATCCCATTGCCGCAGGTTCGCAATGCAAATACACCGAAAGGGACATCAAGGGTTACTTGAGCCGCTACGCCAAAGATCCCGACATCACGGATGTTTGGATTTGGTATGAGCAGACCGGAACCGATTCCTTTGAGGTGTATATCGGCTACGCATAACAACAAAATCAAATCACACTGAAACGCATCGTCAAAGTACGGTGCGTTTTTCGTTTTCAAGGAGGTAATCAACACAATGAAAACACATTTTTTCAAGCGAGGAATTGCAGGACTGCTTTCTCTCGTGATGTGCCTGTCCGCATTTATCGGACTTGGCACGACTACCGCCTTTGCCGCAGGAGAGCAAGCGGAAGTCTATCTCATTTCTTTTCCGAGAAGCGGAGATGCAAATCTCGACTACAGCGGTACTTGGGGACACTCCAATCTTCACTATATGAACGGTTGGTATTCCGGTGAGTCCAAGTACACTACCATTCGAGCAATGCACTCGTATGACGGAAATATCTGCTACTGCATTGAGCCGGGTACGCCGCAGGACACCGGCGACAGATACACCAGCAAGGATGAAACCTTTTGGGATAACCTCCCCTCGGATTTCAACAGCACCATTTCTCCCTACGATATGAAGCTGTTCATCGGTCGTATTATGCAGTACGGCTACACGGGACCGATCAGTACCTCTTGGCGTTCTCAGAACGCAAGCGATGCCGCAACACTGGCACAGGCGATGGCGACGCAGGTTCTTATTTGGGAAACCGTGGTCGGTGAGCGAGATGAGGACTTCAATCATATCAGTCCCGGCAGCTATGATGCCGTCAAGAGTGTTGTCAGCACAGCGCACCCTCTGTATAGCCAGTTCATCAGCTACTACAACAGCATTGAAGCAAGCGTACAGCGTCACTCTGCTATTCCCAGCTTTATGGCGAAAACTCCCGGCAAGGCGCAGAATGTCGAGCTTGCTTGGAACGGCACGAACTACACCGCAACTCTGACTGACAGCAACAATGTCCTTTCCAATTATAGCTTTTCTGCGAATGAGGATGGCATTTCTTTCAGCGTCAGCGGAAACAAGCTCGTCATTACGGCGGCTACCGCACCCTCTGACAGCGTGAGAATTACTGCAAGCAAGTCCGGTGCAACCCGCCGAGGAATCATTACTTGGACGGATGGAAGATACGCTCCCGGAAGCGGTACTCAGGATGTCATCAGCTACGCCCAAGAGGTCAATGACCCCGTGCAGGCATTTCTCAATCTGAAGGTATCCTACGGTTCTGCTAAGATCATCAAGACCTCTGAGGACGGAAAGGTAGACAACCTTACTTTCACCGTTACCGGCAATGGCGTCAATCAGACCGTCAAGACCAACGCCAAGGGCGAGATTCAGATCGACAACCTGATGCCCGGCGTTTACACCGTGACCGAAATGGACTACGACAAGTATGAGCCGCAGGAGTCCCGCCGTGTGACGGTGGTTTCCGGTCAGGTTTCTACCGTGACTTTCAACAACAAGCTCAAGCGTGGAGATTTGCAGATCGTGAAGTCCTCGGAGGACAATCTCAACGAGGGCGTGACCTTCCACCTTTACGGCACTTCACTCTCCGGCATTGCCGTGGACGAGTATGCCGTAACCGATGCAAACGGCGTGGCGACCTTTGAAGATGTCCTCATTTCCGGTTCCACACCTTATACCGTGGAGGAAGTGGACACTGCCATTCGCTATGTTGTTCCCGAAGCGCAGTCTGCGCCTATCAACTGGAACGAGGTCACGAACCGCAGCTTCCTCAATATTTTGAAGAAGTTTTCCGTGACCGTTACCAAGAGCGACGCTGAAACCGGCACAGCGCAGGGTGATGCTTCTCTTGCCGGTGCTGTTTACGGCATCTATAAGGGCGAAACCCTTGTGGATACCTACACCACCGACAAAAACGGGCAGTTCGTTACCAAGGAGTATATCTGCGATAACGACTGGACGGTGAGAGAGATCACTCCCTCTGAGGGTTATCTGCTTGATACCACCGTCCATAAGGTCGGCGCAGAGCCGCAGCTCTATACCGTGGAGCATAATCAGACGGCAAATGATGTAACCGAGCAGGTCGTAAAGGGCAATATCGCCATCATCAAGCACACCGATAACGGTGATACGCAGATCGAAACACCCGAAAATGGTGCTGAGTTTGCCGTGTATCTGAAAGCCGCAGGCTCCTATGATAGCGCAAAGGCTTCCGAGCGTGATTATCTCACCTGTGACGAAAACGGCTTTGCACAGACCAAGGATATGCATTACGGCATCTACACCGTCCATCAGGTATCCGGCTGGGAGGGCAGCGAGCAGATGCCCGACTTTGATGTGTTCATTTCTCAGAATGGGGCGACTTATCGCTACCTTATCAACAATGCACCCTTTAACAGCTTCATCAAAATCGTGAAGCAGGACGCAGAAACCGGAAAGACCATTCCTTACGCCGGTGCGGGATTTAAGATTT
>ERZ836939.2513-NODE-2513-length-17745-cov-3.048445_pt1 | contig 17745 bp, 16 predicted proteins | sample MGYA00519912_ERZ836939 | MGnify/ENA primary metagenome ERZ836939 (study PRJEB31850, sample SAMEA3708810) | human gut metagenome | biome: human gut; feature: human-associated habitat; material: faeces | place: China | collected 2014 ... | reverse complement strand
CCAATATGGCTGCGAAGCCGTACCGTTTCCTCATCCACACAAATCTTATCCGCATACAGAGTTACTTCCGCTGCAATTCGATTTTCATCAATCACAGAAGCTTCAATAAACTCTTTTACCTTTTCTGTCAGACGAATGCGGTATTCCTGTACCATCACAGGTGCTCTATCTGTCACCATATCCACTAACATATCCATGTGATCTAGCTTTAACAGCAGATCCTTTTTTAGCTGCTCACCCTCTGTCTGACGCGCCTGTACCATTGCAACACAAGCCTGCCTTACTGCCTGCTCTACATCTGGCCACAGCTCCTTTGCATCAGTATCCCGCTGCTCCATAGTAAAAACCTCTGGCATACGTGCAAGCTCTGTCAATGTCAGATTATTTTCAAGATTAAATGTATCAGCCATCTGCGCCATATGTGCCATATAGTCTCTTGCAATATCCTCATGATAGCACAGCACTGTCTGATCATCAGACTCTGTTTCATAGCTGATATACATATCCACTTTTCCACGCTGCAGCTGTTCTTTTACAAGACTGCGGATCGCAGTCTCAAAGCAGTTAAAGATCTTTGGCATCTTAATTGAGAGATCAAGATACCTGTGATTTACTGATTTCATCTCTACGATGATCTTATGCGATTCGCCCGCAAATTCAAAGCGCCCGAATCCTGTCATACTTCGTATCATAAATGTATTCGCCTTTCCGGCAGCTGCTTTTATCGTGCAGACTACGACTTATTATTATACGCTAATTTAATTCTATCGTCAACTTGCAATCGAAGAAAGATTGCGTTTTTTTTTACATTCTGTTATACTGTCAGATATCAAGGTCCAAGACTGTTTTAGAAAGGTTGATTACGTACTATGGCTTTTGATGGAATTGTAATTTCAAATATTGTATCTGAATTAAAGCAAAAATTAACTGGCGGGCGCATCTCCAAAATTGCTCAGCCTGAGCCAGAAGAACTTGTTTTAACAATCAAAAACAAAAAAGACACCTACCGTCTGTTTCTATCAGCAAATGCAAGTCTTCCGCTGATTTATCTGACGCAGGAGGCAGGGCTTAGCCCGATGACTGCACCTAATTTCTGTATGCTTCTTAGAAAGCATATAGGAAATGCCCGCATCACAGATGTCACACAGCCAGGACTAGAGCGAATTGTGCGCTTAGAACTGGAGCATCTTGACGAACTGGGTGATCTTCGTCAGAAATCTCTTGTAATTGAGATAATGGGCAAACACAGCAATATAATTTTCTGTGATGGCACAAAGATCGTTGACAGTATCAAGCATGTAAGTGCCGCTGTAAGTTCTGTGCGCGAGGTTCTTCCTGGCCGTGACTATTTTATTCCAAACACAACAGGCAAAACAAATCCGCTTGCTGCCGACAAGACATTTTTTTCTTCTCTGTTTTCTTCTGGAAAAAATATTGCTGCCATACTTTCAGGAAATTTTACCGGAATCAGCAATGTCAGTGCAGAGGAAATTGTCTATCGCAGCGGCCTGGACAGCTCTCTTGCCGCAGAGGCCTGCACATTAGAAGAACAGACTCGCCTATGGAACGCTTTTTCTGGTGTCATGGATTTGATCCGCACACAGCAATTTTCTCCATGTATCGCTTATGATGGCAATGAGCCAAAGGAATTTTCTGCATTTTTGCTGACAGGACTAACTGAGTATCGTCTTCAGACTTTTGACTCAATCAGCGAGGTTTTATATACTTACTATAATTCCCGCAGTGCCATTGCTCGCATGCGCCAAAAATCGGCTGATCTTCGCCATCTTGTTCAAAATTTGATTGAACGCACTGCCAAAAAGGCTGATCTTCAAAGACGACAGCTTTCTGACACCGATAAGCGTGAAAAATACCGCATCTATGGCGAGCTTTTAAATGCATATGGCTATGATTGTCCGCCCGATGCAAAATCGTATGAGGTATTTAATTATTATACTGATCAAATGATGACGATCCCACTTGATCCGACAATGACAGCAAAAGAAAATGCACAGAAATATTTTGAGCGCTATAATAAATTAAAACGAACTTTTGAAGCGCTGTCTACTCTGACTGTTGAGACAGAAAATGAGCTTGCTCATCTCGAATCTATCATGACATCAATTGATATCGCTGCAAGTGATGTAGATCTTGATGAAATTCGCAGAGAGCTTGGAGAAAGCGGTTATATTAAATCGCATGGTCCAAAAGGGAGAAAGGACAATCGAAGAAAATGTGTTCCTTATCACTATCTTTCTTCTGATGGCTTTGATATCTATGTTGGAAAAAACAACTACCAGAATGAAGAACTGACCTTTAAGTTCGCACAAGGAAATGATATCTGGATGCATGCCAAAAAAACACCAGGATCTCACGTCATTATTCATACAAATGGCAGAGAAGTGCCAGACCGCACCTATGAAGAGGCTGGAAGTCTTGCTGTTTACTATTCCAAGGCAAAGACTGCACCAAAGGCTGAAGTTGACTACATTGAACGCAAGTTTGTAAAAAAGCCAGCTGGGGCAAAGCCAGGTTTTGTAATTTACCATACTAATTATTCACTTGTAGCAAGTCCTGATATCAGCAGCCTTAAGCTAATCTCAGGAGGCGAGTAAAAAGTATATATCAAAAAAGAATGGCAATCATCCTATTTTTAGAATGATTGCCATTTTCATTGGATTATTCTTTTTCTTCTGATTTTGCTTTTGTCACTACTTCTTCAGCTTCCTCTGGAGTTTCTTGAGTTTCCAAAACCTCTGTAACTTCCTCTGGCTCTGATGCTGCTTCTGGAGTTTTATCTGCTTCTACTTCGGCAGTCTCTGTTCTTTCATCTTCTGTCTCGTCTTCAATACCACTAAACTTACGAATTGCTTTTTCTTCAGCACGCTTTGCAAGCTCTAAGGCTTTCTCAGCTTCTTTTAATGCAGCCTCAGCAGCCTCTCTCGCCTGCTGTAAACGGATTGCTTCTTTTCTACGTGCTTCTTCTTCGATAAGTCCATCATAAAGCTTTTCATATTCTCTTGCAGATGCATCCCATGAGAAATCCTGCTTCATTGCACGAAGAACCATTTCATTCCATGCCCTGCGATCATTGAAATAAGTTTTCTTTGCATAACGAATGATAGCAAGCATCTCATGCGCATTATAATTAGTAAATGAAAATCCTGTTCCTGTTCCATCCACTTCATTATATGGTGTAACGGTATCGCGAAGTCCGCCTGTCTCACGTACAATCGGAAGCGTACCATAGCGAAGACTCATCAGCTGGCTAAGACCACATGGCTCAAACAGAGATGGCATTAAGAATGCATCACAACTTGCATAGATACGATGTGACAATGCCTCTGAATAGAAAATATTAGCAGATACACGCTCTGGATACTTTCTGGAGTAATAGGTAAACATATCCTGATATTTGCCCTCTCCTGTTCCAAGAACAACAAGCTGCACATCTTCTGCACAAATCTGATCAAGAACACATTCAACAAGATCAAGACCCTTCTGATCAGTCAGACGTGAAACAATTCCAAGCATGAATGCATCTGGATTTTCCTCAAGTCCAAGTTCCTTTTGCAGTGCTGTCTTATTTGCAGCCTTTGCCTTAATTACATCTTCTACTGAATAATTAACTGCAATGTCCTTATCTGTCTTCGGATTGTAAACATTATAATCAATACCATTTACAATACCGCTAAGCTGCTTAGAACGTGCACGCAGCAGTCCATCTAAGCCTTCTCCATAGAACGGCATTCTAATCTCGCTTGCGTAGCTGCGACTTACTGTAGTGATGCGGTCTGCATAGACAAGTCCGCCCTTTAACATGTTTCCGTTTCCATATGCCTCAAGCTTGTCACTCGTAAAGTAATAATCAGACAGACCAGAGAAGCCCTTAATAGTATCCACACTCCATGTACCTTGGAACTTCAGGTTATGAATAGTAAAGATTGTCTTGATGCCCCAGAAGAACGGATCAGACTGGAAGCTGTCATGCAAATATACTGGAATCAAACCTGTCTGCCAATCATGACAATGGATGATATCCGGCTTAAACCCAATTAATGGAAGGATGGAAAGAACTGCCTTTGAGAAGAAGCAGAATTTCTCAATATCCTCGTACATATTTCCATACGGCCATGGTCCGCCAAAATAAAACTCACTGTCTACAAAATAGAAATGAACACCTTCATACTCCATTTCCAGAACGCCGACATACTGTGTACGCCAATAAAAATCGGTGTAGAAATGCGTTACATACTTCATCTGGGAGCGCAAAGATTCCTTTATGCATAAGTACTTCGGCATAATTACTCTGACATCATACTCTTCTTTATTAAAATACTTTGGAAGGGAACCGACAACATCAGCAAGACCTCCCGTCTTGATAAAAGGTACGCACTCAGACGCAGCGAAAAGAATTTTCTTCATAAACCTCAAACCTCCACTATTTGGTACCAGGACAAACAGCCTTTGTCAGCTATTTCATCCATCGTTTTTCTTAATTATACACGAAAATGCCGAATAATGAAAGCTCTTTTTATACAAAATGCAATACAAATTTTCGTTGATTGTGTCAATTGGCTTTAACTTTTAAAAAGATTCAGCTCCAGTCGGATCTTATCAGCAATGAGCGCCACAAATTCTGAATTAGTGGGCTTACCTTTTCCGGAATTTATCGTATAACCGAATAACGAATATATCGTATCCATCTTGCCGCGGCTCCACGCAACCTCAATAGCATGACGCAGGGCACGCTCTACACGGCTTGGTGTTGTTATATATTTCTTAGCGATTGACGGATACAATGCCTTTGTGATCGAATTTAACAGATCCATATCGTTGACACACATAATAATTGCATCTCGCAAATACTGATATCCCTTAATATGGGCTGGAACACCAATCTCATGAATCACACTCGTGACATACTGTTCCAAACTCTTTCCCTGTCCTCCATATATAAACGCAGGTTCTTTTAGTGCTGTACTCTGTGTTAACAGCTGTGGGCGCATATCATAGCCTCGTCTTCCTAACTGCTTCACACGGTTTAACAATGTAAAATTATCAAACGGCTTCATAATATAATACGTAGCTCCGGCAGACATGGCATTTTCTGCCACTGATTCATTCTGAATACCGGAAATTATGATAAAGGATGGCATCGACTCCGCATTTTTCTCAGCATGAACCTTATCCATTACGCCAAGACCATCAATTCCCGGCATGACTAAATCAAGCAAAACTACATCTGGCTTCTTATCCAGAATCATCTCGTATGCCTGCTCTCCATTTCTAGCTGTCCCCACTACTGTAATATCATCATCTGCTGTTAATACCTCATCCAACATTGTGAGTATTCTTTCATTATCATCTGCAATTGCTACATTTAATTTTGCCATTTTCCTCATCCTTTCTCTTGCTTTCTGCTAATTGTTCATTCATTTTTACGTTTGTCTTTTCAATCGACATACTCACTATAGCAGTTTTTTCTATTTTCTACAAGAGTAGTCAAGCGCGCATTTCGCGCTATATAAGACAAAGAACTGTCTTTTCATGTAGATTTATGCTTTTGTAATATTCAGGCAATTCGACACTTCATATTAATGATTCAACATATCTTCTGCATATATTGCATAGCCCTTCGTTGGATCATTGACAAACACATGTGTTACTGCACCGATCATTTTGCCATTTTGAATGAGCGGTGAACCACTCATACCCTGAATAATGCCGCCTGTTTTTTCAAGAAGTACCTTATCTGTAACGCAAATCTGAAATCCTCCAGTACTTCCTGGCTGCGTTTTTATAATTTCTACTTCATAATCCTGCGGCTCGCCATTTACTGCACAGCGAAGAAAAGCTTTTCCGCAGACAACCTCTTCTTTGTGTGCCGTCTGCATTAATGATGATCTTACTAATTTTTCTTTCATCAAAGCAGATACATTTCCATAAATTCCACAGCTTGTATTTTCATAGATGTTTCCTAAAAAAGTAGATGTATCATAACAGATTATACCGCAGAACGATCCTGGTGTACCGTTTTTGCCACGGATTATCATCTGAATCTGCGATTCATATAGACCACCTTTTCGCACACTAACTCGTTTTCCTGTATCGCTGTCGTTAATTGGATGACCAAGCGCACCGAAATGACCATCCTCACTTATATAAGTCAGCGTACCAATTCCCTGCACATCATCTTTGACCCATACACCAAGACGATACGTTCCGCTTGTATCCTGAATAGGAAGTACAGAAATGTCAAACGATTCCTGTTCGCGCACAATATGAAGAGTGAGCGGCTGTCCCGCGCATGCTTCCACACTAGAAACCAGTTCTTCTTTCGAGTTGACTGGATTTCCATTGATCGACGTAATATAATCTCCCTGCTGCAGGCTGCCCTCACATGGAGAAGAAAGTGTTTCCATATTTGTTGGAATCTGCGCCGTTGTCACCACCATAACACCTTCTGTTTCCATATAAATTCCAACTGGAAATCCACATGGATATACTTGCGGCATTTGGACGGTGTTTTGAACAACCGTATTTTTCATCGCAGTCGCTGCAACACTTTGAAATGAACTGTGATGTGCACAGCAAACTGCTATGGCTATGGCAAATATAATTGCCACAGCCTTTCGTATTTTAAAGTACTTTATTTTCATTTGCATACCAACAGCCTTCCTTTCATTTTTCTGCTGTTAGTATGCGTTTGTTTATCATTTTGTAATCTGGGATTCTTTTGTTCTATTTGCCATATCTTTCATCTCTTTTGCTGTATCAAGAACGTTCTTTGTAATTTCTGCTCCGCCAAGAAGTCTTGCAACTTCACGGATGCTTTCCTCTTCTGATAGTTTTGTGATATGTGTTGTCGTTCTTTCATTTTCTGCATTTTTCTCAATTAAAAAATGCGTATCTGCCATTGAAACGATCTGAGCTAGGTGACTGATACAAATAACCTGACTTCCTTTTGCCGTTTCTGACAGACGTTTTGCGACTTTTTGTGCTGTTCGGCCACTGATTCCCGTGTCTATTTCGTCGAAAATAAGTGTTTCTATTTCTTCCTTCTGCGCCATAACAGACTTCACCGCTAACATAATTCTTGATAATTCACCACCTGATGCGACAGCAGCAAGCGGCTTTAGTGCTTCTCCTGGGTTTGTCGCTATGTAAAATGTAACGACATCCTTTCCTCCTGGACCAATCTGCTCTGTCTGATCCATATGAATCTCAAAACGCACATCTAAAAAATTCAAATCTACAAGTGCCTTAATCAATTGGCTGCAAAGTAAATCTGCGCATTTTCTTCTTTTGCTGCTAAGATCGTTTGCGGCCTGTTCTAACTTAACAAATGCATTTTGACATAATTTTTGTGCCCGCGCCTTCTCTTCCTCGAAATGACGGTATTTTTCAAGCTCCTGCTCTTTTTTCTCTGTCAGCTCCAGCAACCCTTCCTCATCACAGCGATATTTCTGCATAAGATGGCGAATTTGATCAAGACGTTCTTCAATCTTTGCTGTATCAAGCTCCTCATCCTGCATTGCATCAAGACGTTCTGAAGCTTCACGACAGATATCATGAATAATTGACTCGGCATCCGTAAGCTGATCATATAAAGACTGCGCTTCTTCGTCTGCATCTGAAATACCTTTTAATGCATGCTCTGCTCTTCCACAAAGATCACAGGCACCATTTGACTCATAGCCTAAAAGTGATGTCAATTCCTGATACGCTGTTATGATATGTTCACGCTCCGATAAGCGTTTCCATTCTTTTGAAAGACGTACCTCTTCACCAGGTGTAATCGATGCCTCTTTAAGCTCATCAAGCTCATAACATAAAATATCCATGCGCCTAAGCCGCTCGTCCTCGTCTACGCTGTAACTGTCAAGCTCATCCCTATACTGTTTCCATACGCGGTAATACTGTGCTGTCTGTTCTTTTGCTTCTTTTAATTTTTTTCCGCCGCTTCTGTCTACGATCTCAAGCTGCTTATGCTGATGAATAAGTGCCTGATGATCATGCTGACCATGCACATCAAGAAGAAGTGACGCAACCTCGCGTACTTTCGAGGCTGGATATGCCTCTTTATTGATTTTGCTCACGCTCTTTGAAGCAGTGATCTTTTTCGAAATAATCAGCTGGCCATCTTCTGGTTCAATATCATATTCTCGAAGCTTTTCGAGAACTGCCGGATGTGTCGGTGAAAAAATCAGCTCAATATAAGCCTCCTTTTCATTTGCGCGAATCATCTCTTTGTGTACCTTTGCCCCAAGTGCAATCAAAACAGAACCAATCAAAATGGATTTTCCTGCTCCCGTCTCTCCGCTTAGGACATTTAATCCTTCTGTAAAAGTCACCTCTTCTTCATCGATCAAAGCGAGGTTTTTGACGTACAGACTGTCCAGCATTTTTCTCCTGCCTTTCTATATTCAATCATTGAGAATATTCTCAATTTTTTTCATCAGATGAATGGTGTCGGGCACGGTACGAACCGCGCACATAATCGTATCATCACCTGCAATACATCCGACAATCTCACTAAAATGACACGCATCAAGTGCTGCTGCCGCTGCCATTGCCATACCAGAAACTGTTTTTATGACAAGTATATTCATTGCCATATCCATACTGACATAAGATTCCTTTAAAATACGAAGATATTTTGGTTCGGCCTGTTGGTGCTTTGATTCTGCTGCCTTATAGACAAGTTTTCCATTTTTTCCAGAAACTTTTTTTAACCGAAGCTGGCTTATGTCTCTTGAAACAGTTGCCTGCGTCACATCAAAACCATCCTCACAAAGCATCTGCACCAGTTCTTCTTGTTTTTCTATATCATGCATCTGAATCAGCTCTAATATGCGCTGCTGTCGTACCGTTTTCATAGCCATCTCCTTTTCAAAACTTTTTTCGCGGCTTTTTATTTATCGGCTCAGTTTTTTTCCAAGCGTATCTAAAAAGCTTCTTTGATCCAAACGGATTAATCTAACCTTATCTGATGCACTTTTTATCACAATCTCATCTCCTGGATGCACTGATACCACATTGTCTGAGTCAAAGCTTACTGCCTGATGAAGCATGCGAATGCCATCCTTTGCCTCAACAATCAGTCGAATATACGCATTATCCGGAAGAACAATGCTTCTTGCCGTTGTCAGTGTCTGAGCACAGATTGGCGTAAGCACAAATAAATTTGAGGTCGGAAGTACGATTGGTCCTCCTGCAGAAAGACTATATGCCGTAGAGCCTGTCGGTGTTGCAACAATAATGCCATCTGCATTATATCTTGTGATAAACTGATCATTCACATAGAGAGAAAAGCGAAGCATCTTCATGCTTTCAAGTCTAGTCAGAACAATGTCGTTTAATGCCGTATCACTGCAGACAATCTGTCCATCACGCACAATCTCGCCAAGCAGCGTCATACGTTCCTCGATAAAAAAATCATCCATCAAAAGTCTGTCGAGACTTGGAAACAGATTTTCCTGATCTACTTCTGACAGATAACCAAGATTTCCCAGATTAATGCCGATCAGCGGATAGCTTGTACCTTTTAAGTCGTGTGCTGCCTGAATCAATGTTCCATCACCGCCTAAAACAATAACGCATTGTGTGTCGCCGGGAATCCGGCCAGTATCTGTATAGTGATACCGGCCATTATCCGAAGCTGCCGGTCCGGCAATGACACACTCTGCGCCTTTCGCTGTCAGGTATTCTTTTATCTCCTGCACACAAAAAAGTGTGTGCGGCTTTGCATAATTTGCAATTACATAAAAATGCCTCATAGCCTCCTCCCAGGCAGCTTACAGCAGTTCATGTGACTGCTCTACAAGTGCCTTTACATCTGGCAGAGGCTGATTTAGCTCTTCCTCTGTCGGTGTTTTCTGAAGATAAAGAAGATATTCAATGTTTCCTTCTGGTCCCTTAATTGGTGAGAAGGCAAGGCCAAGCACGCCAAAACCAATGGATAGTGCAAAGTCCATCACCATGCGCACAACCTCCATATGAGTTTCCTTCTCGCGTACAACACCCTTTTTGCCAACCTTTTCTCTTCCAGCCTCAAACTGCGGCTTAATAAGGCAGACTATCTGTCCACGCTCTGCCATCAATTCCTTTACCGGAACAAGTACCTTTGTAAGCGAGATAAACGAAACGTCAATTGACACAAAATCAACGGCGCATCCAATATCCTCTGGCACAACATAGCGGATATTCGTCTTCTCCATACAAATGACACGCGGATCATTTCGAAGACTCCATGCAAGCTGACCATGACCGACATCAACCGCAAAGACCTTAACAGCACCATTTTGAAGCATACAGTCGGTAAAACCGCCAGTGGAGGCTCCTACATCCATGCATGTCTTCTGGTCAAGTGCGATGGCAAATTCTTCCATTGCCTTTTCCAGCTTCAATCCGCCTCTGCTGACATATTTTAACGAATTGCCGCGCACCTCAATCGCTGCATACGTATCAAACATCGTGCCAGCCTTGTCCTCCTTTTGTCCATTCACATAGACACAGCCAGACATAATAACAGCCTTTGCCTTCTCTCTTGAAGGCGCGTATCCCAAATTTACTAATAGTACATCTAAACGTTCTTTCACTTTATTTTGTCCTTTAACTCACTTTTTTAATTACAGCATGGTACTTATTTTCTGATAAATACTTTGTGCATCCAGCCCAGTCTCCTCCAAAAGTTCCTTAATAGAACCCTGATGAATAAACTTATCTGGAATGCCACATGCAATAACGCGCACACCAGTAGAATGCAGCTCAACATAACGGCAGATATGCTCACCTACACCGCCTGAAAGCACATTTTCCTCCATTGTAACGATAAGGCTGTGATAATCTAATACTTCATCAAGCATCTCGTAATCTAGCGGCTTTGCAAAACGAAGATTTACAACTGTTGCATCGATTCCATCCTTTGCCAACAATTCCTCAACCTCCATGGCTGTCTCTACCATAGTGCCAATTGCAAGAAGCGCTACACGGCTGCCTCTTCTAATCCACTCGCTCTTTCCAAGCTTTATTGGTTCACGGTATTCCTTTAATACACGCACTGCATCTGTTTTCGGATAGCGAATTGCCATCGGTGCTTCAAAATCAGCAGCAAATGCAATAGCATCCTGAAACTCATAGCGGTTTTTCGGTGCAAATACTGTCATATTTGGAATCATTGTCAAATACGATAAATCAAACACACCCTGATGCGTCTCTCCATCATTTCCGACAAGTCCTGCACGATCAAGCATTAGCGTAACAGGAAGATTCTGCATACACATATCATGCAGTATCTGATCGTAGCCTCGCTGTAAAAAAGAGGAATAAAAAACGGATGAAAACCACCTGCTGCTAAACCGCATGCAAATGTCACTGCATGCTCTTCAGCAATGCCAACGTCAAAGAATCGGTCTGGAAAACGCTTGGCAAAGCCTTTTAAGCCACAGCCGTCCATCATAGCTGCTGTAATAGTTACAAGTTTTTCGTGCGTCTGTGCAAGTTCACAAATTGTTTTTGCAAAGATATCAGTATATGTTGCCTCTTCCTTTGGCCTTTTCGCCATTCCATTTTTCTTTATAAATGGTCCAACTCCATGGTAGGATTCCGGATGAAGCTGTGCCGGCTCGTATCCCTTTCCCTTTTCTGTGATCACATGAATGAGCACCGCACCTTCTACCTGTTTGGCATCCTCAATGACCTCTGTAAGTGCCTCAATATTATGACCATCAATAGGTCCAAGATATGTGATGCCCATATCTTCGAAAAACATTCCCGGAATAAAAACTTGCTTCAGCATACTCTTCGCACGGCGAATGTTGCGCTCAAGCTCCTCTCCAATTGCATTCATCTTGCTTAATGATGCTTTCACATTTTTCTTGAAATTAGTGTAGCCCTTTGCAGTACGCACACCTGCCAGATAATGCGAAAGCCCTCCAACATTTTCAGAGATAGACATATGGTTGTCGTTTAAAATCATGATATAATTACTCTTAAGCGATGCTGCGTTATTAAGTGCTTCAAAAGCAAGGCCGCCTGTAAGAGAACCATCACCAATCACAGAAACAACTTTATATTTTTCTTTCTTGAGCTCTCGTGCACAAACCATACCAAGTCCTGCTGATAAGGACGTAGAGCTATGACCCGTATCAAATGCATCACAATTACTTTCATCACGCTTTGGGAAACCACTCATGCCGTGATATTTGCGAAGTGAGTCAAAGCCATTCTTTCGTCCTGTCAAGATTTTATGTGTGTATGATTGATGTCCTACATCCCAAATCAATTTATCCTGTGGGAAATTCAAGCACCGATGAAGTGCAATTGTCAGCTCCACCACTCCGAGGTTCGAGGCAAGATGACCACCATTGTCGCTGACTTTATCAATTATAAACTGCCGAATCTCATCTGCCAGAATAGGAAGTTCTTGCTCTTTTAATTCTTTGACGTCATTCGGCCTCTGTATTTTATCAAGTACCATAAACGGCCCCCTTTAGCATCATTTGGTTTGAAAATAATGCCTATTTTTTTCTTACAATTAGATACTCGAAGAGTCGCTTTAAAAATGATGCATTCGGACATACCTGATCAAGAAGTGTCATTGCTGTATGAGAATATTCCTCTACCAGCTTAGAAGCACCATCTAGTCCATAAATTGTCACATAGGTAGTCTTATTATTCTTCTCATCGCTCTTTACCGGCTTTCCAAGCTCCTCAGTCGTAGAAATTACATCAAGAATATCATCACGAATCTGAAATGCCATGCCTACATGATGGGCGATCTGCTCTGCTGCTTTTACCTGATTATCATCTGCTCCTGCAAGCACAGCACCAATCATCATTGCTGCTTCTAAAAGCGCTGCTGTCTTTAATTCATATATAAATTCAAGCTGGCTCTTTGTTACAGGACGGTCCGTGTACTCAACATCTACACTCTGTCCTCCGATCATTCCATAAATTCCAGCCTTATTTGCCAAAATCGAAATAGCTTTTCCAACAAGATCAGCACGATCTGTCAACGCAAATGCCTTTGCTGCTGTCTCAAATGCATAGATAAAAAGCTTGTCTCCTGCAAGCACGGCCATATCATAGCCATATTTTTTCCATGTAGTCAGATTTCCTCTTCTATACTCATCATTATCCATACATGGAAGATCATCATGCACAAGTGATCCTGAATGAATCATCTCAAGTGCTGCCATAAATGGCTCCACAACATTTCCTGTTCCGCCAAAAGCCTTAAAGCTTTCTAACATAATCATCGGGCGAAGACGCTTTCCACCAACTAAAACACTATAATTAGATGCTTCGATAAGAAGTTTTTGATGACCAGTCTCCTCAGGAAGATAACCTTGTACAACCTTCTCTGCCTCTTTTGTATGCAGCTGTAACTCTTCTTTCCATTCCATCATAACTCATCCTCTGTTTCTGTCTCTATGACTGTAATGCGTTTTTGCACTCGGTCTATTTGACCTGCACACCCGCGAACAAGACGTACACCTTCTTCATATATTGCAAGCGCCTCCTCGAGTCCAAGACTGCCGTTTTCAAGTTCAGCTGCAATCTCCTGAATCTTTAGAAGCTGCTCTTCTATTGTCATATCCTTTAACATGTTTTTTGTCTGTTTTTTCTTATTCATCAAAAGCTGCCTCTTTTATCATTCCATCTTGTCTTTTGGCATGCACTTTGTCACATCTGCCTGCACGATACCATCACTTAGATAAGCAAAAAATGTTGTTTGTGGTGTCATCTGATTCACACTGCAAACTGGTTTTTTATTCTCATCTGTCAAAAATGCATATCCGCCTCCTACCTTTTTAAGCGGCGACTGCGCTTCTAACTTTGCTGCTGCAATAGAAAGCTGTGCTTTTTTTTGATCGATCAGATGTATTATCTGCCTTTTTATCTGTGCTTCGTACTGCTTAAGCGTTTCACTTTGCGCTTTTAATCGTACGCTTGGATGAGAAACTTTTAGTGAAAGCTTTGCATGTTCAAGTTCCTTTTTTCTGCTCTCTATAAGTGCCTGCATACTCTGCGAAAGCTGTGCTGCAAAAAGATTTAGTGTATTTTCAAATGTATCATACTCAAATACAGCAAGTTCAGCTGCCGCGGATGGTGTTGGTGCACGCAAATCTGCAACAAAATCGGCAATGGTAAAATCTGTCTCGTGGCCGACTGCTGAAATCACAGGTGTCTCACAGCGAAAAATGGCCATTGCTACGCATTCCTCATTAAATGCCCACAAATCTTCAATTGAACCGCCTCCGCGTCCAACAATGATCACATCAAGTCCTAGTGTGTCAAGATAGTCAATTCCTGCAGCTATATTGACTGCTGCTGATTCACCCTGAACAAGCGTCGGATATAAAATCAGCTGAACATATGGATTTCTTCTGTGTGTAATATTTATAATATCCTGAATGGCAGCTCCTGTCTTTGCAGTGACAACACCTACTTTTTTAGCAAAGCGGGGAATCGGCTTTTTATATTCCTCGGAAAACATACCCATTTCCTCAAATTGAGCTTTTCGCTCTTCAAAAAGACGAAACCATTCTCCTACACCTGCTGGCTCTAGCTGCGTCACATACAGCTGATAGACACCATCACGCTCGTAAATACGAACACTGCCTCTTGCAATCACACGCATACCTTCTGATGGAATAAATGTAAGCTTTGCCCGATTAGACGCAAACATCACACATGACAGTGTGCTCGTTTCATCTTTTAAGGTAAAATACAGATGACCGCCTGAATGTTTTTTGCAATTAGAAATCTCGCCCTGAATGGAAATCCTCTTCAGGGCGAAATCTTCTTCAAACAGATGACTTATATACGATGTGACCTGTGCTACTGTATAAACAGATGCCATTAAGCCAGCTCCGGATGCTTATGAACAAGCTTTGCCAGCACACCATTTACAAACTGAGGTGACTCATCTCCTCCATAGCTTTTTGCAAGCTCGACAGCCTCATTGATGGCTACTTTTCCTGGAACATCCTCGTCAAATATCAGCTCATATGCTGCAAGACGAATGATGGACAAATCAACCTTATTCATACGGCTAAGCTTCCAGCCCTCTGCCGCCTGTGTGATTTCTTCGTCAATTTCAGGAAGCTTTTCTACGATCATGGAAAAGCGCTTCTCAAGCTGCTCCTTTTCCTTCTCGATTAAAAGCAGCTGACCTTCTTCTGGATACATACATTCCTCTAAATAATTGTCAGCCTGCTCATTCAGCTCTTCCTTATCATAAAAATTTGCATGAAATAATAACTTAAACGTGTATTCACGTAACTGTCTGCGGTTCAAATTCTACCTCGTTTCCTGCCTGTTCTTTTTATTTGTTTTAACTATAAGCGCAAAAAGGGTGCCGGTACGACACCCTGATCTTACATATTTACTCCGGCAACAGTAATTTTTACTTCTGTAACTTCAAGTCCAGTCATATTTTCAATTGCGGACTTAACGCGCTCCTGTACCTTTGCTGTTACAACCGGTACGCTGCATCCATACTCGATAATAAGTGAAATCTGTACAGACACATTTTTTCCTTCGACTGTGACCATAACACCCTTGGAAAGATTCTTGCTTGAATGCTTTGCAATGACATCATGTGTCAGTGAGCCAGACAGATATGCAACACCTTTTGTCTCAGTTGCTGCAAGTGCGGCAATAGTTGCCACAACATCGTTTGCAATCTTGATTTCTCCGGTGCTTTCTTCAACAGGAATAGTAACTTCTCCAGATTCTGATTCCAATCCCACAACGGTACCTCCTCTACTTCTATCTATCGTTTTACCTTTTTGTATTATATCAAATCAAAAGACTTTTGTAAAGAAGTTATTCTGTCTTTGCTGTTCCCATCAGTGTAACGCAGATTTGAGATGCACTTACGGAAGTCTTGCGTTTTACAATATCTTCAATCTGAGCAAGCTCTGCATCTGTTAGATTATCCTTGCAGATTACTACATCAACGGCATCCTGTGTGATGCTGACAATTGAATTATCAAACCCTTTCGCGCTAAGAAGTGTCTCTACAGCATTTTCCTTATCACTATAGTCTGTCAGACGAACAACTGCATCAATTGCGGCTTGTTTATCTAACTCTGTCTGCGCATCACTATCAATAATTGCCAAGAGATCTTCCTTATTTTTCCCTCTTGTCTGCTCTCTTGCAAGCTTTGTCTGTGCCATATAATCAGATACTGTTAGCCCGTTTGCCAGCACCATTTTTCCTGGATCATCAATATCCTGATCGAAGCTTTCGATATCAGTGAGTGCAGCATCTGTGGCATCTTCTTTAGCAGTATCGATCGTATCATACTCTGCAATTGCCTCTTTAGCATCACTTGTGTTTTCCATGCTGATATCCCTACTGTCAGCAACTTCCACTCTTCCGGCATATGTAAGATACCCAGCAATCGCAATCATCACTGCAAGTACGGTGATAATTACCTGATTTTTTCTCATGATCCGCTTCACTTTGCTTCCTCCGCCTGAGATTTCTTTTCAATTACCTTAATTTTATGCGCCTCTATACCAAATAATGCCTGCACCGCCTCACTGATCTCACGAATTTTTGTCTGCGTGATATTTCCCCTAGCAGCTACCACCACACCCTGAATTGATGGACTCATTTCCTTTATGATATATGGCATACTGCCTGAGGTGTTTCCTGTCAGCAAAGCCTCATTTTTTTTGCTAAGACTGCTTGTTACACTTTTTTCTAACGATTCTCCACTTCCTTTTTCTATCTCCTGCTTATTTTCCTCAAGCTGAATTGATTTTTCAAGCACTTTTTCTGACGTTGCAGAAAGAGTGATCATCACATCAACAGATGTGATGCCTTCCATTCCTCCAAGGATTTGTTCCAAACGTTTTTCAAGCTCATGCTCATAAGAAAATAAAGATGTATCACCATCTGTATCTAAACTGCTGCCCATGCTTTGCGTCTGATTAGAATAAGTACCTGCCTGATTTAAGTTTGATAATTGATTTTGTGGAAGGGAACAGATGATAAGAATAATTGCTGCAACTGCTAAAAGACCAAGCCGCAAAAAACCAATCTTTTTTAATTCAGAAAGCCATTTGGATTTCATAACCTTGCTCCTTATTTTTATCTGTCTTTAAAAATAACTGTGATCTTGCATGTGGATGAAAGCTGCTCTTCCAAATATTTTTTCAATTCATCTTGTCCTATCTGCATATGATCTTTTTCATTCGTTTTTATTTCACTTACTGTCACCTCAATCTGTATGATCGTTCCACTAGAATCAGTCTCTAGCGACAGATCTTCTAAAAAACACTCACGCTTTTTTAGAAGATCTCTTATCTGTTGCTCAAGGATCTTTTTCTGGGCAGACACTTCAAGCGTAGTCTGCTTATCATTTAATTTTTGCAAATCTGCTTCTAAATAAGTTCCTTCTGAGAAAAAAGCTCCAGCCTCTAACCAAGTCTGACCAACCCGCTCAGCTGAAATGGATAAAATCGGAGAAACAAACAGCAATACTAAAAGAAGATTTAAAAACAAGCGAATATATGGACCATATTCTTTTTTTGCAACAAGATTTTCTACTAACACTGATAAAATAAGATAACCCGCGATCTGACGCAGATAATCACGAATTGCGGTCATAATAATCCTCCTCTGATAAGCTTTTCTTACAGCACACGATTCGTAAATGCGCATATTACTGCAATTGTAATCAGGAATAGAAAAATCGCCATACAAAGCGTTTTTAACAG
>ERZ836939.2503-NODE-2503-length-17778-cov-6.611578_pt1 | contig 17778 bp, 18 predicted proteins | sample MGYA00519912_ERZ836939 | MGnify/ENA primary metagenome ERZ836939 (study PRJEB31850, sample SAMEA3708810) | human gut metagenome | biome: human gut; feature: human-associated habitat; material: faeces | place: China | collected 2014 ... | reverse complement strand
CCTTGGTATGCTGGAGGCCGTGGGCGAAGTGTTCCCTGAAGCCAAATACCAACGCCGCCCGGCCAAGCAAGCCGAACGGCAAGGGTTGTTTTCCGGCCTGCTGTACTGCGCCGACTGTGGAAGCAAGCTGCATTTCGCCACCGGCAAAAACATGACACCGCAGCAAGACTGCTATCGTTGCTCCCGGTATAAGAGTAATACGGGTGATTGTACCATGCACTTTATCCGGGAAGAAACGCTGAAACTGTTTGTGTTGCAGCGGATTTTCGATGTGACGGCACTGTTCTTTGACGATGCCATGGCATTTGGGGAAGCCGCGAAAAAGCAACGGTTCCAAGAAGCCGAAAAAGAGGCCAAGAAGCGCAGGCGCGAAATCGCCCAAGCGGAAAAGCGTATTGGCGAACTTGACCGGATTTTCAAACGCATTTATGAGGACGACATCAGCGGTACGATCAGCCATGAACGGTTCTTGAAACTCTCCGCCGACTATGAGGCAGAACAAAAAGAACTGACGGAGCAGGTCAAGGCATGGCGGGACGCAGTAGAAACCTTTGAACAGGATCAAGCCGATTTTGCCAGCTTTGCAGCCATTGTGCGAAAATATGTGGGCATCCGGGAACTGACGCCCACCATCGTCAATGAGTTTGTAAAGAAGATCATCGTCCATGCGCCGGACAAGTCCAGCGGCCATCGCAGGCAGAAGATCGAACTGGTCTGGAACTTCATTGGAGAAGTCAACCTGCCGGGTGCCGCTCAGACCGTGGAACGGCAAAGAAAAGGCAGGACGGCATGACTTTTCAGCCATGCCGCTCTGCGACAATTAAATTACTTCCTTATGGGGGCGCACCTTTGCGCAGGCCGCTTTTTATCGCCCTTCCAGCCAGCCCTTGAACTGCTCCAGCAGCTCCACGGCCTTGAACTTCACCACGTAGCCCTCGTCCTCCCCGGTCATCAGGGAGACCTGGTTCTCCGTCAGCCCGGCCTCCAGGGCGGTTTCCTGCGTGGTCTCGCTGACGGAGCCCAGGCATAGGGGCGGGAACACCACGCACCACCAGTTCTGCCCGCCCCCCGCGCCGATCTCGATGCGCAGGGCGGTGTACGCCCCTGCCGGGAGGGCGAAGTCGGTATAGGTCTTGGTGGGGAACCAGTAGTCGTGCACCAGTGAGGCGGTCACCGGATAGGAATAGCCCGCCTCCCCCACCACCTCCGCCCCGGCGGCGGCCAGGTCGTACAGGTGGGCGCGGAGGAGCTCCTCTGTCTCCGCCCGGCCGGCTCCGGGAACAAACAGCTCCTCCGCCTCAGCCAGAATCCGGTCCCGCACCCGGAGCTTGAGGGCCTGGTCGGCCTCGGAATCCGAGTTGGCCAGCACGTGCAGGCGGATCACCTGGTCGGACAGGGCCGCCTGGGCCCCGTCCAGCCACACCCCCAGCAGGGCCGCGCAGGCCACCCCCAGCAGCAGCGCCAGCTCCCAGCGGCGCAGGGTCTTGGATTGCTTCATAAAACATCACCGTCCACTATGTAGTGCCTACATTGTGGACGGTGATGCCGGTTTCTATACCATTTTTTCCAGGCTGCGGGCCAAAAATGTATCCCGGTAGCTCTCCTGGAGCAGCTCATAGGCCCGGCGGGCGGCCTCCTCCCGGTCGAACAGGCCGAAGACGGTGGAGCCGGTGCCGCTCATAGAGGCCCCCAGGGCCCCCTGCTGAACGAGGGCGTTCTTGATGCGCTGCACCTCCGCGCCCCGCCGCTCGGGGAGCACATCCTCAAACACGTTATACATGCGCCGGGCCACTCCAGCCAGATCCCCCGCCGCCAGGGCGGCCAGCAGACCGGCGGTGTCCGGGCGGCGGCGGATGCGGCAGCCGTCCAGCCTGGCGAAGAGCTCCGGCGTGGGCACCGAGAAGGCGGGCTTGCACAGCACCACATGGCAGTCGGGCAGGGCGGGCAGAGTGGTGAGCACCTCCCCCCGCCCCTCGGCCAGGGCGGTGCCGCCCCGGACGCAGTAGGGCACGTCGGAGCCCACCCGGGCCCCGATGGCCTCCAGCCGCTCCGGCGGGAGGCCCAGCCCCAGCAGGCGGTTGAGCCCCCGCAGGACGGCAGCGGCGTCGGCGCTGCCCCCCGCCAGCCCGGCGCACACCGGGATGGACTTGTCCAGCTCAATGGACAGCCCGCCGCAGTCCGCCCCCGTCTCCGCGCACAGGCGCAGGGCGGCGGCCGCCGCCAGGTTGCGCTCGTCGGCGGGCAGGAAGCCCAGGCTGCTGCGCATGGACAGAGGCCTTCCCGTGCCGGTCTCCAGGCGGAGGGCGTCGCTGAGGGTCACGGTCTGCATGACCATGCGCATCTCGTGGTAGCCGTCGCTCCGCCGGTCCAGCACGTCGAGAGAGAGATTCAGCTTGGCGTAGGCCCTTGTTTCCAGAACGGGCATCGGGTCACCCCCTTATCGGATCTTGCGCGCCTCCAGGTAAAAGCGCTTGTCGTGGGCCTCCCCCATGGAGAAGGTCTTGCGGGGGAGCACCCCGTCCCGGATGACGGTGGGAAAGAGCTGCTCCTTGCCCATGGCGGGCAGCAGGAAGGCGATATTGCCGGGGCGGGCGGCCAGATCCCGGGCCACATCCGCGCCGTGGATGTAGTCGATGCTCCCCCCGTGCTCCTTCACGTAGGCGTCCAGGAAGGGCTGGAGGGTGCCCACCTCCAACTGGGCCTCCGGGCGGGGCACAGTGACCGCGCCCTTCCCCCCGGCATGGGAGAAGCGGAGCACATGGCCGTCCCCCTCCCCCCGGTATGCGCCTGGGAGGGCGGAGAGCAGCTCCTCCACCACCCGCTCCGGCTCCACGCCGAAGACCACCCGGTGGATGGGCTCGAACTCCAGGGAGGCGTCGTGGAGGTTGACCAGCTCGCACAGGGCGTACCGGGCGGGCAGGCTGTCCCACTGCTCCCTGGGGGTGAGCTTCTTCTGCCGCTCATAGCACTCCTTGGCGGTAGCCAGGGAGTGGTTGCCGTCCCCCACGGCGAAGAGGAGCACCGGCTTGTCCTCCACACCGTAGCGGGCGCGGAAGGCCGCCGGATCGGCCAGCTTCCGGAGGGCGGCGGCCACCAGGGCCATGCTCTCCCCGTCCAGCCGCCAGCCGGCGATGTGGCCGCCCCGCTCCATGAGGTCGAAGTCGTACACCTTTTCCATCTGGTCCTTGCGGGCGGAGAGGGGCTCAAGCACCGTCTTTTCCGGGTCGTCGGCCAGCAGCATCACGTGGGGCAGCTCCAGGGGGGCGTTCTTGCGCACCGCCACCCGGGGCGGAATGCGGGCCATGACGGTGCCCTCGGTGGCCCGCACCTGGGCCTCCGCGCCGGGCTCGTAGTCGTACTGCTCCAGATCCACCATGCCCACCAGGCCCCGGCGCAGGCGCAGGTTGTCCAGCCGCCGCTCCACATAGATCAGGCTGGCGGGCAGGGTGCAGAACCGCTCCTCCCGCAGGTAGCGGGTCATGGTGTTGTTGACCTCCATGATGTCGGTCTCCACGCTTGGGCCGTCCAGGCAGCTCTCGGGCAGGATCAGGCGCAGGGTGGATGGGGCGGAGCCCACCAGCTCCTCCACCTCCTGCCAGTACTCCGGCTGGGAGGTGTACTGGTCGCAGGCCACCACCGACCACTTGGTGTAATCACAGTTCTGTGGCAGGAGGATGTCCGCCGGGCGGAAGGCCAGGCCGTCAAACGGGTCGCGCATACGTCCGCCCTCCTCAGTCCATGGCCCGCCGGATGGCGGCCAGCAGCTCGTCAAAGCCCTCGTAGGCGGGCACCTCCGGGTGATCGGCCTTGATCTGCGCCGTGCTCTTGAAGAGGAAGCCGGCGCGGCTGGCCTGGATCATGCCCAGGTCGTTGTAGCTGTCCCCGGCGGCGATGGTGTCGTAGCCGATGGACTGGAGGGCCTTCACCGTGGTCAGCTTGGACTGGGGGCAGCGCATGCGGAAGCCGGTGATGGCCCCGTCGGGCGCCACCTCCAGGGTGTTGCAGAACAGGGTGGGCCAGTTCAGCTTTTTCATCAGGGGCTGGGCGAACTGCTCAAAGGTGTCGCTGAGGATCAGGACCTGGGTGAAGCTGCGCAGCTCGTCCAGAAATGCCCGCGCGCCGGGCAGGGGGTCGATTTGGGCAATGGTAGCCTGAATCTCCCGCAGCCCCAGGCCGTGCTCCCGCAGTATGCCCAGGCGGTACTCCATCAGCTTGTGATAATCGGGCTCGTCCCGGGTGGTGCGCTTGAGGGCGGGGATGCCGCTGGCCTCGGCAAAGGCAATCCAGATCTCGGGGACCAGCACGCCCTCCATGTCCAGACAGGTGATGTACATATGCTGCCTCCTCTCAGAATGGGGGTGGATGGAAGCTCAGCCCTCCCGGGCCTGCTTCTTGCGCAGGTTGGTCAGGAAGTTGTCCATGCGGGTCAGGGCCTCGGCGATGTCCTTCATGCTGGTGGCGTAGCAGCAGCGGATGAAGCCCTCGCCGCCGGGGCCGAAGGCGGCGCCGGAAATGACGGCCACCTTCTCCTCCATCAAAAACCGCTCGCAGAATTCGTCGGAGGTCAGGCCGGTGCCCCGGATGTCGGGAAACACGTAAAAGGCGCCCTTGGGCTCGAAGCAGGGCAGGCCGATGCGGCGCAGGCCCTCCACCAGATAGCGGCGGCGGCCGTCGTACTCGTCCCGCATCTTCTCGATGTCCACGTCGCCGTTGCGCATGGCCTCAATGGCGGCGTACTGGCTGGTGGTGGGGGCGGACATGATGCCGAACTGGTGGAGCTTGAGCATCTGCTGGAGGATGGGCGCGGGGCCGCAGACGTAGCCCATGCGCCAGCCGGTCATGGCGTGGCTCTTGGAGAAGCCGTTGACCACGATGGTGCGGTCGTACAGCTCCGGCAGGTTGGCGGGCGACACGTGCTTCTGGCCATAGGTCAGCTCGGCGTAGATCTCGTCGGAGAGGACCATGGCGTTGGTGTCCTTCAGCACCCCGGCCAGCGCCTCCAGATCAGCCCGCTCCAGAATACCGCCGGTGGGGTTGGAGGGGAAGGGGAGCACCACGGCCTTGGTGCGGGGGGTGAGGGCGGCGCGGAGCTGCGCGGCGGTGAGGCGGAACTCGTTCTCCGCCTTCAGCTCCACGTACACCGGCGTACCCCCGGCCATGGACGTCAGGGGCCCGTAGCACACAAAGGAGGGCACGGGGATGATCACCTCATCGCCGGGGTTGAGGATGCACCGCAGGGCCAGGTCGATGGCCTCGCTGCCGCCCACTGTGACCACAATCTGATGGGCGAAGTCGTATTGCAGGCCGAAGCGGCGGTTCAGGTAGGCCGCGATCTCCCGGCGCAGCTCCGCCATACCGGCGTTGGAGGTGTACTTGGTGAAGCCCTTCTCCAGAGAGTAGATGCCCGCGTCCCGGATGTGCCAGGGGGTGACGAAATCAGGCTCCCCCACGCCCAGGGAGATGGCATCCTTCATCTCCTCCAGGATATCGAAAAAGCGCCGGATGCCGGAGGGTTTGACCTCCTGGATGCGCCGGCAGAGTATTTCATCGTAATTCATGAAAAGATCCACTCCTTCTCCTGCTGCTCCTGCTTTTCAAAGATCAGGTGCTTCTCCTTGTACTTGTGCAGGATAAAATGGGTGGCGGTGCCCGTCACGTCCTCCAGGGTGGACAGGCGCTCCCCCACAAACTGGGCCACCTCTTTCAGCGTGCGGCCCGAGATAATGACGGTGAGATCAAAGGCGCCGCTCATCAGATAGACGCTCTCCACCTCGTCGTACTGGTAGATGCGCTCGGCCACCCGGTCAAAGCCGTCGCCCCGCTGGGGCGTCACCTTCACCTCAATGAGGGCGGTGACCGCCTCCCGGTCGGTGCGGTCCCAGTCCACGATGGCCTGATAGCCCAGGATGGTCTTGTCCGCCTCATAGCGCTGAATGGCGGCCTTCACGTCCGCCACGGTCATATCCGTCATGGATGCAAGCTGTTCATGGGTCAGCGTGCAGTCTTGTTCCAGAAGCCGGAGCAGCTTTGCCATAATACTTCCTCCCATCTGCATTTGAGCCCGCGCAAGCCGCGGGACAGCTTTATAAACTCTTATTATATACGCCCCCTCCCAGGATTACAATAGCGCATTCAAGCTCCCCCGCGCGGCATTCGCCGCTTTGTGCGGTATGATGAAATATTTTATTTATCCCTGCCATTTTCTTGTAGAAATCCATCTCCCGATATGGTATGATAAACGGTGACGTACAAATCCCTTTTCACTTCAAACAACGACGGAGGTGTTACGATGGACTACGCCGAGATGGTCAGCCAGATCATGGCCGCCGAACAGGGCGCCAAGGTGCTGGCGGAGGAGTCCCGTGCCAGGCGGCAGCAGCTCCAGGCCGGCCTGGAGCAGGAGATCTCCGCTATGCGCGAGAGCTATCTGGCGCGGGCCCGGCAGCGGCTGGAGCAGGTGCAGCAGACTGAAGAGGCCGCCGCCGAGGAGGCGCTGGACCGGCTGGACCGAAAGCTGGAGCAGACCATGCGCGCGGTGGAGGCGTCCTATGAGAAAAACAAGGAGCGCTGGGTGGACACCCTGTTCTCCCTGATCGTGGGCGTACAGCCGTGAAAAACGCGGAGATGACCTACGGCGCGCTGTCCGCCAAGATCCGCGCCCTCTACGGCAAGCGCCTGCGGGCGGACGACTTTGCCCGGCTGGCCGGGCTGAAAAATGAGGCCGAACTGCTGGAGGCCCTGCGGCAGCACCCGGGCTGGAGCCGCGCCCTGTCCCTGGTCCCCCCCGGTGCCTGGTCCTACGTGGGCCGGGTGGAGATGGAGGGCGCTCTGCGGGACGAGCTGCGGCTGGAGTACCGGAGCCTGTCCTATTACGTTCCCCGGGAGGACAAGCCCCTGATGCAGTTCCAGCTCCGGGCTGCGGAGCGGAGCGCCCTCCTGGCCGCCCTGCGCCGGCTCAAGACCGGCCGCTACGCCAAGGAGCCTCCCCCCACGTCTGCGGTGCCCCTCCGCCTGCGGCTGGACGAGGGGGCCCTGGCCTCCTGCACCAGCTACGACCAGCTCCTGGACGCCGCCCGCGACACCATCTACGCGCCCGTGCTCCGGCACCTGCGCCCAAGCCGGGACGGCGCACTGCCCGACTTCACCCTGGCGGAGGCCGCCCTGCGCACCGCCTACTTCTCCCACCTCTACCGCATCGTCCACCGGCAGTATACCGGCCGCACCCAGAAGGTACTTCTCCGCGCCCTGGGGGAGCAGATCGACCTGCTCAACATCATCCATGTGCTCCGCCTCAAAACCTACTTCCCCCAGACGGAGCCGGAGACCTATCTGCGCGTTCTCTTCCCCTTTCACTACCGCCTCAACCCCGACTTCACCCGCGCCCTCTGCGCCGCCCCCGGCGTGGACGACGTCTTCGCCCTGCTGCGGGACTCCCCCTACCGGGACTGCTTCGACGGCGTGGCGGTGGGCGCGGTGGAGGAGTACTACCAGCGGGCCATCTGCCGCTTCAACAAGCGTCAGCTCGCCGCCGTGCCCCCCTCCATTTACACCGCCGTGGCGTACCTGGAGCTCAAGGAGCTGGAGCTGAGTGTGCTGATTAACGTGATCGAGTCGGTGAAATACGGCGTCCCTTACCGCGCAGAACTCGCAGATCTGGTGGGCCAATAAGCCCCCCAAGCCCATGTCAAGGAAGGAGCTACCGCAATGTCCGTTGTCCCGATGAAGCTGCTCACCATCGCCGGGCCGCTGGAGCGGTTTGACGATGTGGTGCGCGCCTGCGTCATCGACCAGGAGTTCCACCCGGAAAACGCCCTGCAGCTCATGCGGAGCGTGAAGGGCCTGCGGCCCCTGGAGCTGGAAAACCCCTACAGCGCACTCCTCCACCGCTCGGTGGAGGTGGCCGATGAGGCGGGCATCCCCCTGGCCTATGCCCCCTTCGATCCCGCTTCCCCCTTGGAGGATTTCGCTTCCTATTTCGATTCCCTCTCCGGGCGCATCGCCGCCCTGCACCGGCGGAGGGAGGAGCTGGAGCACAAGGCCGACGAGGCCCGCAGCATGGTGGACCAGCTCCAGAACCTCCGGGGACTCAACGTCAGCCTGGACGAGCTCTGGGGCCTGGATCACGCCCGGTTCCGATACGGCTACCTGCCCCGGGAGACCTATGACGGCTTCCGGGAGGCCCTCAACGAGGAGGAGGACATCTTTTTCGTCCCCACCACCCTGGGCGCCCGGCGGGTATATGGGGTCTACTTCACCACCAAGGAGGCCCACCACAAGGTGGACTCCCTGTTCAATTCCCTGCACTTTGTACGCATTCGTCTGGAGGACCCGCCCGGCGGGACGGTGGACAACGCCACGGCAGAGCTCAACGCCCAGGTGGAGGCCGCCCAGGCGGCGGTGGCCCAGGTGGGGCAGGAGCTGGAGGAGCTGCGCCGGCATGAGCGGGAGCACATTCTATCCAGCTACTCCTACCTGCGCTACCACAGCGAGTGCTGCGGGCTGCGCCAGTACGCCTGCCGCAGCAAGGGCACCTTTTACCTCACCGGCTGGGTGCCGACGGCGGCGGTGCCGGAGATCGAGGAAACGCTCGCCCGGTTCCCCAACCTGTCCTGCGTAGCCGATACCGCCGACGACGTGCGCCACGCCAAGCCCCCCACCAAGCTGAAGAACTCCTTCCTGGGCCGGGTGTTCCAGCCCTTCCTGGAGATGTATGGCCTGCCCGCCTACAACGAGAAGGACCCCTCCCTGTTCATGGCCCTGACCTACTGCCTGTTCTTCGGCATCATGTTCGGCGATCTGGGGCAGGGGCTCTGTCTGGCCCTCATTGGCCTTGTACTGGCCAGGTGGAAGGGCATGTGGCTGGGCGGCATCATCACCTGCTGCGGCCTGTCCGGCGCGCTGTTCGGCTGCGTCTACGGGTCGGTGTTCGGCTTTGAGGACATTCTCCCCGGTTTTAAAATCATGGAGGAGACTACCTTTGCGGGCCTGGGCGTGGTGAGCAATGTCCTGCTGCTGCTGGTCCTGTCCATCTGTCTGGGCGTGTTTATGCTGCTGCTGGTGATGGTCATCAACATCCTCAACGGCATCCGCCAGAAAAACTATGAAAAAATCCTCTTCGGGCCCAACGGCGCGGCGGGCATCGTGTTTTACGCCGGACTGCTCACCGCGGCCGTGTCCACCCTGGCCTTCGGCGTGAACCTGTTCACCCCGGCCTATGTGCTGCCCGTGCTCATCCTCCCCCTGGTGCTTATGCTCCTGCGGGAGCCGCTGTCCCATCTGCTGGCCAAGAACCCCCACTGGAGGGAATTTTCAGTGGGCGAGGTGCTGGGCACCGGCTTCTTCGAGCTGTTCGAGACCTTGCTCAGCTACCTGACCAACACCCTGTCCTTCATGCGCGTGGGCGCCTATGCCATCACCCACGTGGGCCTGATGCTGGTGGTCCACATGCTGGCCGGCCTGGCCGGCGGGGTGGGCGGCCCGGCGGGCATCCTGATCCTGGTGCTGGGCAACGCCTTCGTCATGGGCTTCGAGGGCCTTCTGGTGGGCATCCAGGTGCTCCGTCTCGAGTTCTACGAGCTCTTCGGCCGCTTCTACGACGACGGCGGCATCCCCTTTGTCCCGAAAAAAATCGACTATGCTGCCCGCACAAACGGGTAATCCTGAGGAGGTAGTCACCATGCTGAAATTCATTGTCCTGTTCTTTGCCGCCTTCGCGGTTTTCTCCCCCCTGTTCCTCATCGGCATCCGCAAGTACACCGGACGCAGGGCCAAGCGGGCCCTTGGCGCCAACATCGCCTCCTTCTTCGCCTTCCTGGTACTGGCCAGCGTGGTGGGCATCGGCGGCAGCGCCTCCGCCGTCGGCACGCCTGAGGCCGCCGCGGCGGCTGGCGGTATCGCCGAGGGCCTCAAGTACGTAGGCGCTGCCCTGGCCGTGGGCCTGAGCGGCATCGGCGGCGGCATCGCCGTGGCCTCCTCCGCGTCTGCCGCCCTGGGCGCCATCTCCGAGAACGACAAGGCCTTCGGTAAGGCCCTCATCTTCGTTGGCCTGGCCGAGGGTGTGGCGCTGTACGGCCTGATCGTGGCGCTGCTGCTGCTCTTCGTGTAATCCGTCCAGAGGTATCGGTGTGCTGCGCAGGCGCACAAGGTAAATTGCCCCGAGGGGCAAGAGAAGGCACCCTGGGGTGTGTCCTGCTCCGCACGGATTTTGATTTGATTTCGCCCGCGGGGCGGGCGAAACGCTGAGAGGCAACTTATGAAATACTTCGTCATCACCGACAGCACGGATACCCAGGTGGGGCTGCGCCTGGCTGGCATCGAAGGGGTCGTGGTGCGGGAGGAGCCCCTGGTGCGCGCCGCCATCCAGACCGCCGCCGCCGATCCCGACATCGCCGTGCTGCTCATCACCGAAAAGCTGGCCGCCCTGTGCCAGGATCTCATCGCCCCGCTGAAGCTCACCGCCCAGCGGCCCCTGGTGGTGGAGATCCCCGACCGGCACAGCGCCGGCCGCGCCCCCGACTCCATCACCCGCTACATCCGGGAGGCCATTGGAGTCAAGCTCTGACCAGCTCCGTGAGGAGGTTAACTATGCCTGATATGAATCAAAAGCTGGACCGCTTCACCGCCAAAATCCTGGCGGAAGCCGCCGACGAGAGCAAGCGCGCCCTCGCGGAGGTCAAGCGCCGCCGGGAGCTCCGCTTTCAGGAAGCAGAGGACGCGGCGCTGAAGGAGGCCTACGAATACATCCACGGGGAGGTGGCCCGCATCCAGTCGGAGGCTGGGCGGGGCGTGTCCCGCCATATGCTGGAGAACAAGCGGGCCCTCTACCTGCGCCGCACCGAGATGGCCCAGGAGGTCTTCGCCCTGGTGCGGGCCAAAATCGCCGCCTTCACCCGCACTACCGCCTATGGCCAGCGGCTCACTGCCCTGCTGGCCGAGGCGCTGGAGCAGCTCTCCGGCGCGGAGGAGGTGCTGGTCACCCTGCGGGGCGACGATCTGAGCTTTCGGGAGGCCCTGGCCGCCTCCGCGCCCCAGGTCCGCCTGACCTTCCGGGAGGGGGACTTCCGCCTGGGCGGCCTGATCGCCGAGTCCCCCGATCTGGGCCTGCGGGTGGACTCCTCCTTTGACAGCGCAGCCGGCGAGTTGTCTGGCCACTTTGCCGAGCTCTTCGGCCTGTCGCTCTCCGACGAATAAGAAAGGATGGTACTTCCAATGAATCAAACGCACTATACCATCCACGGCATCAACGGCCCGGTCGTCAAGGTGACCGGCGGCAAGGGCCTGGCCATGATGGATATGGTCAGCGTGGGCGAGGAGGGCCTGATCGGCGAGGTGGTCAGTGTGGACCGCTCGGCCACCACCGTCCAGGTCTACGAGGACACGGCCGGCCTCAAGCCCGGCCAGCCGGTGGTGAGCCAGGGGGCCCCCATGGCCATCACCCTGGGCCCCGGCATGCTGACCAACATCTTCGACGGCATTGCCCGCCCCCTCAAGGTCATTGAGGCGGAGAGCGGCCCCTTCATCGGCCGTGGGCTGAACATCCCCTCCTTGGACCAGGAGAATACGTGGGATGTCACCCTCCATGTAAAGGCAGGCGACGTTCTCGCCCCTGGCGCACTCTATGCCTCCTGCCCGGAGACTCCCCTCATCGTCCACCGCTGTCTGGTGCCCGCCGGGGTGTCCGGCCGGGTCACCAAGGTGGCGCCCGCCGGGGCCTACCGGGTCAGCGACACTCTGGTGGAGCTCACCGACGACCACGGGCAGATCCACCCCCTGGCCCTGGCCCAGCGGTGGCCCATCCGCACCCCCCGCCCCATCGCCCAGCGGCTGCCCATCGACCGGCCTCTGGTCACCGGGCAGCGGATCATCGACACCCTTTTCCCCATCGGAAAGGGGGGCGCCGCCGCCATCCCCGGCCCCTTCGGCGCGGGCAAGACCATGACCCAGCACCAGCTGGCCAAGTGGTCGGACGCGGACATCATCGTCTACCTGGGCTGTGGCGAGCGCGGCAATGAGATGACCCAGGCCCTGGAGGAGTTCTCCGAGCTGCTGGATCCCAAGAGCCAGCAACCCCTGATGAACCGCACCATCCTCATCGCCAACACCTCCAACATGCCGGTGGCCGCCCGCGAGGCGTCGGTCTACACCGGCATGACCATCGCCGAGTACTACCGGGATATGGGCTACCACGTGGCCCTCATGGCCGACTCCACCTCCCGCTGGGCGGAGGCCCTGCGGGAGATCTCCGGACGGCTGGAGGAGATGCCCGCCGAGGAGGGCTTCCCCGCCTACCTGGCCTCCCGCCTGGCCGAGTTCTACGAGCGGGCGGGCTATGTGAAGACCCTGGAGGGGAAGGAGGGGAGCGTCACCGTCATCGGCGCCGTCTCCCCTCAGGGCGGCGACTTCTCCGAGCCGGTCACCCAGAATACCAAGCGCTATGTGCGCACCTTCTGGGGCCTGGATCGCGCCCTGGCCTACGCCCGCCACTTCCCCTCCATCAACTGGCTGACCTCCTACTCGGAGTACGCCGACGATCTCAGGCCCTGGTACGACGAGCACGTGGGGCCGGAGTTCGTCACCTGCCGCCACCAGATGGCCCACCTGCTCCAAAAGGAGTCGGAGCTGATGGAGATCGTCAAGCTCATCGGCGCGGACATTCTGCCCGAGGATCAGAAGCTCATCATCGAGACCGCCAAGCTCTTCCGGGTGGGCTTTCTCCAGCAAAACGCCTACCACGCCATCGACACCTATGTGCCCCTGGACAAGCAGCTGCGCATGATGGAGCTGATGCTCAAGCTCTACCACGGGGCCAAGGACATCGTCTCCCGGGCCATCCCCCTGTCCCAGCTCAAGGAGACCGGCATCTTCGAGTCTCTGGCCAAGATGAAGTACGAGGTGCCCAACGACGGCCAGGAGAAGTTTGCGGAGTACGACGCCGCCATTGAGGACGCCCTGCGGCAGGTCAACGAGGCCAACCGTTGAGGTTGGAGATAGAGGTGAAACACTGACATGAGACTGGAATACATCGGCCTTTCGGAGCTGTCCGGCTCCCTCATCGCCCTGGAGGGGGTCAAGGACGTGGCCTACGACGAGATGGCGGAGGTCACTCTGGAGAACGGGGAGCGCCGCTATGGCCGCGTCATCCTCATTGACGGCGACCGGGTGGTTCTCCAGGTATTTGAGGGCACCCGGGGCATCTCTCTGGAGAACGCCTCCACCCACTTCACCGGCAAGAGCATGGACATCGCCCTGTCCAAGGAGATGCTGGGCCGGGTGTTCGACGGCGCGGGCCGCCCCATCGACGCCCTGGGCGAGATCTACCCGGAGGAGCGGCGCAACATCAACGGCTCCGCCATCAACCCCGTCTCCCGCAAGTACCCTCGAAGCTGCATCTACACCGGCATATCCGCCATCGACGGCTGCGCCACCCTCATCCGGGGGCAGAAGCTGCCCATCTTCTCCGGCTCCGGCATGAAGCACAACGAGCTGGCCGCCCAGATCGTGCGGCAGGCCAAGGTGCCCAACCAGGACGGGGAGTTCGCCATTGTCTTCGCCGCCATGGGCGTCAAGAACGACACCGCCGAGTTCTTCCGCCGCTCCTTCGAGGAGGCCGGCGCCCTGAGCCGGGTGGTCATGTTCCTCAACCTGGCCTCCGACCCCATCATCGAGCGCATCCTCACCCCCCGCTGCGCCCTGACGGCGGCGGAGTTCCTGGCCTTTGAGCACGGCTACCACGTGCTGGTGGTGCTCACCGACATGACCTCCTACTGCGAGGCCCTGCGCGAGTTCTCCTCCTCCAAGGGGGAGATCCCCTCCCGCAAGGGCTTCCCCGCCTACCTCTACTCGGATCTGGCCTCCCTCTACGAGCGGGCGGGCATGATCCACGGCCGCACCGGCTCGGTGACCCAGGTGCCGGTACTCACCATGCCCAACGACGACATCACCCACCCCATCCCCGATCTCACCGGCTACATCACCGAGGGACAGATCGTGCTGGACCGGGAGCTGGATCAGAAGGGCATCTATCCCCCCATCGCCATTCTCCCCTCCCTGTCCCGCCTGATGAAGGACGGCGTGGGCAAGGGCTTCACCCGGGAGGACCACTACGACGTGTCCAACCAGCTCTTTGCCTCCTACTCCAAAGTTCAGGACGCCCGCAGCCTGGCCAGCGTCATCGGCGAGGACGAGCTGAGCGAGCTGGACAAGCAGTATCTGGCCTTCGGCGACGCCTTCGAGCGCAGGTTTGTCCACCAGAGCCTGGTGGACAACCGCACCATTGCGGAGACGCTGGACCTGGGGTGGAAGCTGCTGACCATGCTGCCCAGGGGCGAGCTGGACCGGGTGGACGCCAAGACCATCGAGGCCCACTATGTGGAGGGGGCGTGGAAGGAGCTCTTTGAGCGGAAGCAGTCGTAGCCCAGAAAGGAGCTGAACCGCCATGGCCAACCTGCTGCCCACCAAGGGCAACCTGATCGCCGCCAAGCGCTCCCGGACGCTGGCCCGGACGGGCTACGAGCTGATGGACCGCAAGCGCAACATCCTCATCCGGGAGCTTATGGGCATGATAGACACCGCCAAGGAGTTGCAGGGACAGATCGACGCCGTCTTTACCGAGGCGTACACCGCCCTCCAGGCGGCCAACATCCGCCTGGGCATCTGCGACCGCATCGCGGAGGCGGTGGATGTGGACGACTCCCTGACCCTGCGCTACCGCTCCGTTATGGGGGTGGAGCTGCCCCGCATCCCCGGCCAGTCCCCCCCGCCCCGGCCGGAGTACGGCATGGGGGATACCTGTTCCGAGCTGGATGAGTGCTACCTCAAGTTCTACAGGGTCAAGGAGCTGACCCGCCGGCTGGCGGAGGTGGAGACCTCTATCTACCGCCTGGCCGACGCCATCAAAAAGACCCAGAAGCGGGCCAACGCTTTACAGAACATTGTCATTCCCGGCCTGGACGGCACCATCCGTTTCATCACCGACGCCCTGGAGGAGAAGGAGCGGGAGGAGTTTGCCCGTTTGAAGGTCATCAAGCGGGTGACCACAAAACAGAAGTGAGGCGGAATTCCGCCTCACTTTTGTTTCAGTATGTGCGCACACAGACCTCCCGGATTTTGGCCTGGAGGCTCTTCAAGTCCTCAAAGCTCTCCGGCCGCTTGCGGGGATCCCGCAGCAGGGCAGAGGGGTGGTACATGGCCATCATCCACACCCCGGCCTTTTCGATCCACTGGCCATGCTCACGGGTGATTTTGAAGTCCTCCTTGATGAGCTTCATAGCGGCGATGCGCCCCAGGCAGACGATGATCTTCGGCTTGAGCAGAGCCACCTGGTTGCGCAGATAGCCGATACAGGCCTCCTGCTCGATGTTCAGGGGGTCCCGGTTCTGGGGCGGGCGGCACTTGACCATGTTGCCGATGAACACCTTCTCCCGCTTCAGGTCGATCATGGCCAGCATATCGTCCAGCAGCTGGCCCGCCCGGCCCACAAAGGGCCGGCCGGTGCGGTCCTCCTGCTCGCCGGGGCCCTCCCCGATGAACATGACCTCCGCGTCCCTGGCTCCCTCGCCGAACACCACGTTGGTCCGGGTCTCCGCCAGGCCGCACTTCTGACAGTGGATGCACTCCTCATAGAGGGCGTCCCAATCCTTCATAGTCTCTCACCTCAGTGTGTGGTTTTCGACATTGTACCACACCCGCGCCCCCGGTGCAAAAAAATTTTGTGCTTGACTTTTGCCTTCAAACTGCGTATACTACGCTCAACAAAGGCAGAGAGAACGACCGCCCCCCGTGAGGGCCGACAGAGAATCCGGGTCACCGACTGAGAGCCCGGTCCGGCAGGATGGGATGGCGCAACACGTTTGAGCCGGCGTCCCGAGCCCTGGCCTCAGGGGGTAGGCGCGCCCGTCCCACCCGCGTTAAGGGTTCCGAGTGGCGTCCGTTGCACACGACGGCGCAATTTTGGGTGGTACCGCGGAGTTTATTCCGTCCCGAAGCTGGAAAACCGGCTTCGGGATTTTTTTATTCTTTTTTTGCAGAAAGGTGTGATTGGCATGGAAGTTCTGGCAACGAAATTCGACGCGGCGGTGGTGGGCCGGAATAACCGGGCCGTCACCCTGCACGGGATGGTGCACGCCCTGCGGGATCTGGGCGGGGTCACCTTCCTCACCCTGCGCACCCGGGAGGGGCTGATCCAGTGCGTCTGTCCCCGGCGTCCTGAGGGGGTGCGTGAGGAGTGCGCCGTCTCTGTCTCCGGCTTACTCCGGCCCGAACCCCGGGCGCCCGGCGGGGCGGAGCTGGCGGAGGCCCGGTGCACGGTGCTCTCCTGGCCCGCCGCGCCCCCGCCGGTGCCCCTGTCCAAAAAGAGTTCCGTCAGCCTGGACACGGAGCTCTCCCTCCGCCCAGTGACCCTCCGCGCCCCCCGCGCCCGGGCGGTGTTCCGCATCCAGGCGGCCGTCTGCCGGGCCTTCCGGGAGTTTCTCCAGGGGGAGGGCTTTACCGAGATCCACACCCCCAAGCTGGGCCAGGCCGGGGCCGAGGGAGGCTCCAGCCAGTTCCGGCTGGACTATTTCGGCCGGAAAGCTGTGCTGGCCCAGTCCCCCCAGCTCTACAAGCAGGCCATGGTGGGGGTGTTTGAGCGGGTGTATGAGATCGGCCCGGTGTTCCGGGCGGAGAAGCACGCCACCCAGCGGCACCTGAACGAATATACCTCCCTGGATCTGGAGATGGGCTTTCTCCACTCCTTTACCGACCTGATGGCGCTGGAGCAGGGCTTTCTGCGCCGCCTTGTGGCCCTGCTCCGGCAGGAATACGCCGGAGAGCTGGCCCTGCTGGGTGCGGAGCTGCCCGATGCGGAGCACATACCCGCCGTCCGCTTTGACGAGGCCAAGCGCCTGGCGGCGGAGGCCTACGGCTATGCCATCCGGGAGCCCTACGATCTGGAGCCGGAGGAGGAGCAGCACATCGGCCGGTACGCCAAGGAGGTGTGGGGCAGCGACTTCGTGTTCGTCACCCACTACCCCGGCAGGAAGCGTCCCTTCTACACCATGGACGATCCGGAAGACCCCCGGTACACCCTCTCCTTCGATCTGCTCTTCCGGGGGATGGAGATCACCACCGGCGGCCAGCGTATCCACAATTACGGCCAGCAGGTGGAAAAGTTAAAGGCGCGGGGCATGGAGCCGGAGGATTTTTCGGGCTACCTGCTGTTCCACAAGCACGGCGCGCCGCCCCACGGCGGCCTGGGCATCGGCCTGGAAAGGCTCACCATGAAGCTCGTGGGAGAAGACAACGTCCGCGAAACCACACTGTTTCCCCGTGATTTGAGCCGTTTGGAACCTTAGGGCAGTGAAGAAGTAAAATCGGCTCAAATCACGTGGGATTCTGAGCCGCTTGGAACCATAAGAAAATGTCCGGCAGGCCTGCACATTTACTGCGCAGGCCGTACAAAAAAAAGGAGGAGAACAACATGGCAAACGTAATAACAGACGCCACCATCGACTACGTAGGCATTCTGGCAAAGCTGGAGCTTACAGGAGAAGAGAAGAAACAGGCCAAGGCCGACATGGGCCGGATGCTGGATTATATAAATAAACTGAATGAACTGGACACGGAAGGCGTGGAGCCCATGAGCCATATATCTGCCGCCGCCAATGTATTCCGGGAGGATGTGGTAACAAACGGCGACGACAGGGAACAGATACTGAAAAATGCGCCGGGATGCAAAGACGGGATGTTTAAGGTCCCCCGTACGGTTGATTAGTTCATAAACGAAACCATGCGTCATGCAGG
>ERZ836939.2488-NODE-2488-length-17886-cov-14.240536_pt1 | contig 17886 bp, 15 predicted proteins | sample MGYA00519912_ERZ836939 | MGnify/ENA primary metagenome ERZ836939 (study PRJEB31850, sample SAMEA3708810) | human gut metagenome | biome: human gut; feature: human-associated habitat; material: faeces | place: China | collected 2014 ... | reverse complement strand
TCCCAATCCTCCTGCGTTGCAGGAGCAGGAATGGAGTGGATCTTGCGAAGAATACGTCCTGCTTCCAAGCCATATACATATTGCTCGGTATCAGAATATGAAGCAGCAAGCTCCAAAAACCTTGCCCCAAAAAGCTGAAACCATTGAAAACACTAGAAAAACCGCTGATATCTTAATTGGTGCAGCTTGCCATAAAAAGCTTCGAAATCAGTTGATTTCGGAGCTTTTTCTTGCACTTTTCTGGCCAAAAAGTTCAACCATATTTTTGAAGTCACGTTTTGACCCAAACCGTGACCCAAACCGCGATGTACGTTGATGTACAAAACAGTACGAAATAGCACGAAAAGACCATTCCGCAGCGCATAAGACGTACATAAAATACGCGTTTTTTCACAAGAAAAGGGCGCGCTGCCGTTTTTGCAGCGCGCCCGCTATGCCTTGCGTCACACCACTTCCCGGCCGATCATTTGACCGATGGTGTCCGCAGCCTGCACGCGCATGCTGGGCGTGGAGTGGACGTAGGTGCTGAGCGTGAACCCCGCGCTGTAATGTCCGAGCATTTCGGAGAGTGTCCGCACGTCCACACTATTTTTGAGTGCCAAGGTCGCGAATGTGTGTCTCATGTCATGAAATCTCACATGTTCTGCGCCGATGGCTTCCAGAATCCGGTCATGCATGGCGCGGAAGGATGCCGGGTCGAGCATTTCTCCGGTTTTCGGGGATGGGAACATATAGGGATTATCCGGGTGCTTTTCGTGTTCTTCCACCAGAATTTGCACGGTGCTCTCCGGAAGTGTCAGCAGGCGCAGGGAGTTTTTCGTTTTTGGCTGGCTGACAACAAGCTGATGGTCGATGCGGCAGACGCTTTTGGTAACGGAAAGTGTTCGCTCCTTCACGTTCAGATCTTTCCAGAGCAGGGCCAGCAGTTCTCCCCGGCGCAGGCCGCTGGTCAGTTCCAGATAGAGCGGTGCAAACACGCCGCGCTGCTTCGCTTCGTGCAGATATGGCCCGATCAGTTCTTCCGGCAGCACTTTCATTTCTTTTCGCACCGTTTTCGGGGCTTTGCAGTTTGCTGCCGGATTGCTCAGAATGAGCTTTTCTGCGACGGCCTGATCGAGACTTTTCCGCAGGATGCCGAGGATGCCTTGCACAATGCGTGGGCTGAGCGTCGTTTCTTTCAGCGGAATGTGGCTGTAGTAGTGATTTCTGCCGTGCTCGCTCATCTCGTTGATCGCGCGCTGAATTTGAATGGTGCTCAGCTTTTCCAGCGGGCAGTCACCCAGCGCGGGAAAGAGATGGTTTTCCATGCAGTTGCGGTAGAACTGCTTCGTATTCGGGCGGATCTGCGGCTTGATAAATACCTCGTACCACAACGTCACCCATGTCTGCACGGTGTACTGCCCCGTGCGGGTCGGGTCAAGCTTCTGGCTTTCTTCGATCGCTGTTTTCAGCTTTTCTTTGACTTCTGCCTGCGTTTTCCCGAGAACATTTTTCGTGATGACCTTTCCGTCCTTGTCATACCCGGCGGTATATCGGCCCTCCCAGCGTCCGTCCTTCCGTTTGCGGATGCTGCCTTCGCCGTTGGCTCGCTTTTTGCTCATGTAAATTCCTCCTTTTCCGGTAGCTCACACAACTACCACAAGCACGGTGAAATAGCGAGTACTTTTTGCGCTCAGGCACATTTTTGTTCTGTGGACTGCCGGTCCAGCCAGCCGAGGAAGTTTTCCCGCGAGACAACGATGCGCCTGCCGATCTGGAACGCCGGGAAATCTGCACTGTGGGCGAGCTTGTACGCTCCGGCTCTGGAAATGCCAAGGACGGCAGCAACATCTGTCATGTTCATCATCAGGGGCAATTCTTCCAGCGAGTGATATTGTTTCTGGTTCATATGGCTTCCTTTCTCCCATTCAGGGAATCAAAATTTGTTTTTGAATGGCCGAGAAGAATTGCCCAATCGAAGTTTTTTATTCTATTTTCTTCACGCCGCCACGGTGGGCGGACGCGGCGTTTGTGTGGCGCAGACCTGATGCGTGGTCGGCCCATAAAACCGCACACGTCGGCACGACGCGCCCCACGCAGCGGAGCAAATGGCTGCGCCGATGTGCGTTTTCTGACTTGTGCCGCAGTTCAGCTGTTAATCTTCCGTCCGGAGGCGGCATTGGGGTCAAGGTTTTCCCTGCAAGCTGCGTTTTGGTACCAAAACGCGATGCTTGCGCTTTTCTTGTGCAGCAAGAAAAGCCAAAAGTGCAGTCCGATTCTCATTCCGTTTAGAAGAATTCTTTGATTTTCATTTTGCACAAGCCATGAAATCCCAAATTTCTGCGCTTCGGATGCCGTAGTCGCTACATTAGTCGCTACGGCACCGATTCAGGCGGCATTATCCGGCAGCAGGAGATTTCTCGCGGCGGTTTTCGTTTCATTCGCTTTTTCCACGCGCAGGTTTTCGCCGCTGAACAGAATCGGGGCGCAGATTTCCAAGATCCTGTCATAGATGCGGGCATGCGCAAGATCGTCTGGGTGTTTGAGTGCATCCGGCGTCAGATTTGTTGTGACGATCAATGGCTTGCGGCTTCGGTATCTGGCATCGATCACGGCGAAGACTTGTTCTAATGCATATTCTGTTCCTCGCTCTGCACCAAGATCATCCAGAATCAGAAGATCATAGGCATTCAGATTGGCAAGAAAGTCAGCACGATCAGAGCCGAACAGTCCCGTCATACGATTCAGAATTGTTGGGTAATTTGTCATCAGAACCGGCACGTCCTGCTCCAGCAGCGCGTTTGCAATGCACCCGGCGAGAAAAGATTTTCCCGTTCCCACATCGCCAAACAGGAGCAGTCCAATATTTTTCCGTGCCGCATCCTCCCAATGTTCTACATAGCGCTTGGCTTTGGCAGTCAGCCCTGGCGTTTTTCCGTTATCGTTGGCAAACGTGCAATCGTAGAGGCGGCGATCCTGTAACCCATGTGCTTTTCGACGCTGAATGCGTTCCAGACGCTCCCGTTTTTCTTCTGCCGCTTTGCGCTGTTTTTCCGCAGCACTCTGGCAGGGGCACAGGCAGCGTGGTCGGAGAAATCCTGTTCCGCCGGGAGCAGGAATGACCGTTTGCCGCAAGCCATGACAGGTCTTGCAGTGCAGCAATCCATCAGCGGGATCGAGATACTCATCATCTCGCTGTATCTGCGCAGCTGCATTTGCCGTCAAAAATGCATGGATTTCTTCTGTAATTGGCATCATACGACATCTTCCTCCGTTACTTCGTAAGTTCGGATATTTGTCCGCGCGCACTTCTGTTCTCTAATCTCTTTATCTCTATTCTCTGGTGGACAAATGTCCGCTTTTGCGTCGGGCAGGAGCTTCTGCATTTGTAAACGCAGCCGCTCCCGGCGTTTTCGCTCCGCTTCGGTGGAGGATCGCCCGACCAGCAGCTGAATATCCGGCATATAGTACGCACCATCGGTCAGCAGCTCGACAAAGCCGAGTTTTAGGAAGATTTGCAGCGCGCGTTCTACGGTGCCGATCTGATGGCGGGTAAACGTTGCAATGGTCTGCGGCGTGTGCGGCAGATTTTCATGTAACAGGAGAATCCCATTGTGCTTGAGTGACATCAGATACATCTTGAGCAGCAAATTGGAATACAGAATTCCGTCCGGCATCGTTTCCAGAACAACCATCCGTTCACTGGAGAAGAAATTTTCCTTGAGCTTCATGTAGTAATATTTTTTGTTTTCTGACATAAACACTCCATTCTTTTGAAATTGTTTTCACCGTATTTGCAGCTCGCGCCCCGGCGATGGGGAACAGCGCGGACAGAGCCTGGCAGCTCTCACAGCTCGTGGAAGGGGTCTTGACTGCTTTCAACCCCAGCCACGGCAGCCTGTCTTACGTGCAGGCCGGACATTGTGTGTCCAAGCAGGTTGGGCGGCATGATGCAGACTGCCAGGGCTGCCACGGTGCGTTTCTCGCTCGCCGGAAGCTCGCTTCCGGGTCCTCGCGCGCGCCGTGCGCGTTTCCTAACCTGCGGTGTGATCCGCGTTGCTGATATAAAATTGTCAAGGTACAAAGGGGAAAACATCTCCCTACTATCCCTCCCGAAAAAACAGCCATGTGTATACCAAATTTGGCGAAAAAAGCTGCACAAATTTTTTGAACGAAGCTATAGAATAAATCGAATGAATCCTAAATATAGGAATCAGAAATAATATAATTATTGATATTATACGAAATAATCTTATAAAATCTAACTTTTTTCGATGTGTCGAAATGCTGACTGCCTTTTCTTAAAAGACAATATAAACAGCGCGGTGTAGCCTGTTTTTCAGGCCGCCCCACGCTGTTTTACAATTTTATATAAGAGAACTGAGAGCATTATAATATCTGCTGGCGTTCTTTTCTTTGATCATGTTTCTGACTTTTCCGGAGCCGCAGACCGCTCCGATTTCCGGAGCACAAACTTCGCCTTTTCCGGCGGATACGGCGCATCCTGCGCGCTACAAACAAAAACGTCCGTCACGCGGCCGGTTTTCTCCGCATTCCGGTTTCCAACCGGAACGACCACAAAATCCCCGACCGCAAGCGGCAAGCCGCCTGTCAGATAGGCGTAAGAACTGCCGCCATCTTTGAATTGCACTTTGCAAAACTGGTAGTATCCGCCGCTATTGTCCGCAGGTTCAGTCTTTTTATAATAATCCGTCCAAGGTTCGGATTCTTCCTCCGGTTCTTCGTCCTCGTCGTATTCTTCGGCTTCTTCCGGTTCTTTCGGCAGGCGGATCGCTGCCCAATATGGCTCAAGCTCCTTGGAAAAATCAATTTCCAGTGCGCTGTCATCGCAGAAATAGTTATAAAGACGGTTTGTATCGTCCAGAAGCTCCCGCAAATCATCATCTTTCCCGACGCGGCGTTCCGGAGGCAGATTGTCGAGTAGATTTCTCCAGAACGAACCGAGACGCTTCTCAGAAATCTCACCGATTTCTGCAAACATAACCTGCTTCGCGCACAATGCCTGATAAACGCTCTCATCAAATGTGGGCTGAAACTCGTTCCAGAACGCGCGCAAAAGATAACGCATACTCTCATCGACCTTCTGCGTTTGAAGCGCGGCGGAGATCACATACAGAGCAAGGTGCATCGTGAGGATGGCCTGATCCTCACGCGCGCCCTCCAGATGCGCAAGATCGCGATACATCCAGTTGATAAGATCAGAGACATGATCTGCAAAATCCGCTGCAATTTGTGCACGCTTCTGCTCGGCAGCAGCATTGGCGCGTCTGCGCTTTTCTTTCGCTTCAATCTCATTGCCGTAAGCATACTGGTATACGGATGTGAATTATACAATGCAGGTGAAACGCTGGTCCTGCAGCTCAATTGCAACTGCTGCGGACGGCAGCAGAACCTATACCTACACGGCAAATTCTTCGAAGTGGGATGCAAACTCCACACTGTATTTGTGCATTCCTGTCGAGCAGACCGGTGCGGCGAAGAAAACGCTCACGCTCTACCCAATTATGGGAAAGAAGGCAACCACTGTAACTGTCACCGAGTGCGAGACACTTCCGGATTTGAGTAGCGAGCTGCTGAAATATGATGAGGAGTACTTCTCTCTGGCAGACGTAGACAGCTGGTATACGGCAGAACCGAAAAAGTTGGCAGACGGCACCTATCAGTATGATGAAAGCAAAAAGCTTGCCGACAACTATGTGATTACGGATAACATGTCGCTGTATGCCAAACCCAAGGTAAAAGACGACGTAAAGCTGACGGCAATGGCGAGCCTTCCGATGCACGACGCTTTGTCGGACAGTAATTTGTCCAATCTGGGGCGGCTTGTAAACTGGGTATATACGCCCGGAAAAAAGGCAGAAGCATTGGATTACACAGATACGGCTGCACAGCAGGCGCAGCTGTGGAAACTGCCGATTGGTTTGGCTTGGACACAGACGGATATCCCCGGAACGGGTACTTATCAGCAGCTTTGTACGAATGCGCAGTCGGTCTCTATCCCGAAGCAGGGCGCGGTGCTGAGCGCCTGGTGGTATAAAGACTATGATAATGTGTGGCATGAGGTGAAAGCCGGAGAGCAGATTTCGAGCGACTATGTGCTGAAGATGCTGTATCACGGAACTGCTGTGTTGACCTTGTATCTGGACGTAACCTTTACAAATACCATTACGCTTGATACCGGCGCAGCAAATTTGAAACTTGGACCATTTACTGTAACATCTGATGATACAAAGCAGGTTTCACGCGCGGTGGTACTCAAAACAGAGGAATCCACAGCGGTTGAGACGGCAATTCAGGCGAAAGAAAACACCGATGGCTTTAAGAAACTGTTCCGAGGGTGGTATCTCTCAAAAGATTTCAGCGGCACGGTGATTGACCTGAAGACGCAGTATTTTTGCAGCGATGCAACGCTGTATGCCAGATGGGAAGACGCTTATACGCTGAAATATGACTTTGACAACTATCATCCGACCAATCAGAACGCGGAGGAACTTTATAAGGATCAGCCTATCGCCAAGGGTGATAAGCTGACCGAGCCGACCCGCCCCGAGGCAGGCAGTGTTGCCTTTGTCGGCTGGTACAAGGATGAAGCCCGCATAGAAGCGTGGAACTTTGCGGAGGAAACAGTATCTAACGACGCGACGCTGTATGCAAAATTTGAGGACGCAACGCAGATTCCCGTGACCTTCAAATTTGCGCGGGCAAATAACCTGAACACCCCCGAGACAGCAGCAAATTACCCGAACACTCCGATTGCCGCCAACTATCCGTTTGGACCGCTTCCGGTACTGCCGGTTCAGTCGCGCAAAGAATATGATCCAGCGGCGGTTGAGTATAAAACTATTTACTTTGACGACGTGGGCGGAAAGCGTACTCTGACCTACACCGGCTGGAAGTTTACAGATAAAGACGGCAAAGATCAGGTCATGACGAAGGATACGGTTCTGGCAGACCACTTGGCTGCGGATGCAACATCGCTGGATGTCTACGCAACCTACATCATGTCCTTCCGGTTTATCTTTGATCTGGACGGCGGTACAACCACGAAGCCAGATGAAGTAAAAACCGTGACAATCAACGACTATACCGGAACAATCGCCAAGCCGACTGTCGAACCGACGAAAGAAGGCTGGGACTTCGGCGGCTGGGTGGATGCTTCCGGCAATCCGTTTGACTTTGACAAATCGTACAATGAGAACACGACTATCAAGGATAACTGGGTCGCAGAAAAAGAGTACACCGTAAAATTCAAGCTGACCCCGGCTGACGCAGTAATTACCGTTAAGAAGCAAGGCAGCGATACGGAAATCAAGCCGTCTACTTCTGAAAATGGTAATGTGACCTTTAAGCTTACAAAAGGCACCTACGTTTGGAGCGTTTCCGCAGACGGCTACAAGACCATTCAGGAAACGCTGACTGTAGCGAAAGACTACAATGAAGAAAACGTAATTGAAGTGGCTCTTTCCTCGTTCCAGCCTGTCACCGGAATTACGCTGAACATTCCGGATCATCAGATCATGCAGAAGAAGTCCTATGATCCGAGCAGCCTTGCGACGGTTGCACCGGAGAATGCCTCCAACAAGACCATCGCATGGACTGTGAGCGGAAACGATGGCGTCACGTTGAGCGAAGACGGCAAGCTCAACGCCGATGGGACGAAAGAAGAGAATTACACGCAGGCGTTCACTCTGACAGTCGCAGCGTTCCGCCCGACGATCACATTTGCACCTGGCACAGGTCCGGTAGCTTCGGACATTCAGAACATGCCTGAGCCTGTTCTGGCGACGGACGGAAAGATCAGCGAGCCGTCTCCTGCGCCCACGGCTTCCGGCTGGACATTTGCAGGCTGGTTTGAGGACACCTCCTGCACGATTGAGTGGGCAGCAGATCACACGTTTACCGCTGATACAACGCTGTATGCAAAGTGGACAAAGAACCCCGTCGCTGTGACGATCACTTTCGCAGGCGGTGAGGGCACGACACTGAATACCGGCGCGTCTGGCGCGCATAATGGCATGTCCGGTGATAAGATCACACTTCCTGCCTGCATGTATACAAAACCCAGCTACATCTTCCGTTCCTGGAGCGGCACATTTGCGGAACATCGTATACCTTTCCGGAAGAAGCCGTGACCTTTACCGCAAACTGGACGGAGATTACCGCAGCGATCAGCGAAGACGATATTACGCATGCGCTCGACGGCATCACCGAGGAAAATGCCAAGGATTACAAGCCGCAGCTTCGCGCCGTGCGCGACGCTTTGATGACCGGCACGGCCACGAAGACAGACGCAGCGCTGATCAACAAGCTGTCGAATCTGTTTGTAAAGGCTGGGCTTGGCTCTGTGACCATTGCAGGCGATGCAAAACAGGGTGTGAGCGAAGTTGGCGCGATTCTTTCCTCGGACGGCGCAGCAGTTGTTCTGAATGTGAACAAGCTGGCAACGCCGGGTAAGACGCTTCCGGATGCCTATCAGAGCACAGAATACAAGTCTGCCTGGTACAGCCTTTCCATGACCGTCGGAGGCACGACCACCGAGCCGAAGGTTCCTGTCATTCTGACTATGCCCATTCCGGTGGCTCTGTCCGGGATGGCGGCAGACACCATTCGTGTGCTTCTTTACAAGGGCGCGGCGACCGAGCCGGTCGTCATGACCCCGACAGTCAGCGGCGGCAATTTGACGTTCGCCTACGACGGCAACGGACAGCTTGCGTTTGTCGGCAAGTCGATCTCCGACGCGGCAGATACCCGCGTGACCGCACTTGAGATGCGCTACAACGGCACGAAGATGGGCAACGTCGAGCAGGATGCAAGCGGCAACTTCACCGTGACGCCCCCGTCCACGACCTCGGAGTCTGTCTTGCAGGATCTTGCCTCCGGCATCAACAGCAAGTGGGTGACCTACATGACGGTCGCGCCCAAGGCAACAGTCAAGCCGTCTGACGGCGGCGCACAGAATGCGGAATACTGGGCAAAGACCGGTCTTACGCTGACGTATACAGACGCAATAGGAACAGGCAGCCGGACACGCACGGCTGGCTGCCCCGCAACGGTATGAGAAAGTGATAATTTCCCACCCGCGATCATTGTGCCTGATATTCTGCCCCGCAGAGGCTCGAGCCTCTGCGGGTTTTTTCGTAGTCGAAAGAGCGCAGATTTTACAGAATTCCACGGAAAACTGTACCCTTGCCGTGCAGCGCGTTCGTGAAGTAGTAGATGCACTTCCGGAGGAAGACGCGGCGCTGCTTCGTGCGTTATATCTGCAAACGCCGCCGCTGACCCTGCGTGCCTACAGCGAGAAAACAGGAATCCCGGTGATGACGCTGCATTACAGAAAAGAAAAGCTGCTTCGGCTTTTGAAGCAGCAAATCTGAGTCAGGTGCTCTGAGCCCCAGCCGCCAGCAGCATCCGCTCCAGCTCCCTCGCGGCGACGCTCAAGGGCTGCCCCTTCCGTTTCACGATGCACACGGCACGCAGCGGGAGGGGCTCTTGCAGTTCGATGCGGCGCACATTATCAGACGGACGAATGAACGCCTCCGGCACGATGCCGACGCCAAGACCCGCTTCTGCCATTGGGATGATCTGGTCAGCCGTGGCGGCTTCGATGGCGGGTTGAAAAGCAACGCCCTGCGCGGTGAAAACAGAGACGTAGAACGCATGGGAGGTCGTGCCCGCGCCGAGCGTGATGAGTGGATACGCTTCCAGCTCGGAAAGCGCGACGCTTCGTCCAAGCAAACCGGAAAAGGCCGGCGCGCAGATCGGAACCTCCCGAATTTCTTTGACGATCGTCTGCGTGAGAGACGGCGAGAGCGTAACCGGCGTTGTGATGACCGCAAAATCTGCCGTCGTCTCGTGCAGCGCCGCGACGGCCTGCGGCGTGGAGTGGTTGCTGATGCGAAGATGCACGCCGGGGTACTTTTCCTGATACCTTTTAAGTACCGGCAGGAGTAAACACCGAAGCGCACCCTCGCTTGCTGCCAGAAACACGTTTCCGCGCTCGAGCGTCTGACTCTGCGTCACGGCGGCTTCGCCCGCTTCAATTTCCGTACAGGCGATCTTTATGTGCCGGTACAGCCCCTCGCCCTCCGGGGTCAAAATCATGCCCCGATTCGTGCGCGAAAAGAGTGGACAGCCGATCTCCGCCTCTAAGTTCCGAATCGCGCGTGTTAAGTTTGGCTGGCTGTTCTGCAGCGCCTCCGCCGCCTTCGTCAGATTGCCGCACCTGGCGACGTGATAGAAAATCCGGTAATACTCGTAGCTGATATACATGGCACCCTCCGTGCATTCGTTTCTCTTCTGCCATTCTATTTTGATATATCGGAAATGTCAAATATAGATTTTACATATTTCATTTTTCTGCTACGATAGGGGCGGTCAAGAGAAAAAATGTAAGACAGGAGCAAAAAAAGATGGAACGGACGATCATCTGCATCAGCCGCCAGTATGGCAGCGGCGGCCGGGAAATTGGCGAAGCAGTCGCAAAAAAGCTGGGGATTCCCTGCTACGATAAATGCCTCATTCAAAAAGCCGCGCAGGAAGCGGGGCTTTCCGAAACCGCCGTCGCGGAATACGACGAAAAGGGCGAGGATTTTGGCATTGCCGTCTCGGGCAATTCCTTTGCGGACACCGCCGCGCTGGGCGAGGCGTTTTACTCGGAAGAAGCGCGGGTCTTTGAAGCCGAGCGCCGCGCGATTTTAGAGCTTGCAGAAAAGGGTGACTGCGTCATCATTGGCCGGTGTGCCTCCGCCATTCTGCGGGCCGCAGGCTACCGTCCGCTTTCCGTTTTCATCTATGCGGATAGCGCCGACCGGGCAAAGCGCATTGCAGCGCGTAATAATTTGGATGAAAAACGCGCTCTTCATAAGGCGCAGAAGGTCGACCGGATGCGCAAGCACCACTTTGATTTTTACGCGGACACACTCTGGGGCGAACCGGAAAGCTACGATCTGATGCTCTCGTCGAGCGAATACGGCGTAAGCGGCGCGGCAAGCGTTATTGCATCCGCGAAGGAGGCGATGCAACATGAATAAGGATCTGACGACAGGCAAGCCCGAGAAAGTCCTCTGGCAGTTCTGCCTGCCGCTCTTTGGCAGCATCATTTTCCAGCAGCTCTATAACATCGCGGACAGCTTTGTGGCCGGCAAATTCATCAGCGACAACGCCCTCGCCGCCGTCGGCAACAGCTACGAAATTACGCTGATCTTTATCGCGTTCGCCTTCGGCTGCAATATCGCCTGCTCGGTTCTTGCGGCACTGTTTTTTGGCGCAAAGCAGTATAAGGATCTCAAAACTGCGGTCTATACGGCGCTCATTTCCAGCTGCGTGATCTGCGCGGCGCTGATGCTTGTCGGCACGCTCTTCTGCGACAGTTTGCTTCGGCTCATCAAAACGCCGGAAGAGGTCTTCGCGGACTCGAAATTATACCTCGACATTTACATTTACGGTCTGCCGTTCGTGTTCCTCTACAATGTCGCAACCGGCATTTTCTCAGCGCTGGGCGACTCCAAAACGCCGTTTATCTTTCTTGCCTGCTCGTCCACGTCTAATATCGCGGTCGATATTCTGTTTGTTACGGCGTTCAACATGGGCGTTGCCGGTGTTGCCTGGGCGACGTTTTTGTGCCAGGGAATCAGCTGCGCGCTGGCGCTTGTGGTCATCTTCCGCCGCTTTGCGAAAATCCCGACGGAAGGAAAAGTAAAGATCTTCTCGTGGAACCATTTTGGACGGTTCGCGGTCATCGCCATTCCGAGCATCTTGCAGCAGAGCTTTATTTCCGTCGGCAACATCATCATCCAGAGCGTCATCAACAGCTTCGGCGCGGCCGTCATGGCAGGCTACTCTGCGGCGGTGAAGCTCAACAACATGGTTATCACGTCCCTTACCACGCTCGGCAACGGCATTTCCAACTATACGGCGCAGAACCTCGGGGCCAGCAAATATGATCGCATCAAGTCCGGCTTTCGGGCTGGTATCAAACTCGTCTGGGCGCTGTGCGTGCCGCTGGTGGCACTTTATGTGTTCGCCGGGCAGCCACTTGTACACATCTTCCTTGAGAGCCCCACGGGGCAGGCAATGGATACAGGCGTTGCGTTCCTGCGCATCATCGCGCCGTTCTACTTCATCGTGTCTGCCAAGCTCGTCTCCGACGGTGTGCTCCGCGGCGCGGGCCTTATGAAGAAGTTCATGATTGCGACGTTCACCGATCTGGTGCTCCGCGTGGCGCTGGCGGAGGTGCTTTCCCGCACCGCGCTCGGCACGACCGGCATCTGGATTTCCTGGCCCATCGGCTGGACGATCGCAGCGGCGCTCTCGATCGTGTTCTACGCGACTGTCCGCTGGGAAAAGGTCTATACAGCGGCATAAACCAACAAAACTGCCTGTGAGAGAAGCGTCTCACGGGCAGTTTTTTAAGTTCGCTGCGCAGGAGATCAAGATCTCTGACGTAAAATTCGTGCTGTAGGAGATGTTACAGCGGACTATTTCATTTTTTAGATGAAATTATGCAAAATCCAATATACCGCGCAGAAAAATGATATTAGTAATTGCGTATTTCTATGTTATACAATGCCTTGGTGGAACGCTATGACAGACTGAAAGCGCAATACGATGAAGTCAGCACCGCAATTTCTGACAATGAAGCAAGGTATGAACAGATGGGCAGATTCATCACAGTCCTGAAAGACCAGGAAGGCGTTATCACAGAATTTGACGATGCCCTTTGGAGCAGTCTAGTGGAGAAAATTGTAGGAAAGAGCAAGGAAGATGTGACGGTGGTATTCAAAGACGGCACCGAAATGAAAGCAGAATAAAGTATGAAGCAGATACGACACTCAGGATTTATGTCCTGGGTGTTTTTGCTATGTGTACAAAGTGCAAATTTCGAGATGAGTAGATTGAAGTGAAAGCAAAGATGTGTTATAATATTATCCAATTAGTGTTATTTTACAAATTTCAGATGAGGTGATACGAATGCTGAAAAATAATATAGAAGTAGATGTAAAAATCAAGTGTATAGAAGCTGGAAAAACACAGGCACAGCTGGGAGAGATGATTGGTTCAACAGGACAATATGTAAATCGTATCATCAAAAAGGGCGATGGCGTTATGAATAAAACTTTTGTAGAGATGCTGGATGCTCTCGGTTATGATATTCAGCTCACATATGTAAAAAAGGAGGAGGCATAATCAATGGGGGATTGACTCCCCCACGGATACAAGCTTGTTTCTCACCACCTATAGAGGTGGGAGTCATCTTCCTGCTGATATATATAGTTAATAAAGAGAGGTGCATATGCTATGCCAGGTATCCTCGTGGTTGAAGATGATGAAAATTTAAATCGTGGAATTACATTTTCACTGAAAAAATCCGGATATGAGGTTTTTTCAGCAGAATCAGTGAAAAAAGCGAAAAGAATTGCAAGTGATCATCATGTGGATGTTGCCATTTGTGATGTGAATCTTCCGGATGGAAACGGATTAGAGCTTGTCAGATGGATGCGGAATTGTCAAAATGTATATATTATCTGTCTTACCGCGTTGGATCAGGAGACAGATCAGGTCATGGGATATGAAGCCGGTGCGGACGATTATATGACGAAACCGTTCAGCCTTTCCGTACTTCTTTTGAAAATCGAGGCTCATTTCCGACGCAGAAAGAATGAACCCGGAACTCCAAAAATTCATTCAAAGGATATCGTATTTATCCCCGGAGAGATGAGGGCGTTCGTAAAGGAAAGAGAAATAAGCCTTACGAAGAATGAACTGAAAATGCTGTCCTTTTTTCTTCAAAACCCGAAACAGATTCTTTCAAAAACACAGCTGTTAGAAAACGTGTTTGATCTGGATGGGGATTTTGTGGATGAAAATACAATCGCTGTCAATATCAGAAGACTTCGGGAGAAAATCGAAGAGGATCCGGCGGCTCCGGTCTATATTAAAAACATCCGCGGGATTGGGTATATATGGAATCAGGAGGTAAGTCAGTGACGGAACGACATCGTAAAAAGTGGGTTGATGCCTTGTCACTGGTGCTGCCGGTTCTACTCTTTTTTGCGGTATTGAACTGCTTTACCACCTATTTATATTATCAGGATTATCAATGTAAAATGGATATCCTGACAGAAGTTGCGGCGGGCGCAGAGACCACCGGCATGGATGTTGCCGCAGGATGGCTGAAAGGAAACAACCATCAAGCCAATGAACAAGGTAAGCAATTATTAGAGCAATACGGGTACTGGGAAAACAAAGGGACTTCGTTTTATGTGCGCTTCCGGCAGAATATCATGATAACCGGCTGTACAAGTGCAGTGCTATGTCTGTCTTTGCTAACGTTCCTGTTTTACCGGAAGAAAGCTGAGGCGAAAGAAAGTCGGAAACGATTGGAGCAGCTAGAGCAAATCCTGATTGCATTTCGGGAAAATCACTTTGAGGTAGTGCCGGACACAGAAGATCATGTCGGGCAGGAAAGACTGAAATTTCAGCTTGAAGCAATCGGACATCATATCCAGCTGCTGCAAGAGGAAGCCAGAGCGGAGAAGGAAAGCACAAAGGAAATGGTATCCGACATTTCCCATCAGCTGAAAACCCCGGTTGCAGCCTTGGATACCTGCTTTAGCATATTGCTGCGGAACAATCTAAGTGAGACGGAGCAACAGGAATTTCGCATCCGCTGCCGGAGTGCATTGGACGGATTGGAAACATTGTTGCAGTCTCTGCTGGAAATATCCAAACTGGAGACAGGTTTGATTCAGCTTGATCAGAAAACACTTCCCATTATGGATACGATCATCTCCGCAGTAAACCGAACGTATCCAAAGGCAGCGGAGAAAGGGATAGAACTTATTTTCGACTGCAACGAATCACTGGAGCATTGTGCACTCATGCAGGATAAACGTTGGCTTGGAGAAGCAATCATTAACGTTTTGGACAATGCCATCAAATACAGCCCAGAACATTCAAAAATCACGATCCGTCTACAAAAAAGAACCGGCTTTGTGAGAATTGAGATCGAGGATCAGGGAATCGGAATCCCGCAGAGTGAATACCATAAAATATTCCAGCGGTTTTACAGAGGGACTGCGCCGGAAGTCCGCGAAAAGAGCGGAACTGGCATCGGTCTGTATCTGTCCAGACAGATTATTGAGCAGCATGGTGGGACAATCACGGTAGCCTCCGGCAAAGTCAGAAAAGGAAGTACCTTTTTGATTCAGCTGCCGGAGAATGGACTTTCGTAGAGATGATGAGCAGAAGTCTTTCAAATCTGTAAGACTTCTGCTCTCTTTTTGAAAGTGAAATGAAAGGTTCCTTTGATACAATGCTGGTAAATAAGAAAAGGAGGCCATTGGAGTGGGCGTGATATTAGAAACGAATCAGCTTTGCAAATTTTATGGGACGGGGGAAAATCAGGTCAAAGCCGTCAATCATGTGAATATCCAGATTGGGCAGGGAGAATTTGTCGCCATTGTCGGAAAATCCGGCTCCGGAAAAAGTACCCTGCTGCATATGCTGGGCGGGCTGGATACACCAACCAGCGGCAGCGTGATCTTGTCTGACAAGGACCTGTATTCCATGAAGGAGGATCAGCTTGCCGTTTTCCGCAGAAGAAAGATCGGATTTGTATTTCAGGCATTCAATCTGGTATCCTCCATCAATGTGTGGGAAAATATCGTTCTTCCGTTGGGGCTTGACGGAAAAAAAGTGCATAAAGCTTATGTCAATGATATTATCACCACACTGGGTCTTGAACACCGGATTCATAATCTTCCGAATACCCTCTCCGGAGGACAGCAGCAGCGCGTTGCGATTGCAAGAGCCTTGGTAAACAGACCGGAGATTTTGTTTGCGGACGAGCCAACCGGAAATCTTGATTCCAAGACAAGTGACGAGGTGATCGCGCTGCTGAAAATGAGCGCAAAAAAATATGGACAGACGATTGTAATGATTACCCATGATGATGAGATCGCGCAGGTTGCTGACCGTATTTTAGTCATCGAGGATGGACAGGTGGTGGATTTCAATTGAGGACGATCAGCAAAATTGCATTCAGCAACGACAAAAGAAATCGGACAAGAAGTGTCCTCATTATGACGGCGATTTGCCTGACTACCATGCTTCTGGTCATTATCAGTACAATTGGAAATGGCCTGATCCTCTTACAGAAGGATCAGGCTGCAAGCTCATACGGAAGCAACTACGGCCTGTTTATCGCCGCAGATGGTACGCAATTAAAAGAAGTGGAACGCAGAGCTGAGATATCTGATATCGGCATCATGTGTACGGAGGGCATCCTGAAAGGAAATGAAAATGGCGGCTTTGTCAGTGCGGATGAAACGGTCAGGAAAATGCTTCCCTATAATCAGGAATATGTGTTGAAGGAAGGTACCTATCCGGAAAAGGCGCAGGAAATTGCCGCAGGACGCGCTTTCTTTGATGCAGTGGGATACCATGATGTAAAGGTCGGAGACACCGTAACATTGGAGTACCGTTCCGGCATGCAGTCGGAATACGCACCGGTGGAATTTACTGTCAGCGGGATTTTATATGACCGGGATGAATATACCATCGAGGCTTCCTATGTTGTATTCGGTTCGCAGGATTTTTATAATGAGCGTGTTGCGGAGGGTGACAGGCAATATAATATCTATTTTACCTTGAGCGATTCTGCAAATGTATCTATGAATAATGTTGCGCCTGTTATAAAAGAAATCGCGGATTCCTGCGGCATTGACCAGAAAAACGTGATCATCAATGACCTCTACCTGCAGTGGGTATTGCAGCCGAGCTATGAAATGATTGTGGTTTGTGGAACCCTGATCCTCGGAATCGTGCTGTTTTCCGTTGTGGTCATTTATAATATCTTCCAGGTCGGGATCGCCCAGAAGGTTCAGGAGTACGGAAAAATCAAGGCGCTGGGTGCAACCAGAAAGCAGATGAAGCAGTTGATCTTTCGTGAGGGCATTCTTCTGGCGGTTCCTTCGATACCGCTGGGGCTGCTGTTTGGTTTCCTGATTGCAAAAGTCAGCTTCAACTGGCTGGTGGAGCAGGGAAATCTGGTATCGTCCGGAATCAAGAACCATCAGGTGCCTCTGTTTTCACTGACAATTATGCTCATCTGCATTTTTGTATCGTTTCTTACGGTCGTTTTGGCTCTGCGCAAACCCATGAAAATTGTTTCCCGGATTTCACCCATCGAAGCGACACGGTATCTTGACGGCTCCAAAACGCAAAAACAGGGCAGACGAAAAGGCAGAAAAGATGTCACCGTTTTCTCCATGGCAATGGCAAATGTGACAGGCAATCCGAAAAGAACCATTGCTACGATTCTTACCATGGGGCTTTCCTGTGTATTGTTTGTAATTATCTCTAATTATGTTGGGAATATTGACACGGAGCACGAGGCGCGGATTGCAATCAACCATGGACAATTTGAGTTGCAGCTGGATTATTCCCAGAATTATGATGAAGCCTATTCGGAGAATAATCTGGACACAATCCTACAGAACAACCCACTGAATGATTCTTTGATTAAAGAAATCAAATCCATCCCCGGTGTAACGGATGTACTGACGAGAGAAATCGTCTCTGCAGATCTGAACGGAACAAAATTTCCGGTTGCAATCGTAAATCAAGAGGATTTTGAAATGATGCGCGGGGATGGCGATATCGGTTCCATGGACTATGCACAGGCTGTCAAAAACGGGGATGTTTTCTTTGGCTGGTCCACGTGGATGGAAGCTGACGGGTATTCTGCGGGTGCACCGATTACATTCAACTTTGATAACGGAAGCGGAACCTATACCTATCATGGAAAAATCGCAGGCTCCTTTGTAAGCGCGGACACTTATCTTGTCATTCCGGAAGGTGTATACCGTTCCATGAATCCGAGAG
>ERZ836939.2482-NODE-2482-length-17940-cov-11.244115_pt1 | contig 17940 bp, 15 predicted proteins | sample MGYA00519912_ERZ836939 | MGnify/ENA primary metagenome ERZ836939 (study PRJEB31850, sample SAMEA3708810) | human gut metagenome | biome: human gut; feature: human-associated habitat; material: faeces | place: China | collected 2014 ... | reverse complement strand
CGATACGCCGAAAAGCGGCACAGGCGCACATGACGCAAAGCGACTATGTGACCGCCTGCTGCCTTGGAAAGCGCATCGTCATCATGGACAGCCTGAAGGATGTCCTGCGGCAGCAGAAGGCCATTGGAAACAATCTCAACCAGCTGACTGTGCTGGCGAACATGGGCAAAGTGCAGTTCGCCAATCTGGATTCTGCTGTGCAGGCGTTCGCCAAGATCAACACTGCCCTGCGGGAGTTGCAGGAGGGAGGTGCGACGAAATCGCGATCGTCCATTTCGTGAATTACAAAAAAGGCACACAAACACGCGGCTGCATGAAAAGTGTCATGCGATATGTGTCGCAGACGAGCAAAACCCTCTGGGATGGTCAGCAGCTCGTCAGCGGCATTGGCTGCCAGCCGGAAACCGCGTTCGATGAGTTTCTGAGTACGAAGCTGCTGCACCATAAGGAAGGTGGCGTGATGTTTTATCACATGGTGCAGAGCTTCCCGAAAGGCGCTGCCATCGACCCGCGCGCAGCACACGAGGCGGCTCGCAGACTTGCCGGATATTTCGAGGGCTGTGAGGTACTGGTCTGCACGCACACCGACCGTGAACACATCCACTCGCACTGTATCATCAACAGCGTGAATTTCGAAACTGGCAAAAAAGTACATATGGCAGACGAACAGATTCAGGAACTGCGTGTCCGCAATGACCAAATTTGTGAGGAACTGGGGCTACCTAAATTCCAGAAAGACGAACAGCGGCAGTCGCGCGGAATGTCCAATGCGGAATACTACGCGGCATCCAAAGGCGAAAGTTGGAAGTTCGAGCTGATGCGCGTAATTGACGAATGTATGCGCTGCGCAGGAAACCGTGAGGAATTTCTGATCTTGCTCCGCTCTGAGGGTTACGACGCCACTTGGACGGACGGCCGCAAGAACATCACCTACGTCACGCCGGATGGGCGCAAGTGCCGCGACAGCAAGTTACACATGACGAAATATCGGAAAGAAAACATGGAGGCAGAATTTGGATACCGAACAGAGATTGAGTACGGAAGCATTGGCAGCGCAGCACAAGAAATCGATGGACGAGGCGCGGCGGCTGGAACCGGCCGTGATGGTGACGGAACGAAACTGGAACGCGATGCTCAAAATGCAGCACGATCTGTTTCAGCAGCAGATACAGCTGAACGCGGACCTGAAAACGCTCCTGACGAGGGCGGAAGCACAGGAATCCCTGATCAAGATGCAGACGAGCGCAGACGAGTTTGCAAGACAGGCTGGGAGCCTGAACGAGAGGTATTCTTCCGGCTGCAAAGCACTGACCGAGAGTACGACGCTCGCCCTGACCGAGATTCTGAACGATACAAAGAAGCAGCTTTCGAATACGGTGCAGGAGACGCGGAAGAAAATCCGGACGTGCGCGTGGATCTCGATTACAGCGCTGATCTTGTGCGCGACGCTGTGCGCCTTGGCCGTGCTGTGGAGCAGATGACGGATGATGCACCAACGCACGACGGAACGACCACGCCACCGCATATCGACAGCAAGCGCCGGAGAAAACTCCGGCAAAAGAAAACTGCCCTCGGCCATGCCGAGGACGATTATGAAGATTGGGATATGAAACAGAAACTATGAAAGGAACGCCTATGGCAAGAAAACGAAAAGAAAACATTTCGGAGGTCATGTTCAGCTACGTCGGTACGGATGAGCAGTTCGATGAATTTCTGAAAATGCTGGTGCATGACTACCTCTCGGTAGACCAGCCATATACAAAGTCGCAGGAAGATTTTGTTGATCATGTAGATTCCTGCTGCGCATGACGGATTGTTCTAGCTATTCGAAAAACAGTGTGCTATGGTGTGTGCTGCAATCGGCACACACCATAGCGGAAAGGAAGCGGATATGCGAGTCTGGTTATATTATCGCCTGAGCCGCGACGAGGATGATGAGCTGAGCTCCCTGACAAATCAGCGAAAAATCATTTACGAATATGCCGTCACAAACGGTCACGAGGTCGTGGGCGAGTCCTTCGATGACAATGTCAGCGGTATGCACTTCAACCGCGAGGGCATCGATAAAATCTACGAGGTTGTGGAAGCCGGGAAAATTGAAGCGGTCATCGTCAAGGATCTGTCGCGCCTTGGCCGTCATCGGACGCAGACAGCTCTGTTTATCGACTACCTGCGGGAACACGACGTCCGCGTCCTCTCGGCGACGGAAAATATCGACACGTTCAATGAAAACGATGATCTCATCATTGGCTTCAAGGGTCTTGTCAACGACTTTTACGCGCGCGATGGCAGCCGCCGTGTGCGGACCGGCTACCGGCAGAAGCAGAAAGAGGGCATTGTAATTACTCCGCCCTTCGGTTATTTCAAAGGCAAAAATACAAAGCGTGTCGTAATCGTAGAAGAAGCAGCGGAAACGATCCGGCTGATTTTCACGGCTTACAACTCCGGCTGCGGGCTGAAGGCAATCGCCAGGATGCTCAACGAACGCAAATGCAAGACACCAGCGCAGATGCAGTTGGAAATGCTAAACAAACGGCTCCCGTACACACAGGATCATATTTCCAAGAAGTATCTATGGGACGCAACCATGATAGCGCGCATTCTCAGGGACGAGAGTTATGTAGGCACGCTCATCTGTCACAAAAGTGAGCGGAACAAAATCAACAAAACTTTCCGCTTCACAGAGCCGGAAGAACAGTTTCGTCACGAGAATTACCTCCCGCCGATCATCACGCCGGAGCTGTGGGAGCAGACGCAGATGATGCTGGCGGAGCGGAAACGGCTGAACGTGCGCGCCGCGCCCTCGCAGGAGATCCTGCGCTACAGTGGACTTCTCCGCTGCGAGGACTGCGGCAGAGCCATGTTTGGCAGGCGCATCCATCTGAAAAGCGGCGAACGGGTCACCTATGTTTGCAGCACCTACAACCGCTTCGGCAAGGAGCATTGCTCCCAGCACCAGATCGACGAGTCCGTATTGGACAGGCTGATTATCGACGAACTGCGCAATACAAAAGCACTGTATCAGCAGAACTGGGATGCACTGGAGCAGCTGATCGCACAGTGGACACCAAAGGCAGAGCTGACCGGTGCGCAGATTGTCAAGTTAGAAAAGCGGATTCGATGCTTGGAAGATGAAACGGAGGCAATTTTAATGGAGAGGATACGGGATCGGGCGAACGCTGAACGCTACGACCGCATGATCCAAAAACGTGAAGAAGAAATCGCTGCGGCAAAAAAGCAGATCGAAGAACTGCAAAATATCTCCGCTGTCCTGCGGGAGCGGCAAACGAAGCTCAAACGGGACATCAGCATGATCGACGACATTCTCGCTGAGGGCGTCATGACGGAAGCACACCTGCGGATGCTGGTCGAAAAGATTTATGTGCAGGAAACGGATGGAAAACTCAGCCTGGACATTCAGATCAAAGCGCCGTTCCGCACACACTTGGATGTCTATGAAAATGGGACGCTGACAGAGCGATACGGCGCACTGGACTTTGACTGGAATCGGCTGGCGCGGCTGCTCTACGGCGACGGGCTTGCGGGATAGGAGGTCTTAGCAATGCGGGTTTGGCTTTACGTGCGGCTGTCCAACGACGATGATCCGGCGCAGAATTCTCTGCAAAATCAGCAGGAGATCTGCCGTGCCTTTGCGGAAAAGCAAAGCTGGACGATCGTCGGCAGTTCCACTGATGATAACATCAGCGGCATGAATTTCAGCCGCCGCGGGCTGGATACGCTCACAGCGGCGGTTCAGGCGAAACAGATTGACGCTGTCCTTGTGAAGGATCTTTCGAGGCTTGGGCGGCATAGAACTCAAACTGCTTTATTTATCGACTACCTGAGAGAGCATCAGGTGCGCGTGATTTCTGTAACGGAGGGCGTGGATACCTTCTGCGAGGAAGACGATCTTATGATCGGCGTCCGAGGCCTAATGAATGATTATTATGCCAAGGACATCGGAAAGAAGATTCGTGCGGGCTACCGGCAGAAGCAGAAAGATGGGCTGGTGATCACGCCGCCTTTCGGCTACTGGAAAGATAGAAATACGAATCAGGTTTTGGTGCAGCCGGAAGCAGCGGAGACGGTACAACTTATCTACGCTCTGTATTTGCAGGGCTGCGGACAGAAGGAAATCGCCCGCAAGCTCAACAGTCTCGGACGCAAAACGCCTGCGCAGATCAGGGCGGAACGGCTCGGCTATGACAGCCAGAAGCCGCACCGAACCCGTGACGGCCAGTTCCTCTGGACGTATGCCAGCGTGAAAAATGTGCTGGCAGAGGAAACTTATACCGGGGTGTTGGTCAATCACCGCAGAGAATATCTCGGCGGCAAAGCGCGAGCCGTCAACAAAGCGGACTTGCTTCGTCACGAGAATTTCTATCCGGTCATCATTGAAAAAGCAATCTGGCAGCAGGTTCAGACGCGGCTGAAACAGCAGGCGCGTCCGGCGGTGAACAATCGTACAAAGCACCGTTATGCTGGACTGCTGGCCTGTCAGGAATGCGGGAACGTGTTCAGTCCCATGATCCGCTACTGGAACGGCAGCCGCCGTGTGGAATACGTCTGCCGGGGTTACCACCGGAACGGGAAAGGTTATTGCACCTCTCACCGCATCCACGAAGAAGTTCTGGATAAAGCCATCTGGGATTATACAGAAAAGCTGCGGGCGCAATATGCAGCCGAACTGAAAAAGGTCACACAGCTACAGAAACAGTGGGCATTGAGGAAACCAGTCCTCGACGCCCACTGTTTGACTTTGCAGAAAGAAATTTTGAGATTGGAGCAGGAGATTGACGAACTGGTGATGGAAAAGCTGAATGGCGACGGAGGCTCATCTGCTCACGAAATCGGTACTTGAACACCGCAAATCAATCGCCTCAAAAACAAAATCGTGGCCCAGCGTCAGCGGCCACGATTTTGAACGAAGAAAGACCTTTGCTGTCGAGGCGGGCGCGCCCTGCGCGGCTGCCTGACATCCAAAGGTCATTTCTGAGTGGTGCAGCAAGGCAATCCAAATCCGAACCGTTTTTGTTGCTGATAGCTTCCTGCAATTCCGCGAAGGTGATGGTTTTCGTGCCCTCCTTGTAGTTGAAGGTAATCACCATTTTATCATCGTACAGGAAAATTGCATTGATGAAGGCGTCGATGAGCATCTTGCGATGGCTCTGTTGCCGCACGTCCAGCTTGCGGAAGCGGTGGAGCCAGAAGGTCATAAACTCCGCGCTGACCTTGGGCTTCGCCAGCTTTTCGCAGGAAAGCCTGTTCTCAAGCTCGTCGCGGCGGTTTTCCAGCTCCTCCAGCCGCGCCTTTGTGGAGCGCGTCAGGATGCCCTGCTGAATGGCGTTGAGCAAATTGCTGATGGCGGTTTCCGCTTCACGGAGCTGCTGCTCATACAGCGGCACGTTCACATTGTCCCTGTCCTGCAAGTCCATGAGCATGGATACGATGGCCTCGATTGCTTTGTCGTCCATGACCATTTTCATGGTTTCACCGACCACCAAATCCTCGATCCATTCTTTCCTGACGGGCCTCTTGTGGCACTCGGTGCGCTTCTTTTTGACCGACACACACTTGTAGTAGCGTCCAGCCTGCACATACATACCGGTGGCGTTTGTTTTCTCAATCCATTCTTTGGCACTGAGGGTAAACGTATGTAGCCCCGCTTCGCTTCTAAAGTGGTCGAATTCGACCACTTTGAAATCCGGGTTATACATAACCTCCCATGTTCCGAGAAATTCAAGTGTTGAGCGGGTGCGCAGCCAGTTTTTAATCACATCGGCGGCGCGTGTCGCATCCGTTCTGGCCTTTGCCATATCGGTAAGACTGATGTAATCCCGCTGGTCAAAGCTCATAATTGTCACAGGAATATTCTGTACTGTAAATCAAAGAAGTTCTCTTGCTCATTTATTCGCCTCCCTCGCTCATATCTTATATAATCCTTGGACACTCCACGGGATAAGAGTCCATTTTCCATTTCCGCGCCATGGCAAGACTGGCTTTTCATTTTCATCTTGATATACACAGCCGAATTCCAAGGGCTCAGAAAAATGTTTTCCGTTAACGTCCCAATCTGCCTGCACAAGAATTCGAGACATAGAACAGGCTCTTTCTTCAATCTCTTTTAATTCAAATGAACAGAAGTCTTTCGATGCAAACATTTGTCGGCATTCGCCCGCACGCTTCTTTTCAGACTTCTCATAACTAAACAACCTATTGAGGTAGATAGAAAGTGCACCATAATTCTTTGCTTCCCATGCGTTGAATGCTTTTATCACAGGAATTACATATTGATAATCAGCACAGTCTTCTATTGTCGGGACAAGCGGTATATCTTTACCTACAATCACCTGTCGTGGCTGCCATTTGTTTATTTCTTCTCTTTGCAAAGCGTTTTCTTTGAGCTTTTTCAATGATTCAGATATTGGCGGAGGATTACTTTCCTTTTCAAACTTCGCCCTTCGCTTTTCTTCGCTATCTCGCATGCTCATCCAATCGGCAAGAGCAAACATCAAGGCAACACACTTGCAAGAAACGTATTCATTGCAATAATTCAAGTCTCTTCCGTGAAGGATTCCGTTCCTATAGGGCAGCCGGATTTCATCATGGTTTGTTTTATTTCTCCCCTTATTGAAGATACCTTTCATTTTTGTGAGACCATCGCTGCAACCCACTAAACAATCCCACGCTGTTACATCAGTACCCTCTGCAAAGAATCCTTTGCTTTTTGTGTAATCATTCACGGCACCGTCTATGATAATCAGAAATAGGGGAACACTTGCATAGTACCTACCCTCAAAGTGATCATCAAATGCATGCTGTATGAGATCGTATCTCTGCGCAAAGGGTTCTGCTTTGTTTTTAAGCCAGTGTATGATTTCCTTGACATCTCCCTGATAGTATTTCAGCAACACGCTTTCTCCGGCATCTACGCCAGAAGTTTCGTATGCTGTGATTGCCTCTTTTATTAGAGGTAAATTCATAGAGTCATAGGCGCACCAACCTAAGTCTGTAAAATAGCTGTTAAACCGGAGGATTGAATTCTCCATTTCTGTAAGTTGTTTATCCATTTCTTTAATCTTCATTCGCTGATCCTTCAGAAGGAGAAAGGAGAAGAGGCTTGCGGCCCGAATATCACTTTTCAGCTTGTTAAGAGAATGTAAGTCTTTATTCATATTATCATTCAAGGCAAGCCATCGGGATGATAGCTATTCCTTACCCTCCATCATTTTCAATAGTGATTCTTTCAGCTTCTCGCTCATCGGAGAATTCGGGTCAAAGCACATTTCAATAAAGCGTTGCATCTCCTTTCTCTCCGGAGTGTACTTTGGCTTAAAGGAATAATTGATCCCCTGCGGATTGTCCGTCCGTGCGAAGATATAATCTAAAGATACATCAAAGAAATCTGCATAACGGCGAAGCAGCGCGACCTGTATTTCGGATTGTCCGTTCTCATAGCGGTTGATGCTGGACTGAGTAGAGCCGATTATCTCGGCAAACTTCGCCTGGGATAATCCGATGCCCTCTCGAAGACCTTTTAGTCGTTTTCCCACATCTTTCATCATATGTCCTCCTATTCAGATTGTTTTATTATAACTCATAACTCGAATTAAAGAAACCCGTCTGCAAGAAATAAATTGTAAAATATTTCTTTTCTTCTTATACAACGCCGATTCCTTGCCCGGCGCTGGCGAATGGATTTGGAATGGTTTCATTTTCAGAAAAGCGCCGGAACGGTGCGCAGCCGATTTTGCAAAAATCGTTCAAAGGGGCTTGGGGACAAATTTCCCCAACAAGCGAAAAGTGGCTCCAAGCCACCTTGCTTGCCAAGTGTGAAGCCGGCAGGGCTCGCACGGCGGCAAGAGAAGCAAAGAGGGCCCTCTTTGCCCTGCTTGCCACATTAGTTCACCATGTTAGATTTCGTTCGCGGGAGCAGAGAAAGGCAATCCGGCGGTGTTCCTTATAGAAACCGCTGGACTGCCTTTTGCAACGCTAAATGGAGTTAAAATCAGCTTAGCAACCGCAGTCACTTCTTTGCATAGATAACATCCCTGTCCATGATTTGCAATGCTTCCTGCTCCAGAAGATAGGCTTGATATCGCTTCTCATTTGCCTCTAGTGCAAGATCATTTATCTTTTTCTGAACCGTATGGTTTTTGAGCAAAGGAATCACTATCTGACGAACATGATTGTCGTCAATTTCGTCAACAACCGAACCGTATGTAAACCGGGTAATAAGCACTTTCCCGTAATCCGATGCAAGAAAGATATTCAAATAGCCGGCTATATCCTTGTTTGCAGGAATGACGCGGATAATATGGTCAGATGGAATATAGTGCTCCCAGTGTTTAGGGACAATCGCAATTTTTCCTATTGTACCACTTCTTGTAATCAGTGTCGTGCCTTCGTGTACTTCCAACTTCTTCAACATCTTATCGTGCTTTGCGGTGGAGAGGTACTTTTTTGAAGAAGGGTCAAGTTCGCTTAATTGTTTGCCCCCAATTAGCACCCGTCCATACCCCTCGTCAACATATACGCGCTTGAAGCGGCCCGGCAGGATAACCTCTCGGCTGATACGAGGGTCACCGACTGTCGTCACTTCCTCGGCATACCGCTTCAGATGTTCAATGATAGCGTCAACAATCGGCACATGGTAGGAGGCGTCAAGTCGTCCGGACATCTCACTCAGCCTTACGCTGAAGGTGTCCACCGGGGCGGCTTTTTTGTAGAGGCCAACATCAAAAGCGTCGATATCAGGCAGCTTCAGCTCGCCGATTAACAATGCGGTGGCTTGGTCAATCAGGTCGTTGGATTCATCACGCAGCTCGTAAGAACGCACAATCAGATCATGGATTTTCTTTTTGAGCATCGTCGGCGCATCGGGAATAGGAACTGTGGCAAGATGCTCCGGCTCAATTTCCTGTATCACGGCACCATATTGAGTTGAGCAAACAATTAGCTTGCCAATTTTTGTTTTTAAGAATGCATATACATACCCCGGAAAGTCTTTACACTCAATACGAATCGCGTGCTCGCTGACAAAAAACTTCGATAGAGTATTTCCAACATAAGTAACATTTCCGATCGTTCCAGAACGAGAGATCAAAACCACCCCTTGTTTGACACGAACATCAGCAGTTTTAACATCGTTGAGCATAAACTTAACAGGTTCAGGCTTACAATCCAGCATCTCTGAACTTCCCAAAAAACCAACAGCACCCGGTTCTGTTTCATCGACATAATGCCTTTTGAGTCTGCCCCCGTAGTACGCTTTTTCAACTGGGCCATTTTTGCTGATGAGATTTACCGCAGGATACTTTCCGTGCGTAAGAAGCATATATGCCTGCTTTGCCTCAACATCAAATACACTCGCTTCAAGTCTTTTCCCGCGTGCAACAACGTCCGAAAGTGCAACAGCGCACCATTTGATCGGACTCTCGTTAACCACGACCTTCGAAGCAATAGGTTGCCGCTCTTTTTTTGCGAGATTTGAACTTACCATCCCAATCCCTCCTGCCTTTTCCACTCGGCGAATATTGCCGGGACATCGGGAGTCTGATCATCCTCAACCTTCACCTTCTGTTCATGTGACACGGTGCGCTGCCCATCTCCTGTCTCTCCCAGTACGAGTACACTATTCGTATCCGGCACGAGGATCTCATTGCCCTCTTTGTCACGCTTGAACAGGGGATTGCCTCTCTTGTCATGACCAACCTTTTCGACCATCGCCATAAAAATGCTGTAGTCAGCCATTTTCCCACTTTTTTCTTCTGCATCTCTCTGTTCCTGAGTTTTCTTTTGCAGGATCAGAACGGAGGTCTGCGTCCCATTGCGAGGCTGGAATGTATCAGCATTCAAATCGATACTGGCAACGATTCTATGATTTTGGATCATCCATTCGCGGATATAGCCCAAGCCGGGAGAACCGAGAATTGAATCTGGCAGCACGATACCCATACGCCCGCCCGGCGCAAGGAATTGGGTGCAGCGCTCAATGAACAGAATTTCCGGCGGCACAGAGGATTGCAGGCGCGAGGTTTTCTTCCAAACACCCGTTGCCTTGTCACATTCCCAAATATGTGCAAGCTCAAACTGTTCAAGGATGTTCTTGTCTTTGATTGGTATTTTGCTTCCAAACGGCGGATTGGTGACGATCACATTGAAGTAGTCAATCGAATTATGGTTTCGGAGTGTATTTTTATTTATACCAAGGGCTTCGGCAAGGCGTGAACGGAAGTCATCAGACCATTCATGCGGAGGGAGCAGGGAATTTGTTTGCAGAATATTTCCGCTTCCGTCATTATTCATGACCATATTCATCTTTGTAGCCTTTACTAAGTCAGGATTGATGTCAAAGCCGAAATAATTTGAAGATGCCATCTCGGAAATTCTGTCCTGAAAAGCCCGAATTGTGTCCGAGTCCCAGTTTTCTCGTTTGATACCGAGTGAAGCTGAAAACTGCTGCTCAAGCTGATCAATCACATGCGTCATAGCCATGACAAGAAAACCGCCTGTTCCGCAAGAGCTATCCAAAACACGCTCATCGATCTTGGGATTTATCATCTCAACTACCATTTTCATAACATTGCGTGGCGTAAAAAACTCACCGCGATCCCCACGGAGATTAGCACCTACGATTTCCTCATAGGCTTTGCCTTTGATGTCAATCTTAGTGTTGAGCAGGCTATATCGTTGCAATTCGCTGACAATATATGCAAGACTTCTTGGACTGAGCTTAATCTCATCGTTGGCATCAAAAATCTTTCCGTGACGTCTCTTAACTCGTTGAAAGATCTTACCTATTCTCTTTTGGACGGTCAGCTGACCGTCCGGATTGGATCGCTCATCCGAAGTCGTATAAAACTCAAGAGGATTTGGAATATTGCGTTCATCCTCAATTTTGCAGAAAATCACCTTGAGCAGTTCAAAGAACGCAGGCTGCTTCTGAAGGCCGTCATTCACATAAATGTGATTATGGCAAGTCTTGAAAACGAATAAAAGGTTGTCGTCATAAGCATTTTTCAGACTTGTTCTGCTGGGGCGATTGACCTCATCCAAATTACCATTGGCAGATGGAATATCATTGTACTCCATGAATGTAATATTCCCAGCAAGATCAACAGCTTTGCGGAAAACATATTTCTGGATGCTATTAGTCCACATACCCCACTCGCAGTTTGGGCAAACGGACATATACGATTTTAGCTGCGCAATACCATCCTTGGCATTGCGGGCATCAACTGTCTCTTTTTTGCATTCGATTATCAGCTTGATTGTACCTTGTGTTTGCTCGGCACCTTTTTCCCAGATCACAATGTCTGCGCGTGGTTTATTTGAACCCACCTGCAAAGTGTATTCGATTTTAATCTGTTCTGGCAGATACTTATGTTCATTCACAAGCCGCTTCTCGATGGTTTGCCGAACATACTCTTCCGGGGTATCGTTACGGAATTTTCCGTCAATATAGTCACAGATTTTTCCGTCTGGGATTACGATGATCTTCTGTTCACTTGGCATCGTTACTTCTCCTTTGCTTATTGGCATGATGCCAATTTCATTTTTTCCCGAATGCTTTTGAGCGCATCCGGATTTTCATCAATGTACCTTGCTATATCTGCCGGCAACTCATTTCTGCCTTTTGCCGCCAAGTCAAAAAATCTCTCTCTGGTTTCATTGCTTGCTTGCAGTATTTCCATTGCCTTTAACTGAAGCGGATATGGTGGTGGGTTAGTTCTCCCGGCGAGAATATCATAAAAGTATGGCTTCCGGATACCCAGTTCTGTGTAGAATTTATGCTGCGTTATCCCGGAGTCTCTTATCAGCTGGCGAAGATACTCTCCAAAGCTCTGCTCGTTTTCAACCATTCTTTTTGCCTCCCAATAGGTATGCTTGTATACATACTAACACACTTTTTTGCATCGGTCAACAAGATATTGCAAAGACCATAGCTCGCGCCGAGGGATTTATTATATTTTGGGGGCGGGCAGGCACAAACTGTGCCTGCCCGCCTTGTCTGCCCAAAAGCGCGGCGGGCGGCGGCAGTCAATGGCGCGAAGCGTTCATCTTGACCATTGATGGCTGGCGGCTGCTGCGCTACGACCCTTTCCAATCTGCAAGCCACAGAACAATTTCGGTAGCCGCTGCCCAAATTACGCTGTCAGCCGCTCCGTCCCGTGGTATTGACGTGCAGCCTTTCCGCTGTTATAATAAAAGCACAATTTCAGATGCAAGACATCATGCAGACGCAGACGGGCTGAAAGGCTTGACAGGCGGCTGCATTTTTATTTTCAGATAGGAAAGGAAGGATGCAAAGGGAAAAGAGGCACAGACGGCAAAAGACGCTCAAGACGCCATTCCTCCGCCGCACGGGAGAAAGCTGCGGCAAAATACTTTTTCGGAGGTGCAACTTGAGCAGGCGGAAAAAGCTCACCAACAACAGCGGCATCTCGCAGCATGAGATTGAGAACATCGCCCGAATTCTGCTGCCGGATATCCTCGCCTTTTACGAAAGTGAGGAAGGGCAGCGGGAATTTGCTGAATGGCAGGCGGCGCGGGACGGGGCAAAAACGGACGAAGACAGCAACGGCGAGAACGTCGCCTGACGATAGATATAAGACAAATCCAAGGGATATATGCGCCTAAAACAGCATGGCAAAGGGGATGGCAAGCCGCCATCCCCTTTTGTGCGTTTGTTCAGTTTTCGTAGGGCTTGTACTCCGTGACGGCGCTCAGATATGCCTCAACATCGCCGTTCAGAATAAGGTCTGCATAAGCCAGCGGGTCGTTGTAGATGAGGTAGTCCAGCTCCGACCGCTCATAAAGATTATCCGCCACTTCGTTTTCCACGGCGGTGCAGTCGATGGAGATCATGCTGCCGTCCTGAAACCGCAGCTCTACACAGCCAGTGTCCATGTTGAATTCACAGCTTTTAATGGTTTTCATAATTGTCCTCCTTATCCTTTGCCAGCTTTGGTTTTCTCGGCCCTCTGGGCCTGGATTCGGGACGCTTTACCACGCCGTTTCTGAAATGCGTATCCTCGAACTTCTCGAAGAAAACAAATAATCCGAACCCATCTCCGATTGAGAAGATTTGGTTCGGATTATATTGGTTTGGTGCGCCCGACAGGACTTGAACCTGCACGCTTGCGCAATGGAACCTAAATCCATCGTGTCTGCCAATTCCACCACGGGCGCGGATATGAGCGGCAGTGAAATCTGTCGCTATTTTATTGCCCTCTGATTTTTACACGGTGAGGAAACCGAGGCGGAGCGTGACGCTTAATCCGCGTTTATAAAAACAGGCGAGCCTGCTTTTACCGAAGAATGTCCACGGCGAGGGATGGCACACAAAACCTTTCACCAAGGTGACATCACCTAAATCCATCGTGTCTGCCAATTCCACCACGGGCGCATACAAACAGCCTAAGAATATTGTGACTTTTATTAATTATACAGAGAAAGCTCGTGCAGAAATATATACGTACCTCAATGTGCACGCCACTCCGTTAGACCATTGGCGCTTCGCCCCATTACAACGCCTGCTGCGGTAGAGGGGCTGCTGAATACTCGGTTCTCTGTGAACGTCCAGTTTGTATCAATGATACCATTTTCAATTAGTTTCTGCCGAAGTGTACGGATTTGTTTGGGGCACGATTGCGTCACAGTATCTGCAACCTGCGAGCCTTTTAAAACCACAAATCCCTCATTTGTTCGCATCCCTGTTGCATTTGCCCCACGAGTTGCCTGAATATAAAGCATTTGGCTAGTGATTTCTGTGGCACCTACATTCTCTGAGACTAATGGTTCTAGGAACTTATGGCCTAAAACATTATTAATCATGCGAATATTATATAAGAATTCTTCCATTTCAGCCTGCTCTGCTTCCGTTAAAGAGGCATCAGCGGGAATTGTAGAGTTTTCGATATAGTAGCGATCGGCCTCTTTTGCAAGCAAATAACATCGATGCTCCAAATACTTGATATGAGCTTTATTTAGACGGTTATCCTTACTGATAAACACAATACACTCATTCCAAAAATCTTTTCCATTAGGAGCGTCATGCTGTTTCAATCGCTCGTACACATTTTCGGCTTCACCAATATATACGATTCCCTTATCATCTGAATCACTTTTACCAAACAGAAAGTAAACACCACAGGCAGATAAATCCATCCTATCATCACAGTGTTTTACATCAATGCGTGGAATTTTGTAGGCTTTTCCATTCCAATTGGAAAGCTCACACACCCACCGCTTGTTGGGATTCCCTTCAATAAGGAACAGCGATATTGTCTTACCAAACACCGTCATTGTACTCCTATAACTAAGACTTTCACCAAGGTGACAGCACCTAAATCCGGCGTGTCTGCCAATTCCACCACAGGCGCGGGCGGCAGCCGGGGGCGGCTGCCGCTTTATTGTAGCATATCCGCGTTTCGCTTGTCAATCACGCAGCTGGCGGCTGGCGGCGTAGGCGGCGCGCAGCGCCTGCTCATACTGGCTGTCGTTGACGAGCAGGAGGACGCATTCGCCGCACTTGAGCAGCAGGTGCACCGGCACGCCGCCGGACTCGACCGCCTGCACAAGCGCGGGGACCGACGCCGTGCTGCGGCACAGCGCGGCGAGCACGCTCAGATTCTCCCGCAGCGTGCAGCGCTTCGGCTGCAGCGTCTGCTGCGCCTGCTCCTGCAGGCGGTGCAGCGCCTCGGAGCCGGGTGCCATCGGCAAAATGGCCGCCGTCTCGCCGCAGACGCTCTGCAGGGAAAACGGCGCGATCTCCGCCTGGCGGCAAAGCGCCGCCAGCCCCTCCTCCGCGCCCGTCAGGCGCAGCAGGGCCAGCTGCCGCCGGCCGGCAAAGCAGATCTGCCGCACGCCGGGCTCAAGCTGGGTGCGGACGAGCGTGCCGGGGGTCTCCGGCTCGAGTGTGCTGCAGATGCGCAGCGGGATCTGCGCGCGCTGCACCGGCGCGACGGCGTCCTCGTGCAAAACCTGCATGCCGATGCGCGAGAGCGTCTGCAGCTCCTCATAGCGCAGCTGCTCCACCTGCGCCGGGCGCTGCACGAGCGCGGGATCGGCCGCCAGCACGCCCGGCACATCCGTCCAGTTCTCGTACAGATCCGCGTGCAGCGCCGCCGCGGCCAGCGCACCGGTCACATCGGAGCCGCCGCGCGGGAGCGTATGGATCTGGCCGTCCGGCAGCGCGCCGTAGAACCCCGGCGTCACGATCTTCCGCCCGTCGGCGAGCGAGCCCAGCGCGGCATAGGACGCAGCCGGGCGCACGCGGCCCGCCGCGTCGAACAGCAGCCAGTCTTTCGCGTCGACGAAGTCGAAGCCCAGCAGGTCCGCCATCAGCCGCGCCGAGAGATATTCGCCCCGCGAGACGATCCAGTCCCGCGGCGTGCGGCGGTCCATGGCGGCGTAGATCGCCTCGAGCTCCGCCTCAATGGGCAGCGTCAGCGCGCAGCCGTCGCGGATCTCGCGGTAGCGGTCGGCGACTCTGCGCCACAGGTCCCAGCAGCTCACCTCATACTGCAGGTGCGCATGGCAGAGATACAGAAGATCCGTGATCTTATGGTCGGCCGCGTGCCGCTTGCCCGCGGCCGACACCACGACCACCCGCCGCGCCGGGTCGGACAGCACGATCTCGCGCACACGCGCAAAGCCCGCGCTGTCGCACAGCGACGAGCCGCCGAATTTGGTCACTTTCAGCATGAACTTCCCTCCTTCCGGGAATGATGACGTTCGGGGAGACCGGGCCGCGCTCGCAGCCGGCTCCCCTGTGCATCCTATGCCGCGGTGTCGAATTCTGTCCTGTCCGCAGGGGCGAAATTTTTCGAAAAACGGGAGCAAATTCTGCTTTACTTTTTCCATTTGGTATGCTATTCTAACGAGGTAGCGCCCTGCGCTTATGACCCGCTTCCCAGTTTCGGGACACTGCCTGCTCACACGCAGGTCTTCTGCCTGCCCGATACTTGGATCCCGGGAATATTTTGAAAGGTGGAAACACAACTATGATGCGCAAAGAAGAAAAGACTGCCATTATCGAGCAGTACGCGACCCACGCCGGCGATACCGGTTCTCCCGAGGTCCAGATCGCTGTCCTCACCGCCCGGATCAACACCCTGACCGAGCACCTGCGGGAACACAAGCAGGACAACCACTCCCGCCGCGGCCTTCTGATGATGGTCGGCAAGCGCAGAAGCCTTCTCGACTACCTCGCCAAGAAGGACATCAACCGCTATCGTGCAATCGTTGCAAAGCTCGGCCTGCGTAAGTAAGTCATAAGAAAGGGCGGTCGGGCGACCGCCCTTTTTTACATCAACCCATCCACATGCGTGGGTTCCATTTAGCAGTTGAAAGTAGCGTCTGCGGGCGGACGCCAGTTTCAAGTGCTAAACCTCCCACGCAGCAACACAAAGGAGGTTCTTTCATGATCACCCATAAGCAGTATCCGAATCACCACATTTTTGAGACCGAGATCGGCGGCCGTACCTTCACGGTCGAGACCGGCAAGGTCGCAGAGCTCTGCAACGCAGAGGCCATCTGCCGCTACGGCGATACCGTCGTGCTCGTGACCGCCGTCGCCTCTCCCCTGCCGAAGGCCGGCATCGACTACTTCCCGCTGACCATCGAGGTCGAAGAGCGGATGTACGCCGTCGGCCGTATCCCCGGCTCCTTCAACCGCCGCGAGGGCAAGCCCTCTGACCGCGGCGTGCTGATCTCCCGCCTCATCGACCGCCCGATGCGCCCGCTGTTCGACGAAGAGCTGCGCAACGACGTCGTTCTGACCAACACCGTCCTCGCGCAGGACTATGACAATCCTGTCGAGATCGTCGCCTCCATCGGCTCCTCCCTCGTCATCGCCTACTCCGACATTCCCTGGAACGGCCCGACCGCGACCACCAATGTCTGCTATCTCGACGGCAAATATATCGTGAACCCGTCGCAGGACGAGCGCAACGCCTGCGAGTGCTTCGTGACCATCGCCTCGACCCACGAGAAGGTCGTCATGATCGAGACCGAGGCCAACGAGGTCAAGGAAGACATCCTCATGGAGTGCATCAAGCTGGCCCACGAGACCAACGTGCACGTCGTTGAGTTCATCAACACCATCGTCGACGCCATCGGCAAGCCGAAGTTCACGTTCGAGAAGGCCGCCGTCAACCACGAAATGCTCGACGATCTGTGCGAGTACGGTCTGGACAAGATCGCCTACGCGCTCGACACCGACGACAAGAATGTCCGTGAAGCCCGCCTGACCGAGGCCGTCGTCGACTTCAAGGAGAAGTTCGGTGAGAAATACGCCGACGACTGGGATGTGCAGATCGACGTCTGCCTCTACAAGATGCAGAAGAAGATCGTCAAGAAGTGGCTGCTCGAGGGCAAGCGCGTCGACGGCCGTACCCCGGACGAGATCCGTCCGCTGGACGCCGAGGTCGGCGTTCTGCCGCGCGTCCACGGCTCGGGCCTGTTCACCCGCGGCCAGACCCAGGTCCTCTCCGTCTGCACGCTGAACACGCTCTCCGCCGCGCAGAAGCTCGACACCATCTATGACGAGACCGAGCGCCGCTATATCCACCACTATAATATGCCACAGTGGTCCACCGGCGAAGCCCGTGCGAGCCGCTCCACCTCCCGCCGCGAGATCGGCCACGGTGCGCTGGCTGAAAAGGCCCTGCTGCCCGTGATCCCGTCTGTCGACGAATTCCCGTACGCCATCCGCGTCGTCTCCGAGGTCGTCTCCTCCAACGGCTCGACCTCCCAGGCTTCCATCTGCGGCTCCACGCTTGCTCTGATGGACGCGGGCGTGCCCATCAAGCGCCCCGTCGCCGGCATTTCCTGCGGCCTCATCTCCGACAAGGAGACCGGCACCTGGCGGACCTTCACCGACATCCAGGGCGTCGAGGACTTCCACGGCGAGATGGACTTCAAGGTTGCCGG
>ERZ836939.2468-NODE-2468-length-18029-cov-9.309725_pt1 | contig 18029 bp, 18 predicted proteins | sample MGYA00519912_ERZ836939 | MGnify/ENA primary metagenome ERZ836939 (study PRJEB31850, sample SAMEA3708810) | human gut metagenome | biome: human gut; feature: human-associated habitat; material: faeces | place: China | collected 2014 ... | reverse complement strand
TCCTGATTAAGGCGTCCCGCTACACGCTGAGGGTTTCCCGAAGCGTCGTTGTCAGTTTGAGTTTGTCGCCGCGCAGCGGCATCCGTAGGGGACGTCCTGATTAAGGCGTCCCGCTACACGCTGAGGGTTTCCCGAAGCGTCGTTGTCAGTTTGAGTTTGTCGCCGCGCAGCGGCATCCGTAGGGGACGTCCTGATTAAGGCGTCCCGCTACACGCTGAGGGTTTCCCGAAGCGTCGTTGTCAGCTTGAGTCTGTCGCGGCGGAACGCCGCATCTGAATCCGAAAAAAATGCCGGTCGTAAAATCATGCCACATGAACCATATAATGTATTACCGACTGGTCACGGCGGGCCGCCTTTCAGGACGGCCCCTACGGATGCCCCGATTGGAGCGTTTGTTTTTGACGAACCACTAATAACCAACCACGAACAACTTGAAAGGTCCTGCCGCATAAGCGGCAGGACCTTTCACATATTATGGTGTAATTCAGTTGTTTTTAGAAAATCTTTTTGAGGATGATCGTCTGGCTGCGGTTCGGGCCGACGGAGACGATACCCAGGGGAACGCCTGTGAGTTCGCTGATGCGTTCGACATAGTGGCGGGCAGCTTCAGGCAGTTCATCGTAGGATTTGCATTTCGAAATGTCTGCTTTCCAGCCCGGCATTTCTTCGTAAATCGGTTCGACATTTTCCAGGACGTCGAGGCTGGCCGGATATTCTTTCAAGAGCTGGCCTTTATATTTGTAGCCCGTGCAGATTTTAATGGTATCCAGGTCATCGAGGATGTCCAGGCGGGTAATAGCCAGGTAATCGAGGCTGTTCAGCATGGCTGCATATTTGACGACAGCCGTGTCGAGCCAGCCGCAGCGGCGGGGACGACCGGTGACCGTACCGAATTCATGGCCTGTGTTGCGCAGATATTCGCCGACTTCGTTGAGCTGTTCTGCCGGGAACGGGCCAGCGCCAACGCGGGTCGTATAGGCTTTGACGACGCCGACGATATTTTCCATGCGGCGAGGACCGACGCCGGAACCAGTGCAGGCACCGCCAGCCGTCGGATTAGAGCTGGTAACGAAGGGATATGTACCATGGTCGAGGTCGAGCATAGCAGCCTGTGCCCCTTCAAAGAGGACTTTCTTGCCTTCACTGACATAGAGGTTCGCCGAGTAGTTCGTATCCTTGACGTACTGGCGGATCTGGTCAGCATAGCCGAGGTATTCTTTGAGGACTTCATCGTAATCGAAGCCTTCGCAGCCATAATATTTTTCAAAGAGACGGTTTTTAAGGTCAATATTGATGCGCAGTTTCTTGGCAAATACATCGCGGTCCATGAGGTCGCCGATGCGGATGCCTACGCGGTTGACTTTGTCGGCATAGCACGGTCCGATACCGTTTTTCGTCGTGCCGATTTTAGCGTCACCCTTGAGTTTTTCATCTTCTTCATCAATGCGGATATGATACGGCATGATGACATGCGCACGCGTGGAAATTTCCAATTTGCTGATCTGCACACCTTTGGAGGTCATGCCTTCGATTTCTTCAAGGAGGACTTTCGGATTGACAACGACGCCGCTGCCGATGATGCAAGTTTTGTCGGAAAAGAGGATCCCCGACGGCAAGAGACGCAGTGCAAAGGACTTATCGTCGACGACGACCGTATGGCCGGCGTTATTCCCACCCTGGGAGCGGATGACGACATCGGCCTTCTGGGCCAAATAATCTACAATCTTACCTTTACCTTCGTCGCCCCATTGGGTTCCGATTACCATTGCTGTAGCCATGTATTCAACATCCCTTCGTGAATTGTAAAATTAACAAACACTTACATTATATCATAGTCGCTTAGTGAAGCCAACTAGAAACATCATTCTTTACAAAAGGAGCAGAAAAGGAGCTGTCGCATGACGACAATCCTTTTTAAGGGGTTAGGGGTTAGGGGCTAGCAGTTAGTGGTTAGGGATAGTTCTAAACCATAGAGAAAGCCCCTGGAATGGCAGTTCCAGGGGCTTTCGTGTTTCAATTGCAAAAATTCACTACTTCTACTAAAATTATATCATTTAAACTCACTTTGTCAATTATAGCGTACCATTTCCCCATTATGCTATAATGTGAATGTTGCTCGCCCCTATACTGAGCTGGTAAGGGGGTGTTTCAATGCAAAAATTCACTAACTTCTTAATGGCTGTCATGGCAAGTGTAGTATCTTATTACCTTTGCAAGTGGTTAGACACCATTATTTCCCTTATGAGCAACTAGCCCCGGTGCGTCTCCGCTAGACGCCACATAGAGAAAGCCTCTGGAATGGCAGTTCCAGGGGCTTTCGTGCATTTGCATAATACTATATTTCCTACCATTATTATATCATTGAAATAGGTAGTATCAATGAATCCCAAATGTTCAAAAAACAATGCATTGGCTTATTTCCTCAAATATTGTATAATAATCGGGATAAACTGAAATTCATTTTTTATTACCAAGGAGAGATTTCTACCATGTTATTTGATACATGTCACATCGGCGGTATTGAAGCGAAGTGCCGCCTTGTCCGTTCTGCTACCTTTGAAGGAATGGGGAACTACGGCCTTCCGACAGAAAAGCTGGCCCAAATGTATGAAAATCTGGCTGACGGCGGTGCCGGCATCATCATCACGGGGATGATGGCTACCAACAAGATGGAACCGCGCCAGCATCGTCAGATTCGCATCGACGATGACGGCTGTATCGAACCGCTTGCCAATTTCGTAAGCCGCGTCCACCAGCACGGCGGAAAAATCATCGCCCAGCTCGTCGTCATGGGGTCGGCCATCCTCCTGCCGGAAACTCCGGAAGATGAAAGGCGCTTCATTTTCAGCCCCAGCGGCGTTACGGAAAAGGTCGGCAAGTGGACCCAGGAATCGCAGGCCCTGACAGTCGACCAGATTCACGAACTGACGGAAGCCGTCGCCAAGGCCGCTGCCAGAGCCAAGGCCGCCGGTTTCGACGGTGTCCAGTTCCACGGCGCCCACGGCTACCTGGCCAGCAAGTTCTTGTCGCCCCATTTCAATACCCGCACCGATGCCTACGGCGGCAGCCTGGAAAACCGGGCCCGCTTCCTCCTGGAATGTGTCGCTGCCATGCGCCAGGCCGTCGGCGCCGATTATCCGGTCTGGGTCAAATTGAACTGTGCCGATTTCATGAAAGACGGCAGCCTGACCTTTGAAGAAAGCAAGCAGGTCATGGCCTGGCTGGCCGACGTCAGCGTCAACGCCATCGAAGTCAGTGGCGGCAACACATCGTCCCTGCCGCGCAAGGGCCCGATCCGGGCAATCCGCCGCACGAAGGAACCGATGTATTTCAAAGCCTACGCTGCCGAAGCCGCAGCCATGCTGAAAGACAAAATCGATGTCGGCGTCGTCGGCGGTTTCCGCAAGGTCGAAGATATCGAAGATACACTGGAATCGACAGACCTGGCCTTCGTGTCCATGAGCCGTCCCTACCTGCGCCAGCCGGACCTACCGAACCGCTGGAAATCGGGCGATACCGAACCGGCCCTGTGCATTTCCTGTTCCCGCTGCTTCGGTGCCGAAGATGTTGACTGCATTTTCAATAAACAAGAAAAAGCGAAACAAGACGCCTAAAAAAGAGGAAATCGCCCCGAGTTCATCGAATAAATAAAAGTAACGGATTATTTTCACAAAAGGGGGCTGCCCTATGGCAATCATCGTCATCCTTGCCATCTTATTCAGCTGCATACTGCTCATCCTCTGCCTGCCCGTCTCCTATGCCCTTACCATCCATATCGGAACGCCTTTCCACATCGAAGGTCAGGGCCGATGGGGCCGGAAATTGGCCGATGCATCCTGGTCCTATACGCTGGGAGAGGAACCGCATCATGAACTGCATATGTGCTGGAAGTGCAGCCCTGCCGTGAAAGAGTCTGTCGAACCGCCGTCCCCTACAGCGGAAGAGGAAGAAAAAGCCTGGGACGAACTGGAAAAAGAAAGCCAGCGCCTCACGTATGAAGACCTGCTCCGCCAGGAAGGGCCGGATGCCCCGGCACAGAGTGACGCGAAAGAGGCGAAAAAAAAGAAACCGCCTATACGCCGGTTCTTGGCCAGCCTCTTCAATGCCGACTTCTTGGCGGCTTTCTTCACCTGGCTGTCGCGCCTGCTCGGCCACGGCCAGATCCGCCGCTTCACCCTGACCGGCATCGTCGGCCTCCCTGAACCGCATGAAACGGGGATGCTGGCCGGCGCCCTCTATGCCATCTGTCCGGGGAGCGTCACAGACTTACAATTCAATTTCGTAGAGGAACAGTATGACTGTACCGTCCGTGCTTCGGGCCGTCTATATCCGGCAGTGCTGCTTCTGTTTACAGCCGCCTTTGCCGCCTCCCGGCCTGTACGCCGTTTATGGGCTGAGTGGCACGCTGTGAACAAGGAGGAACAACATGGATAACTCGTACATCAAGAACAACTTGGAACAAATTTTTGAAAGTTTCAAAGAAATGATCAAAGTCGAAACCGTCGTCGGCCAGGCCGTCCACATCGGCGACGCCATCCTGGTACCGTTCGTCGACGTCACCTTTGGCTTCGGGTCCGGCGGCGTCAACGGCAAGACCGAAAACGGCCGCAGCAGTGCCGGTAGCGGCGGCGGTGCCAAGATGGAACCAGCTGCTATCCTGGTCATCAAAGGGGACCGGGTAGAAATGTTCTCCATCAAGAAAGATGGCTACCAGGCTTCGGCCTTTGAAAAACTCATCGCCATGGCGCCGGAAATCATCGACAAGATGAAAAAAGACAAATACATTTATATTCACGACGATGAAGAAGACAAAGCAGAAGGCGACGACGGAAAAGCCTGATTCTGTGCAGGTTGTACTTTATCGGTAAGTTTGTTATAATATACGAATAGAACCATAGTAAGAAAGAGTAATTCAGCCGCTCTGCGGCACAGGAGGAATACATTATGAAACTGAAAAAACAATTAGCATCCCTTGCCGTTATGGGAATGATGAGCCTCGTCGCTGCTTCGTCGGCCTTTGCTTCCGGCGTCGGTGTCGTCAACTTCGATACATTGGTACAGTCCCATAAGGACTTCCCGAAAGTCAGCGCCCAGATGCAGGCTGCCGTTAAAGACGCTAACGAACAGTTCGCTAAAAAAGCTCCGAAAATGAAGACCGACCAGGAACGCCAGAACCTCGGCCGTGAATTGGCTCAGAACTTGAGCAAATTGGAAAACAAACTGATCGTCCCCATTGAAAAAGACGTCGTTTCCAAAGTCGAACAGGTCCGCAAGGACAAAGGCCTCGACTGCATCGTAGTCCAGGGTGCCATCATCTCCGGTACTGAAAACGCTACGGATGAAACAGAAGCCGTAAAAGCATTGTTGAAATAGGAGTAAAAAAGCTGCCGCTTTGCGGCAGCTTTTTTTAGTGGTTAGTGGTTAGTGGCTAGTGGTTAGTGGCTAGTGGCTCGCGGCTCGTGGCGGCCTCATGGCCGCACCGTAGGGGTCGCACGTGGGCGACCCGTTAGGAACTGGGATGATTCTCCTGGCAAACTGATTGGGATATCAGACATATTCCGGAGCGGGCGCCCCTACAGTGAAATCGCATAATCCCGGGGCGGACGCCCCTACAGAAAAAGGACTATCGTATGAGGGCTTACATCATCATACGTAGTCCTTTTTTAACAATCCGCGGTTAGCGTTCGTAGGGGTCCGTGGGCGACCCGTTAGGAATTGGGATGATTCTCCTGGCAAACTGATTGGGAAATCATGCATATTCCGGAGCGGGCGCCCCTACAAATTAAAAACCATCCGCTAGCCCCTAACTGCTAACCGCTAAAACACCCTTGACATATACCCCATATCGGTATATTATATCAATGTACCCCATAGGGGTATTTAAATGAAAGGAGAACTCAATTATGGACGAAAAGAAAGTCTGTCCCTGCTGCGATACGGAGAAACATAAGTATCGCAATAAAGAGGGCAAAGAATATAAATCGCTCATTTCCCGCCTGAACCGCATCGAGGGCCAGGTACGGGGTGTGCGAAAGATGGTCGAAGACGACCGCTACTGTATTGATATCCTGACTCAGGTCAGTGCCATCCAGTCGGCATTGAATTCTTTCAATAAGGAACTCCTGGGCCAGCATATCAAGTCCTGCGTCGTCCACGACATCCGTGAAGGCAAAGACGAAGTCGTCGATGAACTCGTCTGCGCCCTTCAGAAACTCATGAAATAAAGGAGTGAGTCCGTTGAAGCACGAAAAATTCAACATCACGGGCATGAGCTGTTCCGCCTGCTCGTCCCGCGTGGAAAAAGCCGTCAACAAGCTGGACGGCATCGACAAGGCCAGCGTTAACCTGTTGACCAACAGTATGCAGGCCTCGTACGATGAAAATGTCGTCAGCGAGCAAGACATCATCCAGGCCGTCGTCGACGCCGGCTACGGAGCCAGCCCGGCCGAAGGCGGCAGTCAGAAACAGGCCGGCGCTCCGCAAAAGAGCGCCTCTGACATAGCCAAGGAAGAAATGAAATCCATGAAGCACCGCCTTATCTGGTCCATCGTCTTCCTCATCCCGGTCATGTACATCGCCATGCACCACATGTTCTACGAATGGTTCGGCATCCCCGTACCGGAAGGTTTTCAGTACGTCTTCCACGGCGATGAAAATGCCATTACCTTTGCCTTTACCCAGTTCTTACTGATCCTGCCGATCATGTACTTGAACCGCAAGTATTATGTCAACGGCTTCCGCAACCTCTTCCAGGGCGCCCCGAACATGGACAGCCTGGTCGGCATGGGTTCCATGGCAGCTGCCCTGTACGGCGTCTTCGCCATTTTCCGCATGAGCTGGGGTATGGGCCATGGCGACTGGGCCCTCGTCGCCCAGTACAGCACCAATCTGTACTTTGAATCAGCCGGTATGATCGTCACCCTCATCGACATCGGTAAATATCTCGAAGCCCGCGCCAAAGGCAAGACCAGCACGGCCATCGAAAAATTGATGGACCTGGCGCCGAAACAGGCCACGGTCCTGCGCAACGGCGTCGAAACGGTCATTCCCGTCGAAGACCTCGTCGTCGGTGATGAAATCGTCATCCGTCCTGGCGAAAGCATCCCGGCAGACGGTATCATTTCTGAAGGGACGACCAGCGTCGATGAAGCCGCCATTACCGGCGAAAGCATCCCTGTAGAAAAACAAGTCGGCGATAAAGTCACGTCGGCTACGATAAACAAGACGGGTTTCATCCACATCACAGCCCGCCGCGTCGGCGACGACACGACGATCAGCCAGATCATCAAGCTCGTCGATGAAGCCAGCGCCAGCAAGGCACCTATCGCCAAGATGGCCGATACCATTTCGGGTTACTTCGTCCCGGCCGTCATCACCATCGCCATCATTACAGGCCTCATCTGGTACTTCGTCATGGGCGTCGACGCCGAATTCGCCTTCTCGACGGCCATCTCCGTCCTGGTCATCTCCTGCCCGTGCGCCCTGGGCCTGGCTACGCCAGTCGCCATCATGGTCGGCACTGGCAAAGGGGCTGAAAACGGTATCCTCATCAAATCCGGCGAAGCCCTGGAAACGGCCCATGCCATCGACACGGTCGTCATGGACAAGACCGGTACCATTACCGAAGGCCGTCCGAAAGTCACGGATATCCTTCCCCTGAAAGGCACGAAAGAAGACCTCGTCGCCATCGCTGCAGCCCTGGAAAAAGGCAGCGAACATCCCCTGGCCGAAGCTATTACGACCTATGCCGGCGACCATCAGCTGACCGGCAGGACAGCCAGCGATTTCAAGGCCCTCTTCGGCCGCGGCGTCCAGGCCGTCATCGACGGCAAGACCTATTATGCCGGCAACACGCGCCTCATGGACGAAGCCCATATCGATACCAAAGCCATCACGGCCAGCCTCAATGCCCTGGCCGACGACGGCAAGACGCCGCTCCTCTTTGCTGACGACAAGGAAATCATCGGCATCATCGCCGTAGCCGACGTCGAAAAAGCGACCAGCGCCGAAGCCATTGCCGACTTTGCCAAAATGGGCATCAACGTCGTCATGCTCACAGGCGACAACCAGCGCACAGCCGAAGCCATCCGCCAGCGCCTGCATATTCCCCAAGTCATTGCCGGTGTCCTGCCACAGGATAAAGAAAAACACATCACCGCCCTCCAGGCCGAAGGCCATAAAGTCGCCATGATTGGTGACGGCATCAACGATGCGCCGGCCCTGGCCAAAGCCGATCTGGGCATGGCCATCGGTGCCGGGACCGACGTCGCCATCGAAAGCGCCGATGCCGTCCTCATGCGCAGCGACCTCCTCGACGCCGTCAGCGCCATCCGCCTGAGCAAGGCCGTCATCAAGAATATCAAAGAAAACCTGTTCTGGGCCTTCTTCTACAACGTTATCTGCATCCCCCTGGCTGCAGGCGTCCTCTATCCGGCCTTTGGCATCCGCCTCAATCCCATGATCGGCGCCGCTGCCATGAGTCTGTCGAGCTTCACGGTCTGCATGAACGCCTTGCGCCTGCGCTTCTTCAAGACGACGCACAGTACCGATGTTTCACGTGAAACATCGGCGCCGGAAACCAGTAGCCCGAAAGCTGCACAGGCAGCGACGCAAACGCCGGTTCCCGAAGTGGCAGCCGCTCCGGCTCCGTATCACTATACCCTGTCCATCGAAGGCATGATGTGCCAGCACTGCGTGGCTACGGTCACGAAAGTCCTGAAAGCCATGGACGGCGTCACCGATGCCGTCGTCGACCTCGATGGTCAAAAAGCCGATGTCTCGGCTGACAAAGCTATCTCCGCAGAAGACTTCAAAAAAGTCATCACTACTGCTGGATATACATTACAAAATCTCACTACACCAAAGAAAGAAGAGGATGAAACGATGGAAAAAACATTGAAAATCGAAGGCATGATGTGCCAGCACTGCCAGAAACACGTACACGATGCATTGGCAGCCATGGACGGCGTCACGGCTGTCACTGTCGACTTGGAAGGTAAAAAAGCCGACGTCACGACCAGCAAAGACATCCCGACGGAAGCCTTTGCCAAAGTCATTGCCGACGCTGGTTATGAACTGGTAAAATAAAAGTAAACGTCGTCCCCCTGCCGACTTCGCTGTCCGCCCATATCCTGCCGCCATGACTGCGGACGAACTGCCGGGCCAAAGCCAGGCCGATACCACTGCCGCCGCTCTTGCGGCTCCGCGATTTCTCGCTGCGGTAGAAATACTGGAAGATATGCTGTAAATCCTCTGGGGCAATGCCGCTGCCCGTATCGGCGATCTGGACCTGCACATAGGGTTGGCCCTTCACGGTGACGACGAGCGTCGACACGGTAATCGTACATCCCGCTTCGATATAGCGGATGGCGTTGTTGAGCAGATTATAAATGACCTGATTGATACGGTCTATATCGATGGATACTTTCGGTAAATCCCTGGCCAAGTCCAAATGGACGGTCAGGGATTTTTCGTCGCATAAAGGCTGGAGCATGCTCACGGCCCGTTCCAGGAGGACGTTGATATCATAAGGTTCTTTATGGAGGGTGAGCTCGTTGATTTCAGCCAGTGACAAATCGCGCAGGTCCTGGATGAGCCGGCCCATGCGCAGCGTTTCATCTTCCATGGACAGGAGGACCTTCTTATCCGTCGGGATGACATCGTCGATCATGCCTTCCAGATTGCCCTGCAAGATGGCCAGGGGCGTACGCAGTTCATGGGCGATGTTGGCAAAGAGGCGGCGCCGCATCTTATCATTTTTCGCCAGTTCCTGGGACATGTCGTTGAAAGTCTCCGTCAGGGTCCCGACTTCGTCATGACGCTCGACGGGAACCGTCTGGCCATACGTGCCGGACTTGACCTTCTGGACGGCGTCAGTCAGGGCCGACAAAGGCCGCATGATTTCCCGGACAATGAAGTAGCTGATAGTGACGCTGACGGCCAGCATGACCAGGCCGACCCACAGCAGCGACCGGTGGACAGCCGATATATACGTAATTTCCGCCGGCCCATGCATCATGCCGTGCATCATCCCCATGCCCTGATGGCCGTTTCCCATCATTTGCGACATGTTATTCAAATACTGGGAAAAATGGCTGTCCATCTGATTATTGACCAGGATGAGCAGGATGGCGATGGTCAGGAAAATTAGGATAAAGACCATCCCGGTCAGGCGGATGACGATGCTGTCAGCTTTCTTCATGATTCCCTCCGTCGAATTTATAACCGATACCGTATACGGTCAGGATATACGTCGGATGGGTCGGGTCGGGCTCCAGTTTCTTGCGCAGGTTGCGGATATGCGTGTCGATAGTCCGTTCATAACCCTCAAAGCCATAGCCGCCCTGTACTTTATCCACGAGCTGCATGCGGCTGAATACCCGGTCCGGTGCCGAGGCCAGGACCAGCAGGAGATTGAATTCCGTCGGCGTCAGGGTGATGGGCTGCTGTCCCCGCAGGACGGTAAATTTTTCCTTGTCGATAGTCAGGTCCCGTATGGTATACGACGTCGTCTGCTGCAGCACTTCGCCGCGGGTCCGCCGCAGCAGGCTGTAGACGCGGGCAATGACTTCCTTGACGTGGAAAGGTTTGGTCACATAATCGTCGCCGCCCATGTTGAGGCCGACCAGGCGGTCCGTTTCATCGTCCTTGGCTGACAGGAAAATGATGGGTATATCGCTGAACTGGCGGATGCGGCGGCAGACTTCGAAGCCATCCATGCCGGGCATCATCAAATCGAGGAGCATGATCTGCGGCTTCTGGGCGCGCAGTGTATGTAACGCCGTCATGCCATCATGGGCGACATAGACCATGAACCGCTCCTGCTCGAAATAAGACCGCAGCAAGGCACAGAGTTTTTCATCATCATCGACGATCAAAATCGAATTCGTTCGCAAAAATTCCACCTCAATTCTCATACTTTTTCATAAATAACGACTCCTTCCCGTTGGATAGCGGCTCGTAGTTCGGGCTGGACCGGTTCATCTAAATCGACGACATCGAACATGAGCAGCGTCGGTATGACCTCGTCGACATCGAGAGAAAACCGCGTGACATTTCCACCACAGACAGCCATGTCAATATCACTGCGTTCCCAATTATCGCCACGGGCACGGGAGCCAAAAAGAATAACTTTTTGAATATCGTATTGTTTAGCCAGAGCGATGATGCCCTCTAAAATCGGCTGCGCTAAGTCCATCGTGTTCACCCCTTTTTACATCAATTATAGCATGAAAAAAGGGCTTGCCGCACGTGCGACAAGCCCTTTTTAGTGGCTCGTTGTTAGTGGTTCGTGGCTCGTATAATGGCTCCCCTTATAGGGGAGCTGTCAGCTACAGCTGACTGAGAGGTTAAACCTCTCCGGCCCTTCGGGCCGCCCTCTGGGACGGCCCCTACGAAGCCACGAACCACCGAGCCACTAGCCACGAACCACTAGCAACGAATCTTACATCTTGCTGTGGTCCATCTGGCCGTTATTGTTATTCATCTGGCCATTCATTTGACCGTGCATCTGGTCGTGATTCATCTGGCTGTGGTCCATAGGCATATTGCCGTTCATCTGCATCTGCATCTGCATGTTGTTCTGTTTCGGCGGGACGTAGCCTGCGAGCTGCGGGTCGGCCATGCCGAAGACCATGGCTAAATGGGTGAACAAGACGAAGAGAATCATGAGGACGATGTGTTTCTTGATTTTTGCCGTTGTATCGAGGCCCTTAAAGATGATGCCCAATTCCTGCAAGAGGATGAGGACGGCCGGGATGACGCCCAAGACATAAGCCCAGATAGAGATGTAATCAATCGGGCCGCGCCACTGGATAGTCGGCACGTAGGATGTGACGATGTATACTGTAGCTACGATGAAGAAGACACCCAGGATGAGGCCGCAGACGTGGCTCAGGCTATCCCATTTTTCACTGCGGCTGTCCTTGTAGAGCAAGGAAAAAGCACCGGCAGCCAAAATCGTTTCGGCCAGTACCATCGGTACGAGCATGAAGAGAATCAAAAACCAAGGTTCATGGAGCGATAAGAGTTCCATGTAGTGAGTCATTACCATATTGTTTTCCCCCTTTGATTAGAACGGCTTACTGTTGAGCGCTATAGGCAGGGCAATCCTGACGGCCCTGACAACCGCGCTGGCCATCAGCCCGGCAGCCGCGGCGCGGTCCCTGGCAATAGCCATTTCCAGTATAGCAGTTATCCTGGTCATCATAGCAGGCACGCGGTCCCCGGCAATACCCGTTACCGTTGTCATAACACGTATAGCCCGGGCCGTAAGTCCCTGACGATGAACCATCTGAAGCAGCTGGTGTCGCTGCAAAGGCGGAAAAACCGGCAATCACTACGAGTGCAGCCAATCCGGCTAAGATTTTTTTCTTCATCACGAAAACCTCCTTTGTAGTACCCCTCTGTTTATGCTTCTACTATACCAGAGGGGTGCGAAAAAGATGTGGAGGAAATGTGAAGATAATGTGAAGATTTCCTTAGCCCAAGATGACGTTATCGATAAGACGGGTCTTGCCGATGCGGACGGCAATGGCCAAGAGGCTTTCCTGGTCGACGGTCTGAATCGGTTTCAAGGCCGGGAAGGAGAAGAGATCGACGTAGTCGATAGAAGCCATCGGTTCCGACTGGATTTCCTTGGTCACGATGGATTTCAGTGTTTCTACATCCTTTTCGCCGCCTTCATAAGCGGCTTTGGCTTTGCGCAGGCTGCGGGACAGAACCAGGGCCGCCTGTTTTTCTTCCGGCGAAAGGTAAGCATTGCGCGAGCTCCGGGCCAGACCGCTTTCTTCGCGGACGATGGGGACCATATTGATGTGGACCGGGATATTGAGGTCGCTGACGAAACGGCGGACGACGACGACCTGCTGGGCGTCTTTCTGACCGAAGAAAGCTTCATCGGCGCGGGTAATGTTCATCAATTTCGTGACGACCGTAGCGACGCCGCGGAAATGGATAGGCCGCTGAGCCCCGCAGAGTTTATGCGTAATGTCGCCGTCGACATTGACATAGGTGCAGTAGCCTTCAGGATACATTTCCGACGGTTCCGGATGGAAGACGGCATCGACGCCGACGCTTTCCAATTTCTGGCAGTCTTCATCGAAGCGGCGCGGATAAGCATCATAGTCTTCGTTCGGGCCGAACTGGGTCGGATTGACGAAGACCGAAGCGATGACGACGTCACATTTGGCCTTGGCAGCCCGCATCAGGGTCAGATGACCTTCATGGAGAGCCCCCATGGTCGGGACCAGGCCGATAACCTTACCAGCCTTTTTCTGTTCACCAGCAAATGCCTGCATTTCTTTGACAGTACGGAAAATTTTCATGATTGTAAGACTCCTTTGAAATATGAATTAATGAGTAGGAACACTCGATTTATCGACAGACAGGGCACGAGCCTTTTCTTCGGCTTTTTCATCGCGGCGCGAGAAGAAGTTAGCCACAATGGACCCGGAAATGTTGTGCCATACGCTGAAAATAGCGCCGGGGATAGCCGCTGCCGGATTGAAATATAAGACGGCCAAAGACGCAGCCATGCCGGAATTCTGCATGCCCACTTCGATAGCTACGGTCCGGGATTTACGCGAATCGAGGCGGAACAATTTGGCCATGCCATAGCCCAGGGCCAGGCCAAAGACATTGTGCAAGATGACGATAGCCGCCATGAGCAGGCCGACGTCAAAGAGACGCGATGCACTGAGGGATACAACGCAGCCGACGAGGATGACGATAGTCGCTACCGATACGACGGGCATGGCCGGCAGGACTTTTTCGACGCCGCGGGCGAAGAAATGATGAGCCGCCAAACCGAGAAGGACCGGTACCAGGACCATTTCCGCAATGGAAATCATCATGGATACGAAGGAAACATGAATCCAGGCGCCTGCCAGGAACCAGGTCAGGGCCGGCGTCACGATAGGCGCCAGGAGCGTCGTCGACATGGTCATCGAGACAGACAGGGCGACGTCGCCTTTGGCCAGATAAGAGATGACATTCGATGCCGTCCCGCCCGGGCAGGTCCCGACGAGGATGACGCCAATGGCCAGTTCCGGCGGCAGGGCAAAGAGGCGTACCAGGGCCCAGGCCACGAAGGGCATGATGAGGAACTGGGCGACGACGCCGATGAGGACTTCCCACGGCCGCTTGAAGACGGTCTTGAAATCTTGTACAGTCAGGGTCATGCCCATGCCGAACATGACTATCCCCAGCAGCCAGCCAACGTACGGGCCAACCCATTGCAAGGTCTGGGGCCATACGGCGCCGACAATACCGATGAGGACGACGAAAATGGCCATGTTGTTTACCAGAAAATCACAACACTTTTTCAATAAAAAAACCTCCCTATGAGAATCTGGGGCAAAAGAAACAAAAAAACACCTTCCGGCACAGACCGAAAGGTGTCTAAGCGACAAACGTCCATACTGGCAGGCGAAATTGTGAAAAATCCCACGTATTTCAGCACTACCAACAAATGATGAGCCATCCTTTCTGTCTCGGTCCAAAGCAGATCCAAGCAGATGAAAAAACCATCTTGAAAAATATCCGAAAAAAGTATAACTCACGATACGTGATGTTATCTTTTGCCTCGGCCGTATCATACCATATTTAGGAACGCGATGCAATGGCGTTTCTCAGTCACATTAATATGCCAGTAAATTGTATACGGAAGTATAATAGGCAATAAATACGTTTCCAGTGATACTGAATTCAGAAAAATAAAGCGATGTTTTAAGTCAAATTTTCAATTTTGCAGGATGATTACAGAATAATAGAAATGTATTCGACGTTGTATAAAAAAAATCAGGGCCCATTCCGTTTATGCCAAAAAAAGTATATTTAATGTTATGGAGGAATTTTTAAACACCAACACGAGTTATAATACACGTGCAAAAGGATGATTGTTCCCTTACCGTGAACAGAAAGGAGGTACCTATGTTGAGAATTGCCCTCTGCGATGATTTACAAGACCAGTTGGAAATCATGAAAACAGCCGTACAGACTTATTACCAGAACAAAGCCTCGAATATCGAGATATACGCCTATAACAACGCCATGAACTTTGTAGACGCCGTGGAAGAAAGGAAAGACTTCGACATCATCTTGTTGGATATCTGCATGCCCGGCCTGCTGGGAACCGATATCGCCCGTGAAATGAGAAAACAGAAAAGTCAAGCCGAAATCATCTTCCTGTCGACAAGTGACGAATTCGCCGTCGAAGCCTTCGACGTCCGGGCCGCCCATTACCTGACCAAGCCGTTTACACAAAAACAATTCGACCAGGCCATGGACCGGGTCATGGACACGATACGCCAGCGGCACAGCAAAAAGATCATCTTTCGCCTCGTCGGCGGCGGCATCCAGGTCGAAGAAGTCAACCATCTGCTCTTCGTCGAAAGCAACGGCCATGTCCAGCAAGTCCACACCCATGACGGCTCCATGCTGGAAACGCGCCAATCCCTGTCAGCCCTGCTGCAGACCTTCGAATCCATCGTCCCCGGTCAGTTCGTCTCTCCCGGAAAAGGTTATATCGTCAACCAGTCTGCAATTCACATCATAAAGAGTGAGTACATCGAAGTGAAGGGGCACAAAATCCCCCTGGCCAAACGAAAATATCGCCAGTTCCAGGAAGATTATTTCAAATTCATTTTCCAAAAATACGCATAAAAATCCCAAAAATTTTAGCATTTCCGGTACCTTTTATTTTTGTACGCAAAATTAAGGTCCCTGTCAAATCTTTATACAGAAAGGGTGCGAAAATATGAATAAGATATTTAAAGTCATCTGGAGTAAATCAAGAAATTGCTACGTCGTAGCATCGGAATTAGCCAAAGGCCATACCAAGGCCTCCAGCACAGGCGATAAGACCAGACGCCTGGCACTGGCCGCCATCACGGCCCTCATGCTCCTCCCGGTCGGCGGATTTAGCTATGCAGCGGATGCCACCATAATGGTGGAACCGGTTGGCACTGGTTCTACTACGGCAGTAGAAGTTTATACCAAAGAAGGGATAGATAACGGGATAACAAGCCTGCAGGAAGATATTGAAAAATCTAATCAGCAAGTTCAAGCTAGCCTTCAGGCCAGTGATGCTGCCATTAATGAAGAAGCACTGAAACGGAAATACTCTGTGACGAATCTGGAAAAGGCAGATGCCGCTGAAGCTGCTGCCCGGTAAGCTGCCGATACGGCTCTGGATACCCGGATTACCAATGTGAAGGAATATCTGGAAAAACAGACATCTGATAACTATGTGAGCAAGGCCGATGCGGCCGTACAGGATGGGGCTGTTGTAAAAGCCGCCAACACCATTGGCGACAACGTGACCAAACTGGACGCCGCCCTGGCCAACGGTTCCACCCTCATCGACATCATAAAAGATTCGACAACAGGCATGGTCAGCAGTGCCGTAACGGATGGCAACATCAGTACCGGTATCAGTCAGAGTGCCAAAGACATCAGCCTGAGTGCTGCTGGCGGAACCATTGCCAATGCTGCTCAGAACATTACCAACACGGCCAGCGAATCCATTACCAATACCGTAGGTAAAACGACGGTAACGACGACGGACAGTGGAACAACCTTTGAAAACACGGACCACAACACGGCCATTAAAGATGAGACCATCACGAAGACAACCATTGCCGGCAACACCCTCACAACGGGTCAGGCTACGATGAATTATGCCGATATCATGAAGGACCTCGGTGTCCGCGGCAATGTGACGGTCGATGGTGATACGACGCTTGGCAAAGAAGGAGCCGATACTAAACTCACTGTCAACAGCAAGTCAACGTTTAAAGACACAGTTAAGTTGGAAAAGACGCTGGAAGTCGACGGGACCTCTACATTTAACAACAAAGTAACCGTCACTAAAGGCGGACTCGATGTAAACGGCGGCACGACGACGGATACGCTCCACGTCACCAGCACGTCCACCTTCGACGGCGCAGCCACCTTTAAGGATGCAGTCACTATGGAAAAAGACCTCTCGGTTGGTGGCAACGCTACGGTTGCTGGCAGCATGACTGCTTCTTCCTACAAAGTCGGCGACAAGACTTACATCGATTCCACCGGCATCAACGCCAACAATCAGAAGATTGTCAACGTAGCAGCCGGTGACCTTTCGGCCAGCAGCACGGACGCTGTCAACGGGGCCCAGCTCTATCAGACTAATGAACGCGTCGCTAGCGTCGAAAATCGGGTAGACACGGTTGAAAACCGCGTCAGCAATCTGGACAGCCGCGTCGACAAAGTCGGGGCTAACGCAGCGGCATTGGCCAACCTGCATCCCCTCGAATTCGATGCTGATTCCAAGTGGAACATTGCAGCTGCTGTCGGCGGTTACAAAGGCGAAACGGCTACGGCTATCGGCGCCTTCTACCGGCCGAATGAAAACGTCATGGTCAATGTTTCGTCGTCCCTCGGAACGGGCGAAAACATGTATGGCGGCGGCATTTCCCTCCGCATCGGCCAGGGCGGCAACAAGGCAAGACGCAACGCCACGAACGGCCTGACAGACCGTGAAAAAGCGATGCAGAAGCAGATCGACTCCCTGACCAACCGCCTCGATGCCCTTCTGTCGGTCATCAATCCGAATATGTCCAAAGACTTCCCGGACGTACCGGAAAACCACTGGGCCTATGAAGCCGTCAGCCGACTCGCCGGCAATGGCGTCATCCAGGGCTACGAAGACGGTAAATACCACGGCGAACGCACGATGACCCGTTACGAAATGGCGGAAATCATCTACAACGCCCTCTCCAAAGGCGCCAAAGCCGAAAAGAAACTGGTCGAAGAATTCAAACCAGAACTCCAGGCTATGGCCGCACAGAAAAAAGCATAGATTGAAAAAAAGGGCTTGTCGCACGGCGACAAGCCCTTTTTTTCTCCTCCTTGTATTTTTCTTCGTTTTAGCCTATAATAACGTTAATTATTGACATATCATGTTCCCGTAGATGGAACTAAGGTTGCAAATTTTTAACCTGATTCTGCAAGAAGTCTCCCGCCTCTTTAGGCGGTGAGATGAATTG
>ERZ836939.2462-NODE-2462-length-18060-cov-52.412163_pt1 | contig 18060 bp, 16 predicted proteins | sample MGYA00519912_ERZ836939 | MGnify/ENA primary metagenome ERZ836939 (study PRJEB31850, sample SAMEA3708810) | human gut metagenome | biome: human gut; feature: human-associated habitat; material: faeces | place: China | collected 2014 ... | reverse complement strand
AGTCGATGACGTGGGAGAAGCCTGCAATGCCGGTGGCAAAGGTGCGGCGCACATCAGTGTCGATCAGGGCCATCTCGGCTTCCTCGTAGTAGTACTTGTCGTGCATATACTGGATCAGGTTCAGCACGTTGACGTACAGGCCGGCCAGCCAGTCCAGCATCTGGACATACTTGGGCAGGACCTCGTCATAGTTCAGGTACTCGCTGGTGATGGGGGCATAGTTGGGGCCGCACTGTTCGTGGCTCTTCTCGTCCACGCCGCCGTTGATGGCGTACAGCAGGCACTTTGCTAGGTTGGCGCGGGCACCAAAGAACTGCATCTCCTTGCCGGTCTGGGTGGCAGACACGCAGCAGCAGATGGAGTAATCGTCGCCCCAAACGGGCTTCATCACATCATCGTTCTCGTACTGAACAGAGCTGGTGTTGATGGACACCTTGGCGGCGTACTTCTTGAAGCTCTCGGGCAGGGCAGAGGAGTACAGAACGGTCAGGTTCGGCTCCGGTGCGGGGCCCATGTTCTCCAGAGTGTGCAGGAAGCGGTAGCAGTTCTTGGTGACCATGCTGCGGCCGTCCATGCCGATGCCGCCCACTTCCAGGGTGGCCCACACGGGGTCACCGGAGAACAGCTGGTTGTAGCTGGGGATGCGGGCAAACTTGACCATGCGGAACTTCATCACCATGTGGTCGATCAGCTCCTGGGCCTGGCTCTCGGTCAGGGTGCCGTTCTCCAGATCGCGCTGGATGTAGATATCCAGGAAGGTGGAGATGCGGCCCACGCTCATGGCAGCGCCGTTCTGGGTCTTGATGGCGGCCAGATAGCCGAAGTACAGCCACTGGCAGGCCTCCTTGGCGTTCTTAGCGGGCTGGGAGATATCGCAGCCGTAGGCCTCGGCCATCTTCTTCATGCCCTTCAGGGCGCTGATCTGGCGGGCGATCTCCTCGCGCAGGCGGATCACGTCATCGGTCATGGTGCCGTCGCCGCAGTTGGCGAAATCTTCCTGCTTGAACTTGATCAGGGCATCGATGCCGTACAGGGCCACGCGGCGGTAGTCGCCCACGATGCGGCCGCGGCCGTAGGTGTCGGGCAGGCCGGTGATGATGTGGGTGTGACGTGCAGCCTTCATCTCAGGGGTGTAGGCATCGAACACAGCCTGGTTGTGGGTGCGGGTATAGTCGGTAAAGATCTTGTGCAGCTCCTCGCTGGGCTGATAGCCGTAGGTGGTGCAGGCCTGCTCTGCCATCTTGATGCCGCCGTAGGGCATGAATGCACGCTTCAGGGGCTTGTCGGTCTGCAGGCCGACGATCTGCTCCAGATCCTTCAGGGTCTCGTCAATATAGCCGGGGCCGTAAGCGGTCAGGCTGCTGACGACTTCGGTCTCCATGTCCAGCACGCCGCCCTTGGCGCGCTCTTCCTTCTGCAGCTTCTGCAGGGCACCCCACAGCTTATTGGTGGCTTCGGTGGGACCGGCCAGAAAGCTTTCGTCGCCGTCGTACGGGGTGTAGTTCTTCTGGATGAAGTCGCGGACATTGACTTCCTCTTTCCAGATGCGGCCCTCAAAGCCTTCCCACTGTTCAAAATTGATCATTGGAACCTCCTTGCTCCATTCCATGCGCGGGTTAGCGCATTCTAACTACTGAGCCTTTGAAAAACCGCACTGCATAGGCGGTTTTCTGGGGGCGAAACAGTCCTGAACTGCCGTCTGCGGCAGCTCTGACTACAAGGTGTAGACAAAAATGAAAACCTGCCTACAAAATCTTGCGTTACTATAATAACAAGAACCACCTTAAAAAGCAATAGAAAACAAGTGGGTTTTCTTCCAAAGCAAAGGGGGTTCTTTGGGCAGAATGTAGAAAAAACGCTGAAACCCCGGCGACACACACCTTTTTCGGGGAAAATTGCAAATTGAGGGTTGACAAGACTAACTGCGTATGGTATCCTGTTCTCACAGCACTGGTTAGCTATTTCTAACCACGCTGCACCAAAAAAACGGAACGTCTGCAAGCGCTCCGTTCCATTCCTCCATTCCATACTCTCTTTTTCTTGGCAGGATGCAGCATTCTGGTTTGCTCTGCATCCGCTGCGCGGCACACAGGGCTCTGGTACGGCACTGTGGGCAGATGAAAACAAAAACGGGACACTCAGCTTGACCACCTGAGTGCCCCGATTTTTGTTTTGTCCCGGTCGTTGATCAGCCGCATCCCGGGGAGCGGACAACATCTTTAAACCACCGCGTCCCGCAGCAGCTGGTAGATGGCCTTCGCGTTTCCATTGGGGGAGCGGAGGGAGACGAATTTTCCGTTTACCTGGCAGACTCCGTCCGAATAGACGGTGAAGAGCAGGTTCTGGCTGGAACCGTCTGCAAAGCGCAGGGTGATGGAATGCGCTTCGTAGTCGTGGGAGTAGGAGCGGGCGTTCTGGTTGAACTTCTGGTAGCAGCTCGCGTTTTGCAGGATCTTGAAAAATGCCTGATAGGTGTCATCGCCCGCAGAATAGGCGCGGGTGGTGACCACAGAGGGGCTCAGGCTGACGGTATCCTCAACGCTGACGGAGACGGAAGTGCTTTTATTGATACCAGTTTTCAGGTCAACGCGGCGGTTGGAAACGAACAACAGCACGAACAACAGGACCCAGAGGGCCATGATGGCATAAAAACGGAGACTTTTGTTTTCCATAAGGCGTTCTCCTTTGGCGGGCCGCACAGCTGGGCGGCCAGAGATCTTCAGAGAGTACGCTCTCATTATAGTGCCGGAACGCGCAGGATGTCAACTGTTCTCCAGATGCTTCTGCGCCGCAAAGGTGCCTGCGGCGCTGGCGGCAAACACAAAATAGTAGCTTGCGATGCGGAAGAGCATCAGGGTGCTCATGGCCTCGCCGCTGGTCATAAAGCTGCTGAACACCAGCAGAAAGGCTGTTTCAATGGAGCCCATGCCTGCTACATTGGGCAGTGCGTTGGAAAGGAAGAGCATCAGGCTGGTGAGCAGCTGTACCTGCCAGAAGCTCAGCCCGCAGGAAAGCCCCATGAACCGGATGCAGAACCACGGCAGGGTGAACATCAGAAACAGCTTGAGGGTCTGCACGGCAAGGATACGGGCACAGCGGCCCTTGTCGGCCAGCAGGAGGCGGCTCTCAGTGGCCAGGGTGTCCAGCTGCTCCAGCCACTTTTCCCGGCGGGTCTGCCACGGTTCTGTTTTGGGCAGAAAGCCCATGGCCCAGCGGGCCAGCCGCTGCACCAGCGGCGAGACACAGAGCAGCACCAGCGACACGATGACCAGCGCCACCACGCAGTAGGCGGCGGGCAGATAGTGCATCACGCCGGAGGTGTTGGCGGCGAGCCAACGGTGCTGCAGCAGGAGCATCACAGTGGCATAGAGCAGAACGGTGGTCTTGTGGAATACATATTGCAGGGTCATCAGGCCCACACCGGGGCCCAGCGGCAGGCCGCAGTGGTAGAGATAGTAGGACTCCATGGGCACAGCCCCGGCACCCAGGCCGACCACGTTGCCAAAGATGCCCACAAAGGCGGCATCCAAGCCGCGCCGCAGGGTGAAGCCCGGCAGGCGGCAGCGGATGATGAGCCAGCAGACGATTCCCTCAAGCAGGGGGTATGTCAGGCCGATGGCCAGCACCAGCAGCACCTGCCAGAAGGAGAGCTGGGCCAGCGCGCCGGTGATCTCGGCCCAGTGGCTGCTGAAGATAAAAACCACTACACAGGTCAGCGCCAGCAGCACCAGCAGAGAAAGGATCGCTTTTTTGCGGGAGGGCTGCTGGGGGGTGTTGGTCTGTTCCATGGGACAAGGCTCCTTTCACGATACTGCTTGCAGTATAACACAGCGGGGCCTTGCTTTTGTGAACTGAAACAAAATTTTTCTCGTCACTTTGTGTGATATGATAAAAAAGAACCTCTCCGGCTCACTTCGTTCGCCAGCTTTCCTATGAGGAGAAGTGGCATTGCGAAGCAATGACGGAGAGGTTTTGTGTTACTTTTTCGCTGTCAGATCTTCCACAGCAGCCCGGAGTGTCTGCTCAAAAGCCTCCTTGGAATAATACTGCTCGTACATTTTGCGGCATTCTGTCCGCATGGAGGCCAGTTCTTCCGGGTGTTCAATGGCGTGCTCCAGCAGGACAGCCAGCTGCTGCGGGTCGTCGTTGTGGTAAACGAAGCCGTTCCGCCCCTCGGAGATGAGCCCGGCGGTGCCGGTGTGCTCCGATACGATGGACGGCTTGCCGAAGATCAGGCCCTCGGTGACAAAGGTGGGCATGGGGTCGTCGCGGGAGGCACAGACCAGACCGGTGCACTGCTCCATCAGGCTCTTGATCTCGTCACGGGTGAGCCGCTTGCAGTAGAACACGTTTTCCGGGTAGTCTGCGGTCAGGGTGCGGACGGAATCCATCATCTCCTTGTCAGCGGCCTGGCCCACAAAGAGGAAGGAGGCCTTCTCCCGTACCTCGGGCGGAAGCAGGCGGATGGCCTTGCAGAAGATATCGTGGCCCTTGCGGCGCTCAAAGGAGCCCACCGTGGCAAACAGAGGGCGGCCGCGGTTGTAGCCCAGATCGGTGCGGACAAAGTTCTCTGCCGCGTAATCTGGCAGGCCGTAGATGAGCGGACGGATCTCGAACTCGGGCCGCACGGCGTGCATGGCGTTGGCGGCGTGGCTGCCCACCGAGTAGACCCGGACATTCTCTCCCAGCTGGGTGGGGATCTGGTGGGCAATGTGGGGATAGCCTGCAAAGGCATCGTGGAGCCACCACAGCACTGGTACGGCGGTGCCGCTCAGGGCACGGACGGCCCGGGCCATGACCACCGTATTGACGATGACGAAGTCGGCACAGAGGGCCATGCCCCAGGCATCGGAGACATTGCGGCAGGACGACCGGGTGATGACCGAGGCCCCGGCATCCAGGAAGAGATGCAGGGAGCCGCCGTCACTGGGGCCCAGCACAAGTACCTCATACCCCATGCTGCGCAGCACCGGCACGGCACTCACCAGCACGATGGGCGCGCCGGTCATATCCAGCACATGGCTCATAATAAAGGCACGTTTGCCGTGGGCCGAAAACGCATCCTCGGCGCAGATGCTGCGCTCGTAGTGGAGCAGGGCCTGCGGGATGAGAGTGGGCTTAGTGCAGAGCTGCGCGGCCAGCGCCAGCAGCTCGGGCACATTTTCGGGGTCATGGGCGGCGGCGCGGCAGCGCTCCAGCAGGGTGCGGCTGACCACGGCGCAGCGGTTCTGCGCTTGCAGCGGCTGGCTCTGATAGAGGGCAGTCGCCCCGCCAAAACCGAACACAGCATTGCAGGCGACATAATCCGCGCCGTCCTGCAGGGCTTTGGCAAAGTACATCAGGGCGGTGGACATCAGCTCTACGTCCTCAGCGGCCAGAAGCACGCCGTCCACGCTTGCGGTCAGTTCCCCGTCCAGCCGGTCCACCAACCGGAACTTGCGGTGGAGCTGGTCAGTCAGGGTGGATTTCAGGGCCGTGCTGCGGGCCGGTGCGCAGACCAGCAGATAGGTGCTCTGGGTGTTGCTGTACTCCTGCAGGGCCAGCTGACGCTGCTGCAGGGGGGTGTAATTGTTATACATGGCTGTTCCTCCGTTCCGCTTCTCAGTTTCCACGGTGGAACAGGCGCATCAGGCTGCGGATGGGAGCAGTGAGCTTCCAGCTTTTGCTGGAAAACACGCTTTCCAGCGAGGTCTCGTAGGCAATGCTCCGGGCCTGCAGATCGGCGTTTTTCTGGTGCAGCTGTGCGATCTCCTGCTGCAGGGCGGCCACCATCTGCTGCTGGGCCGCGGCATTCTGCTCCAGCTGCTGGATATGCTGCTTTTCGCTGTCCTTGCGCAGCTGGAGCTGCTGCACGCCCTGCAGCACGGCGCAGAACAAAGGCTCGTCCGTCAGGGTCTCCAGTGGGAAGTAGCCATAGCTCACCACCAGTTTCATCCCGGCGGGGTAGTGGGTGGTGCCCTCCAGCCGGTAGTTGGGGTCATCGCCCAGGAACAGGGTGCTGCCGCCGGAAAGGTTCAGGCCGTTGGTGGGTGTGCAGATGATGCGGTCATCTGAAAAGATCAGGTTGGTGATGCAGCAGGGCAGCTCACCCGGGTCGAACCGAAGGGCCTGTGCAGCCACCGGCAGCTCAAAGGTCGCGGTCACGGCACCGGTCAGCTCGTCGGTGGTGCAGTCGGGTGCGGTCAGGGTGTCCTTTTCCGAAAAGCCGAAGCCTGCATCATAATAGAGCAGCGGCTGCAGCAGAGTGGGCGAGTCGGTATGCATCTCGCGCTGGGGGTGTGCCGCAAGGTAGGACTGCACCTTCTGTTCCAGGGCAAGGCAGCGTTCTGCCAGATGGGAAACACCTTCGTCCGAAAGCTTGAGCTGCTGTTCCAGCTCGGCGATCTTTTCCTGCAGAGCCGCAGTGTTCTCAGGAGCTGCGTTGTTCATAACCGGATTCTCCTCATAATATTATTTCACTTCAGCAGAGGGGGCACCCTCTGCAAAAAATCAGTGTTTTGCCGCAAAATGACGCTCAGGCGCTTCGGCGCGGGCGCTGCGCCGGCGGGGCGCTTCCACCGCCTTCTGCTCCCGGCGGGAGGTGAGCCAGAACTTCAGGTCCCGGCGGCGCACCAGCAGCTCGCAGATGAGCAGGGTGGAGCCCAGCGAAAGGGTGAACTGCAGCACCATGCCCAGCACCGGGTGAGCCGCAAACTTCTGGGGCATCAGATACCAGGGAATGGCCGTGAGCTCCACGGTGTGGACGCAGAAGATGAACAGCGAACGACGGCCAATGGCCTGGATGGCGTGGGTGACAACGTTTTCCACCCTGCGCTGGAACCAGATGACGATGGAAAGGATACCCAGGCCCGTTACAGCATCCAGCAGGATGCTCACGGGGCCGAGGGTCCACTCGGCCATCGAGACGCAGTCGGTGCTCTTGGTAAGAAGCACCAGCGCGGCCACAGCCAGCGCCGCCGCGATCATCCCGCCGCGCAGACGGGGCGAGAGGGGCTGTTCAAAGATCTTATACTTCTTGGCAAGGTAGCCCACATACAGAGCCGGAACGGTGACCATGCCCTGACCGATGCAAAAAGGGGCCTCCCAGGTGATGCAGATGCCCCAGCCTAACAGCATGGTACCCAGCACCGCCCAGTTTATGTACTGCTCCGGGAAGATATTCAGGATGAGATCCAGCAGGATCCATGCGATCATCAGCGAGAGCAGATACCACATGGGGCCGCAGGAGAAGAACAGCTGGCCGAAATAGGTGGCCGTGTGGGGCAGGCCCAGTGCAAAGCCGCCCAGCACCTTGTAGGTCTCGTAGGTGGCGTTGTGCAGGCTGCCAAACAGGCTGTAATGGATGATAAAATGGAACACGGTGGTGGCAATGCCGGTATAGATGTAAGGCTTGAGCAGCGTTTTGAACTGCTGGTCGATACACTTGCCGATGGAGCGCTTGCGGAAGCCGTAGCCGCTGGCAATGTAAAAGGCCGCCATCAGGGATTCGCGGTAGGCGAACATGAAAAAGGTCAGCGGGTTGATGTGGCTGGCATCGCCCATGGGATAAAGCTCACCGGTGTGGGCAAAGACGATGGTCAGCATGCCGACACCCTTGAGCAGATCAAACATGCCCAGCGAATTTGCGGCACGGCGTTTGGTTCCCTCCATAAAAAGGTCCTCCTCTGCGCCGCACCCCGCCCCGGGATGGCAGAATTGCCGGATTTTTGGCGCATCATGTTAAAAATTAGAGATATTTATAATAAGTATAATGCTTTTTGCCCCTGCTGTCAATCAAACCCAGGGAGAAAGCACGGTAGGCGGATACCGGGAAAAGTGTACCACACTCACGGCCTGCCCGCAACAAAAGGCAGGATTTACATCCGGGTGCACAGATTGAATGCAAGTTTAAGTTGCATATTTGTGCAATTAAATCTTGCATTTAAGCCCTCTATGCGGTATACTCTAGGCTAGAGTGCCCAGAAGATTCCATTTGGCGGAAACAATAGGGAATGATTTAACAAAAATAAACAGGGAGTGTAAAATAATGGCAAACAAGGCTTGTAACGAAGTTGTGACCGTGGCAAATATGCCGATGACCGTTTTTGATATGATCTCTGCGATGCAGAATAAGTATGCTGACCGTGTGGCGTTCCGCTATGTGGAGGGCAAGGACACGGTGGTGGAAAAGACCTACGCTCAGTATGTGCAGGATATCCGCAAAGCGACCGGCTATCTGCAGCAGGAGCTGGGCGAGCCCAAGGGCAAGAAGATCGTTATCCTGAGCCGCACCAACTATGAGTACGGCGCGGTCGTTTTCGGCACCATGATGGCAGGCGCTGTCATTGTGACCCTGAACCAGGGCAAGACCTGGGCCGAGCTGGAGCATGAGCTGGGCATGGTGGAGCCGGACCTCATCTTCAATGATGGCATCGATTACGGCTACCGCGCCCAGCTGGAAGCGCTCTATGGCACTCAGCTCCGCCCCATGGATGCCTGGACCACTGCCCCTGAGGCCGAGATGGTCAACCGCATCGACCACGAGGGGCTGCTGATGCTGATGTTCACCTCCGGCACCACCGGCCGCAGCAAGGGTGTGATGCTGAGCGAGAAGAACTACTTCACCGCCTGCCAGATGTACATCGATGGCCAGAAGGTCATCCCTGATCAGAAGGAGCGGCTGGCACCCCAGTACCTTGACCAGACCTTCAGCCACTTTACGCTGGTGCCCATGTTCCATCTGGCCGGTTTCATCTGCTACTTTGTCTACGGCATACAGGGCTGGACCCTGAACCTCTGCTGTGATGCCCGCGACCTGCGCCGGGATATGAGCCTGATGCACAGCGATGCCATGTCTACCCCGCCGGTGCTGGTGGAGATGATCTACAACGAGATCAAGCGCGGCCATGCCGACCGCCTGAACGGTCTGTGGAACCTGAGCTGCAGCTCTGCGATCCTTGATCCCGCCATCCTGAGCGAACTGGTGAAGAATGGCTTCTACATCAACCAGTGCTACTCCATGACCGAGCTGGCCGGCTATGGCCTGCTGAACGTGACCCAGGAGGGCGAACACCTGCGTGCCCTGGGCAAGCCAGACGGCTTCTGTGAGGTCAAGGTGGACGAGACCGGCGAGATCTGCGTCCGCGGCGGCTGCGTGATGCTGGGCTACTATAAGGACCCCGAGACAACTGCCGAGACCATCGACAAGGACGGCTGGCTCCACACCGGCGACCTGGCCAGCGTGGACGAGGAAGGCTACTACTATATGACTGGCCGCAAGAAGAACCTCATCATTCTGGACAGCGGCGAGAACGTCAGCCCCGAGGAGCTGGAAAAGCTGCTGGGCAAGTGCGATGCCATCAAGGAGTGCATCGTCAAGGAGATGGGCAAGAAGATCGGCACTGTGGTCTGCTGTGAGGATGACAAGCAGCAGCAGGTGAAGGATTTTGTCACCGAGCTGAACCGCACCCTGCCTATGTACAAGCGCATCTCCGTTGTAGAGTGCAGCGCCGAGCCCCTGCCCCGCAACGCGCTGGGCAAACTGCTGCGCAAGTAAAACCAAACGGGAGAAAAAGGAGCAGACCATGGTAAATAATGTCTATGATCTTGTCACCCGGACAATGGAGCAGGAATTCCCCGGGCGGGTGGCCTTCCGCTGGGTAGAGGATGCCACCGGCACCGTGAAAGAAAAGACCTATGCCGAGTATGCACAGGATATCCGCCGCGCTGCTGCCTGGTTTGCCCGGAACATCCCGGAGGTGGAGGGCAAGCGGGTGGTCCTGCTGAGCCGGAACTGCTATGAGTACGGCGTGAATACCTTTGGCGCTGTGCTGGCCGGGGCTGTTCTGGTGACGATGAACCAGAAAAAGACCTGGGACGAGCTGAGCTGGGAGCTGGAGCTGGCAGAGCCTGCCCTCATCCTGAACGATGGGGTGGACTATGGCTGCCGTGACCAGCTGGAGGCTGCGTATGGGGAGCGCCTGCGGCCGATGGATGCCTGGAAGGACACCGCGCCCGGCGGGCTGGAAAAGAAGATCGACCCCAATGCCCTGATGGTCATGCTGTTCACCTCCGGCACCACCGGCCGCAGCAAGGCCGTGATGCTGGCAGAGCGGAACTTCTTTACCGTGATGCAGATGCACGTTGCCATGGGCGACCACATGCTGGACTTCAAGCACCGGCAGCTGCCCGAGGATAAAAACGATGTCCTGAGCAACTTTGCCATCCTGCCCCTGTTCCATCTGGGCACCTTTATCTGCCTGTTCTCCTGGCCCTTCAAGGGCTGGGCCCTGAACCTTTGCAGTGACCTGCGGAATTTCTACCGGGATCTGGGCCTGATGCACAGCGATTCCATTGCCGTGGCCCCGGTGCTGATGGAGAGCATCTACAAGGATGTCAAGCGCGGCCGCGCCGATAAGCTGAACGGCCTGTGGAACCCCTGCGGCAGCTCTGCCATGTTCGACAGCGAGCTGCTGCTGGGTCTGGTGGAAAACGGCATGTACATCACCCAGTGCTACGGCATGACCGAGACCTGCGGCGATGGTCTGGTGAACTACGCCCAGACAGAGCCCCATATCCGGGCGCTGGGCAAGCCGGACGGCCACTGCGAGTACAAGCTGGATGAGACCGGCGAGATCTGCATTCGGGGCGGCTGTGTGATGCTGGGCTACTATAAAGACCCCGAGGCCACCGCCGAGATCATCGACAAAGACGGCTGGCTCCATACCGGCGACCTGGCCCGTGAGGACGAGGACGGCTATTACTACATGGTGGGGCGGAAGAAGAACCTGATCATTCTGGGCACCGGCGAGAACGTCAGCCCCGAGGAGCTGGAAAGAAAGCTCTACGCCTGCCCTGAGGTGCAGGAGTGCGTGATCAAAGAGATGGGCAAAAAGATCGGCGCGCTGATCTGCTGTGCCGAGGAAAAGCAGGCAGAGGTCCGGGCCTTTATCACTGAGCTGAACCGTACCCTGCCGCTGTACCAGCGGATCACGGCGGTGGAGTTCAGCGCCGAGCCCCTGCCCCGCAACGCCATGGGCAAGCTGCTGCGCAGGTAAGCGCGGAAATTGTAAAAAAAGCGCAAAACCGGGCGGTCGGTGTGTTGCATTTCCTCCATAAAACAGGTATTATAAAACACAGGAATGCCCCGCCCGGCTGGCTAAACCGGCCCGGCGCGTGGCATACTGAAACTGCGCCCTTGCAGGCGATAAAAAATCCCTCACGGAAAGGAAGATTTTTTGATGGAAAGAGCAGAAATCGTGTCTCAGATCCTGGCAATTCTGGAGGATGTGGCAGAGATCTCGCCCGAGGATGTCAACGAAGACAGCGTGATGATGGATGATCTGGATCTGTCCTCTATGGAGATCCTGACCGTCGTGGCCGATCTGGAAGAGACCTTTGGTCTGCGCATCCCCGAAAAGGAGCTGCGCAACTTTGTGACCATCGGCGATCTGGCCGATTATCTGGCCGAGAACGCGGGGTAAATTCCGGATGAATGCAGAGCAGCGTGCGGTGTTTCAGGGCATCGTCTACTATTACCGCGAAAATCAGGTCCTCTGCCGCTATCAGGCCACGCTGAAGGAGCCCGTTGACCCGGCCCTTCTGCAGCAGGCACTGGATGCGGTCCGCCCGCTGGCAGAGTATTATTTCTGCCATGTGGTGTGGGAAAAGCGGGAGACCCGTCTGGAGCCCAACACTGCCCCCTGCCGTGTGCGGCAGGGCAGCGCCCAGCCAAAGATCCCCGAGGAGACGAACGACTATCTCTTCTCGCTGGGCTATGAGGGGAACACGGTCTATCTGGACTGGTTTCACTTCCTGGCCGATGGCCGGGGCAGCGCGCCCTTTTTCACCCTGCTGCTCAAGCTCTACTGCAACCTGCGCTCCAACGCTGGTTTTGTGTGCGAGGCCCTTGCCTCTGACCCGCCCTACGATGTGGAACAGCTGCTGGCCCGCTACCCGGAGAGCCAGGTGGCCAACAACATGCAGAAGGACGTGCTGCAGATCCACGAAGGCACGCCCCGTTTTCAGCGGTTGCGGCTGGACAGACAGAGCCTTGTGGATCTGGCGCAGAAGGAGGGCGTGAAGCCCTTCAGCGCCCTCATGGGGCTGACCTGCCAGGCAGCGCAGCGGTATCTGGAAAAGAACGACCTTGCGTACAGCTATGCCGCCGACACCCGCGCGGCGCTGGGGGTGCCGCACGCCCTGTACAACTGCATTGCGTCCTTTCAGCTGCCCCTGCGGCTGGAACCGCAGGCCAGGCTCCACAGCTTTGCAAAGCAGCTCGACCATGAGATCCGGGAAAGCCTGACCCCGGAGCGCCGCCTGTTCCGCATGGCCGAACAGATGGGCTGGGTGTATCAGGTGTTCCGGCAGAAAGCCGCACTCAAGATCAAGAAGCGTGTGTTCCAGATGGGCGAGTACATCAGCGGCTTCCCGGCAGATTTCTGGGTCAGCTACATCGGCAGCCCGCTGCTGCCGCACAGCCCGGAGCTGGAAGCGTACCTGACCGATTTCCAGACCTGGGTGCTGCCGGACGGTGCGTCCCTTGCAATGGAGGTCACCAGCCTGCACGGCGTGCTGACCTGCTGCATTGAGAACAAGGTGGACAAGCCCGGCTACCTCGAGGCCCTGCGCGACGTGATGGAGCAGGAGGGCATCAGGGTGCTGGAAGCGGTACATATCTCTTAAAAGAAAATGACCCTTTCCGTCATGCGTCGGCGTGGCGGAAGGGGTCATTTTTCATATTGTGGAGGTGGGCCGGATGCTGACCTCACCGTGTTGCAGGGCAACCTGCCTGCCGCCCTCGCGCTCCACCACCAGACGGCCCGCATCGTCAATGGAAAGGGCCTTTGCGGCATAGGTCTCGGCCCCGGTGCAGACAGTGACCCAGTGGCCCGGCACAAAACAGCGGGCCCGGTACTCGTCCAGACAGTCGAAGGCCGGGCAGAGGGAGAGCAGCTCCCGGGCAATGGCCCCGGCCAGCACCGCCCGGCTCACGGGTGCGGGGCCGCCGGGGTAAAGGCTGCCTGCCGTGCGGGCCAGCTCCTCGGGCCAATCGGCAGGGGAGGTGGTCAGGTTGAGGCCGATGCCCACCACCAGCCATTCCAGCTGGCCGCATTCCATGTCGGTCCCGGCTTCGGTCAGGATGCCGCAGACCTTGCGGCCCTGATAGTAAAGGTCGTTCACCCATTTGATGCCCAGTTCCAGCCCGCACAGAGCCTTGACAGCCCGGGCCACGGCCACCGCCGCACTGATGGTCGCACTCTGGGCATCGGCGGCAGAAAGGGTGGGCCGCAGGATGAGGGAGAGGTAGACCCCCTTCCCGGCAGGGCTCTCAAACCGCCGCCCCAGCCGCCCGCGCCCCGCCTGCTGATGGGCCGTGAGCACCAGCGTGCCGTGGGGTGCACCGCCCAGTGCCAGCTGCTTGGCCGTCAGGTTGGAGCTTTGCAGTGTGTCGTAGATGTGGATGGGGGCGGGATAGGGGCCCACCGCCTCGGCGCAGAAGGGGTCGCCGCCTGCCAGCCGGTAGCCCCGGCGCGGGGCGGAATCCAGCGCATATCCCTGGGCTGAAAGCGCCTGTGCCGCCTTGTGGACAGCCGCGCGGCTCACGCCCAGCGCTTCGGCCAGCTGCTGGCCTGAGATATAGGCTCCCTCTGCCGCCGAAAGCGCCTGCAGCAGGGCCTGTTTGGTGCTTCCCCCCATGGAAAACGCCTCCTTCTTGTGCTATAGTAGTAATAGTATAGCATAACTTGAGGCATTGCAAAAGAGACTTGCCCATTATGCCAAGGGCTCCCCTACTAGGAGCAACAGCAACAACCGCCGCCAGTGGCGGATGAAGGGCGTTGCTGTTGGGGCCGCGGCCAGCAAGATACGAGTGCTGTTTACAGCACGAAGTGGATGCTGGGAGCCGCAACCCGTACTGGCGCGAAGCGCCTGAGAGGTTTGATCCATTTTTTTTTTATTTTTCAAAATTTTTGCAGGAAAACCGCGCTCTGCTTCGTATTCAATTACAGAGCGGCAGGAAAGGAGGGATGCGGACCGTTGACAACACTGGAATTCAATGCGCTGGTGCGGCAGTATCAGGGGCTGGTCTACACGGTCTGCCACCAGCTGGTGCCGGACGAGGGCGATGCCCAGGATCTGGCACAGGAGACTTTTTTGGCCGCATGGCGGGCCATTGACCGCTGCCCGCCCGGGTACGAAAAGCAGTGGCTGGCGCGTATCGCTTCCAACAAAGCCAAGGACTACCTGCGCAGTGCGTGGGTGCGCCGGGTGAACACCCCGGGAGATGATATCCTTGCACTGGAAGGCGCGCCGCCCGGCTCCGACCCGGAGCAGCAGGTGCTGGATGCCATGAGCGAGGAGACCCTGACCGGGAAGATCCTGGGGATGCGGGAGCCGTACCGCACCCCCTGCCGCCTGATGCTGCTGGAGGGCCGCACCGCCGCCGAGGCGGCAGCCCTCTGCGGCAGGCCCCAAAAGACGGTGGAGGCGCAGATCTACCGGGCAAAGAAAATGCTGGCGGAGCAGATCCGTCAGGAAAGGAGGAGCGAAGATGGAATTGTTTCGTGAAGATGGCTGTATGACCGACGCGGGCTTCCGGGCCATGATGGACGGCCAGCTGGATGAGCTGGGCAGGCTGGAAGCCGCCGAACACCTCTCCTATTGTGACCAGTGCATGGACCGCTACACGGCCCTTTTGACCGCCGATGCGCTGGAAAAACCGCCAAGGAGCGTGCAGGGCGCGGTGATGGGCACGATCTGGGCCCGCCTGATGCAGAATACCTATGGCAGGGCTGCCGTGGCCGGTGTGGCCGCTGTGCTGGCCCTGACCCTGTGGCGGAGCGGAGCGCTGCAGCAGATCATCCAGTATGGTGCCGGGCGGGAGACCGTGCTGGAAACCGACCAGAGCCAGCTCTGGGAGCCCGGCCGGAATGACCCGGCCCCGGAGAACACCCCGCAATACCGCCCCATTGAGGACGACCGGCCGCAGGCCGCGCCGGAACAGCTGGGGAGACCCGTGGAGACAAAACAGGACCGCCGTTATGCCGGCGAAGGCTCCTCTTTGCTCCACAAGCTGCTCACGGATGTGACCGATAAGATTGCGGGCAATGCCCCGAATACTGAGAAATGAGGGAACGATTATGAAGAAAAATGGCATCCTGACCCTGCTGTTCGCCTTTATCCCGGGCGCAGGCCAGATGTATCAGGGATATATGAAGCGCGGCCTTTCGCTGGTGCTGATGGCTGTTGCCATCGGCATGGCATCCGCACTGATTCCGCCCGTCGCGTTTACGCTGCTGGTGGTGTTCATGTACAGCTTTTTCGACACCTTCAACCTGCGTGCCCAGATCAGCATGGGCACCGCCCCGGAGGACGATTATCTGGTCCACTTCGATCCGCAGGACAAGCGCCTTGCCCGGATGATGATGGACAGCCACAAGCTGGTGGGCTGGTGCCTGATCGCCGCCGGTGCGCTGATCGCCTATGAGCAGATCATTATGAACACGCTGGGCGATATCCTGTGGCGCTGGGGCCAGAAGGCTCCGGTATGGCGGGCCATCTATCTGGTGATGGATCAACTGCCCGAGGTTGTGCTCTGCGTGGCACTGATCCTGTGCGGCATCTGGCTGGTGCGGGGCCCCAGAGCAAAGAAAGCTGCCCCGGAAGCCGCCGCCCCGGAGGAGACCGATTTTCAGGAGTATCAGCCTGAAAAGAAGATGCCCAGCCTGCTGGATCACTTTGCCCGCAAGGCAGAGCCGGATACGACCGGTGAGGTGACCCTTGACCCGGAGGATGAAGACGATGGACGAGAAGAAGAATAACACAGCAGAGACCCCGGCCTTCAAGGCCCCGGAAAACGCCCCGGTGCGCCGGGTGGGAACCCTGACGCTGGGAGTCTGCCTGATCGTCTGCGGCGTGCTGTTCCTCTGCTATTTCTTTGTGCCGCATTTCAACTGGGAGCTTGCGATGAAGATCGCCCCGGCGGCAGGGCTGATCCTGTTGGGGTGCGAGGTGCTGTATTTTGCCGCAAGGCCCCAGCGCTGGAAGTACGATTTTCTTTCGGTGCTCCTCTGCATCGTGCTGATGGTCAGCGCCTTTGGCGGGGCCTGCCTGATGGCAGCCTTTGATTTTGCCCTGCACCGGGAGGAGTTCTGGATCGAATACGATGCCCGGCAGGAACGGGACTTGGATGATGATGAAAGCGACCGCCTGCGTCTTGATCTGGACGAGGGCACCGGCCCTGACCTCGATGAGGAAAATGAGGACAGCAGCGCGGCCTCCCACACGGAAGTTTGAGCCATACAAAAAATATATCACAGCAATACAAAAGATACCTTTTACAGGGGGCACCTGTCCGGGTATACTGAATATGCACCCGGACGATGGGTGCTCGAAGAAAAAAGTGTAAAAGCGAACCGCCATGGCATCTGTCACCATGGCGGTTCGCTTTTTGCTGTGTCGTGTATTATTTGCGGGCGATCATCTCGGTGTAGGCCAGCACCAGGGGGCCTACGCCCTTGGCATCGTTGCAGACCACAGGCTCACTGAAGTAGTAGGCCAGGGAGCCGTCGCGGTGGTCCTTGCCGCCCAGACCTGCCACCAGGCAGATGCCATCCAGCTGCAGGCTGCCGTCCGGGTTCTTGGAGAGGTACCTGTCACAGGTGCCGTAGAAGGCTTTCTCGGCCCAGGCAGCCATCCGCTTGGGCAGGTAGCCCAGGCGCACGCCCTTGAGCACCGCATAGGCGAACAGGGCGGTGCCGCTGGTCTCAAGGTAGTTGCCCTCCACGCCGGGGTGATCCATCACCTGCCAGAACATGCCGGTCTCCTCGTCCTGGAACTTGTGCACATCCTCAATGGTCTGCTTGAGCATGGCCATGATGCCGCGGTACTCGTTGTACAGCTGCTCGTCCATCCGCTCCAGCACATCCACCATGGCCACCATGAACCAGCCCATGGCCCGCAGCCAGAAGTTGGGGCTGCAGCCGGTCACGGGGTCAGCCCAGTACATCTGGCGGCTCTCGTCGTAACCGTGGTAGTACAGGCCGGTCTTTTCGTCCCGCATGTGCTTTTTGATGTTCATAAACTGCTTGTAGCTGTCAATGCAGCCCTGCATCTTGTTGTAGCGGGTCTCGTACTCCATGTAGAAGGGCTGGGCCATGTAGGTGCCGTCCAGCCAGACCTGCCAGGGGTAGATATCCTTGTGCCAGAAGTTGCCCTCCCTGGTGCGGGGCTGAGTGAGCAGCTGGCTGCGGATGGTGTCGATGGCCCGGCGGTACTTCTCATCCCCGAAGATGTCGTACAGGGTGAACAGGTTCTTGCCCTGATTCACGTTGTCCAGGTTGTACTCCTTGGGGTCATAGGTCTTGATGGAGCCGTCCGGCTGCACAAAGAAGTCGATGAAGTCCCTGGAGAAGCTCAGATACTTTTCGTCCCCGGTGGTCTTGTACAGGCTCAGGCAGGCCGTGATCATGCAGCCGTCGATGTAGTTCCACTTGTTGGGCTTGCCGCTGCGCACTTTTTCAATGTTCCACATGGGGGCTTCGGCGCTGGAATTGGCGATCAGGTAGTCCACATAGTCGCCCAGCAGGGTGAGAATTTCTTCATGGGTCATGGGTCAGTCCTCCTCGAAATGGCCGACATTGGCAAAGCGCAGGCGCTCGCCCTCGTAGCCGGTGATCTTGACGTTGTGCAGGTCGATCTCCTTGACGTTCTCCGCGTAGATGGCCAGCTTTTTCACATTGGGGCGGTTGTCCGCCATGGCGGCCTGACCGGCTTCGGCGTTGGGGTCAAAGGTGATGGTGACATTCTTCATGGAGATGCGCTCGATGGGCTGCTCAGGCAGGCCGTCGAAGTAGCAGCCCGCGAACTGTGCATCGGTGGCCACGATATCCTCCATGGTCAGGCTGCCCAGCTTGGGGGTGTACTCATCCACCGGCATAGCATCGCGGCACTGGACATAGGGGCTGTGGCCGTCCGGGTCACAGAAATAGAACATGTTGATGACAAAGGGAGCCTTGACACCGCGCATCTCCACGTTGCGGAACACCAGCCCGTCGATGACGGCGGTGTTGCCGCGGC
>ERZ836939.2461-NODE-2461-length-18077-cov-8.660748_pt1 | contig 18077 bp, 17 predicted proteins | sample MGYA00519912_ERZ836939 | MGnify/ENA primary metagenome ERZ836939 (study PRJEB31850, sample SAMEA3708810) | human gut metagenome | biome: human gut; feature: human-associated habitat; material: faeces | place: China | collected 2014 ... | reverse complement strand
ATTTTTGCATACAGAAAAAGAGCCTGTGCACGATTACGTGCGACAGGCCCTTTTTGCATTCCCAAATGGATTATTTTGCGAAGTAACGAGCCAGGAGGCCATCGAATATACGGCCATGACGAGCTTCGTCTTTTGCCATTTCATGAACGGTGTCATGGATAGCGTCGAGGTTGAGCTGTTTAGCAAGGGTTGCGATTTCTTTCTTGCCTGCGCAAGCGCCCTGTTCAGCAGCAGCACGCATTTCGAGGTTGGTCTTGGTGTCGTCCGTAACGACTTCGCCGAGGAGTTCAGCGAATTTAGCAGCGTGTTCAGCTTCTTCGAAAGCGATGCGTTTGTAGGCTTCAGCGACTTCCGGATAGCCCTGGCGGTCAGCGACACGGCTCATAGCGAGGTACATGCCGACTTCGGAGCATTCGCCTGTGAAGTTGAGGTGGAGGCCTTCGAGGATGCGTTCGTCGACGCCTTTAGCGATGCCTACGCGATGTTCGTCAGCGTATTCTTTGACACCAGCGACGAGTTCCGTGAATTTTTCTTTCGGAGCGCCGCACTGAGGACACTTTTCCGGAGCTTCCGTACCTTCATAAACAAAACCGCAGATACCGCATACAAATTTTTTCATCATTCATTCCTCCTGATATTATAATACATTTTGAATAAAATGGATATTAACTGAATACTAACAAATAACTTTTATTTGTTATGGCTACATTATAACAGACTGATGGGGGAAAATCAAGAGTAATTTTGTAAAACTTTTAATTGAAAATAATTATTGATTAAAAAATAAGGCCTTGGAGGGGCGAGGCGGCACCATTTTATTGCAATTTATACATGAGTCTTATATAATGGAGATAGTATTCAGAAAAGCCAAGACGATACGATTAGCATAGAAAGAGACTGAATTTTGGAGGTTACGCCTATGTGGAAGAAAAAAGTAGCATGCATCCTGGCTGTCATGGCCTTGTGTGGGACCATGGCTGCCGGTGCGGCCGATTATACGATCCTGGAAAAAGCGGATAAAGTCGAAACGACGGTCTACGGGACGACCCAGACCGGTTCCCTGAACGACCGCATCGCGGCGCTGGACAAGCTGCTCAACGGTCAGTCGACGGTATCCGGCAGTCTGCAGGATAAAACCAATGCCCTATATAAAGATGTATATGGGAATTCCGGTTCCGATTTGTCCCTGTTGACGGCAGTCAACCTCATGCAGTGGCAGTATTCCGGCCAGATTACCGATGAACCCCTGCTGGTCCGCATCGAATCGCTGGAACAGAGCATCGACGGCAAGACCATGAGCGGCTCCCTGGAAGGCCGTGTCCTGGCCCTGCGCCGCACGCTCCTGGGCAATAAGAAGTACGTCTCCCAGACCGTGACCATTCCGGCCAATACGCTGGTGACGATGACCAATATCGACGCCCTCAACTCGAAGACCATTCAGGAAGGCGACGTCGTCCGCTTTGCCGTGGCTGATGATATCTGCGTCGGCGACGTCATCGCCATTCCCCGCGGCATGGAAGCGACGGGGACCGTCACCAAGGCCCGGAAGTCCGGCCGCTTTGGCAAGGACGGCAAAATCGAAATCACCTATGACAACGTCCGCGCTGCCGACGGTTCGCCCGTAGCCCTGACGGTCGGCGATAAGACGAAAGAAGAATATAAGCGCATGGCCGGTGCTGTCGGCGCTTCGGCAGCCGGGGCCATCATCCTCGGACCAGTCGGCCTGGTCGGCGGCCTTTTCGTTCATGGCAATGAAGTCGATATCCCGGCAGGGACGACGATGTACGCCGAAACCAAGGAAAATGCCGAAGTCGTCGGTTTCAAGGAAAATGGCGTCATGGATGACATGAAGACGGCCAATATGGCTGCCAGCGGCGTACAGGTGCCGACCTTTGCGCCTGTCACCAATAGTGATGTCGACAACAGCGGGGCTGGCGATGCCGGTACGTACACCGACACCGATACGGCGCCTCAGAGCAGCAACGGCGATTTGCAGGCCGGACTGAAAGATGGTACGGTTACGCCTGTCGACCTGTACAACAGCAAACACAATGACGACCAGCAGGCCGTCGTAACCATTCAATCCAATACAGCAGGTGACGCGAATGAATAAAACGTGGACAGCGGCGATGATCGCAGCCCTGATGCCTCTGACCTTTTCGGCCAGTGCAGCTGATACAGCGAAACTTCATACAGATAAGGTCATGGCCGTTCCCGTGACAGAAAAGAAAATCCTGCCCGTCGATTTGGACCAGGCTTCTGCTTCGCAGGACGTCGTCCTGCCGCAGCAGCCTGTCCACATGACGGCTGATACATTCGTCGCCCGCAACTCCGACGGCTATGTCAAGAGCCGGGGCAATGTCGACATTAAGCAGGGCATGGATGAAATCCATGCCAACTATGTCGAAGGCAACATGAAGAGCGGCGTCTACCATACGAAAGGACCCGTAGTCTACGTCAACGAAACCAATGCCCTGACGGGCCAGGACGTGACCTATAACAGCCAGAACGGCAGCATGACCATGGATAAGGTCGAAGGCTTCGTCGGCCCGACGACATACGTCCGCGGGACCGATGCCGAAATGTACGATAATATCGGCTATATCAAGCATGGCTTGATTACGACGCCTCACGCCGTCGCCAAGACGCCGGACTATTATATTACCGGTGATGACATCCGCATCTATCCGGGCGAAAAGTTCACGGCAGAAAATACGGCCCTCTGGTTCAAGCACATCCGCCTGTTCACATATGGCCATTATGAAGGCCGCCTGGACAGTGAACATACGAAATCTTCTTTATTCACGCTGCTGCCGCGGCCGACCTACAACAGCGATGACGGCATCGGTGTCCGGGGCTATGCCGATGTGCCCCTCAACCAGTCCGGCGACCTGAGCTTCCATGCCAGCTATGCCCTGAATAGCAAGAATGGCTTCAAGCCGGCGGCCCAGCTCCAGAAGAATACTAAAATCGGCACTTTCCGTTTTGGCTACAGCAAAGAAGAAAGTACCGATAACGACGATAATATCTGGGCTACGAAGTGGCCGGAACTGGAATACTTTGCACCGCGCATCCATCTCGGCGATACGGGTATCTATATCGATTCCAGTGCCAACTGGGGCCGCTGGGCTGAAGACGGCGTCAAGACGGGGACGCATAAGGGCTTCCGTACGGAAATCACGCATACGCCCATTCCCTTGTGGCAGCGGGCCAATGTCCGCTTCTTCGCCGGCTATCGTAAGGATTTATATTCTACCAATGATGCCCAGCGCCGTGATCCCTATTCCGGCGTTATTTTCCACCAGGGAATTAACGACCGTTTGTGGACTAACTTGTGGTATAAGAAGCACAATCTTAGCGGCTATACACCATATCGTTTCGACACTATTGATCATCCCCGCCAGCACGGCATGTCCGTCGGCTACGTCCTGACGCCGCGGGATACGGTCATCTTCACTTGGGCTCAGGACCTCGACGATGACCATATTTCGGACCGCAATTACACCTGGGTCCGCGACCTCCACTCGTTCATTGCTACCATCACGTATAAACAAGTCGATAAAGAATGGCAGGTCAAAATAAAGGCCAAGGACTTCGATTTCTAAAAGGGGAGAGGACAGGAAAACTTTTTGCTATCATGCGCAGTCCCTTTCTCTTCCGCGTTTGTAGGGGTCGCCACGTGGGCGACCCGTTAGGATTTGGAGGATTCTTCTAGCAATCTGATTGGGAATCGTACATATCCCCAGAGCGGGCTCGCCACGTGCGAGCCCCTACAATGTAAAAAAGGGCTTGTCGTCATGCGACAAGCTCTTTTTTTTACCCTCTTTTTACAGGGCGTATTTGCATTTTTGCGCTATAATGGAATAAAGTGAGAAAGCTATATTTTACATGAAAGGACTGTCGCTTTATGCCTTTGATTTACTGTGTAGAAGATGATGAAAATATTCGTGAACTCGTCGGTTATGCCCTGCGCAGCCAGGACTTCGAGGTGGAAACCTTTGCTGACAGCAAGGAATTCTGGCCGGCTTTGGAGAAGCGGACACCGGCTTTGCTCCTCTTGGATATCATGCTGCCCGGTGAAAGCGGCAATGATATCCTTGACAAACTGCGCAAGACTCAGCAGTACAAGACACTGGCCGTCATCATGCTGACGGCCAAGACCAGCGAATACGATATCGTCAGGGGCCTCGATGGCGGCGCCGATGACTACGTCTGCAAGCCCTTCGGCATCGTCGAGCTCATTTCCCGCATTCGCGCCGTCCTGCGCCGTTCGGGCCGGCAGAGTACGGAAACGAACCTCTATACGTATGGCCCCGTTTCCCTGGACCAGGAAAAACATATCGTAACCGTCGACGGCAAGCCCTGCCACTTGACGGTCAAGGAATTTGAACTCCTGCGCTACCTCCTGGTCAATACGGATATCGTCCTCAAGCGGGAACAGATCATGGAAGCCGTTTGGGGCTTCACGTATGAAGGCGAAAGCCGGACCATCGATATGCACATCAAGAGCCTGCGCCAGAAACTGGGCGACGGCGGCAAGATTATCCATACTGTGCGCGGCGTGGGCTATGTCATCGGAGGGAACGTATGAAGCGGAAAGTCTACCTCAGCCTGCTGACCATGGGGCTGGCCTGTATGGCCGTGACCCTGCTCATTTCGACGTGGTTCTTCTGGAACTCCACGCAGCACCAGATACAGCAGGAACTGATCATGGCCATGGACGTCGTCGAGACGACAATCGAAGAAGGGAAGGATACGTCCCTGTATTTGAAGAAACTCGGCGTCCACGAGACGGATGGCCTGCGCATTACCTGGATCAATACCGATGGCGATGTCCTCTTTGAATCGGACTATGACAAAGGGGTCATGGAAAATCACCTGGCCCGGCCGGAAGTCCAAGCGGCCATCGAGAACGGCAAGGGGACGGCCGTCCGCGATTCCCAGACCGTATCCAAGGCCCTCTATTATTATGCTAAGAAACTGCCCGACGGGACGATTCTGCGGGTCAGTCTGGAACGGGATACTTTTTACGCCCACTTCCTCAGCCTCCTGCCCTGGGCGCTGCTGCTCCTGGGCTTGTCGGCCCTGGCCTGCATCAAGGTGTCGCGCTTGCTGACGGCGAGCCTCCTCAGCCCGCTTCGGCAGACGGCCCGGTTCATCCGCCAGATTAACGACACCGACGTGAAGATGGTGCAGCCGCCGCGGGTCGACCATGAATTGCAGCCTTTGGTCGATAAGATTTTTTTGCAGAGCCAGACCATTACCGACAATATGCGCAGCCTCGAACAGCAACGCAATATCATGCGCCTCATCATGGAAAATCTCCAGGAAGGCGTCATCCTGACGGACCAGGCCTGCGGCATTGCCGGTCTCAACCTGCGGGCCGCCCATTTCCTCGGAGCCGGCCAGACCCAGGACGTCTTGCAGCGCAATCTGAAGGAACTCCTGCCCGATGTATCCTGGAATACGCTGCAGCACATCGACAGTGCCTGTGACGTGAAACTGACCCGGGCCGACCGACTGTACCTGCTGACCATCCAGCCTGTCTATAAAGATGATGATTTCTATGGCATGCTCTTCATCATCGACGACGTGACCGAACAGGAGCACCGGGAACAGCTGCGCCGGGAATTCACGTCCAACGTATCGCATGAACTGAAGACGCCCCTCACATCGATCAGCGGCTTTGCCGAAGTTTTGTCGACGGGCATTTTCAAGAATAAAGACGATGTCATCCATTTCGGCACACTCATCCGCAAGGAAGCCCTGCGCCTCTTGCAGATGATCGAAGAAATCATGCACCTGGCCCGCATCGAAGACGGCAAGCGCCAAATCCATCCCGAACGGCTGCGCCTCAGCGGTTTGATTCAGGATATCGTAGAATTCATGGAACCGGTCCTGATGGAAAAGAAAGTCACTGTCCACTGTACCATGGACGATACGGAAGTATGGGCGGACCGCGGCCTGTTTCGGGAAATGATCATGAACCTTCTCGATAATGCCGTCAAGTACAACCGGCCTGGCGGCCATGTCTACATCGATGTCCGCCACGACGGCCATAAGGCTTTCTTCGTCATCCGCGATACGGGCATCGGCATCCCGGAAGATAAACAGCAGCGCGTCTTTGAACGCTTTTACCGGGCCGATTCCAGCCGTTCCCGCAAGATCAAGGGGACGGGCCTGGGCCTGGCCATCGTCAAGCACATCGTCGAACAGCATCACGGTACCATTGCCTTGAACAGCAAAGAAAACGAAGGCACGACCATCACCGTCACCCTACCGATGTAGGGGGGGAGGGGGAATCTGCCATCATGCGGGTACCCTTTGGCTTCATGGTTTGTAGAATTGAGTTTGTAGTTTGCAGAAGAGAGCTTTAAATTTAAAACCAACTGCTAACTACTAACAACTAACTGCTAACCACTTAAAAGAACTTGTCGCTACGCGACAAGTTCTTTTTTTACAATATTTTACAATACATACATAAAGTCCTTACATCTCCTTGGTAGGATAAGACTGTATTCAGAATCAGGAACATCTCAGATTCGTTTATTTAAAGGAGAGGATTTTTTATGAAGTGGAAAAAGTTAGTTCTTGTCGCCTTAGCTGCTACCATGGCCATTGGGGCTGCTGGTTGCGGAAGTCAGCAGAAAGCTGATTCCGGGAAAGGCGCTGCTGTTTCCGGAAGCATTACCGGTTCTGGTTCTTCGGCTTTGCTGCCGTTGGTCAAAGATGCTGCCGAAAAATTCAAGGCCAACAATAAGGACGTTACGATCACCCTTAATGCCGGCGGTTCTGGCACGGGTCTGAAACAGGTTTCCGATGGTTCTGTCGATATGGGTAACTCCGACGTACCGGCTGAAACGAAACTGGACAAAGCCAAAGCTGAAAAGCTAGAAGACCACAAAGTCTGTGTCATGACAGTCGCTACGATCATCAATAAAGATGTCGGTGTCAAGAACTTGACCCGTCAGCAGTTGCAGGACGTATTCACGGCCAAAGTCACCAACTGGAAAGATGTCGGCGGCAAAGATATGCCTATCGTCCTGGTTACCCGCCCGAAGACGTCCGGTACGCGTGCCCTGTTCAAACAGTACGCTATCAACGGTGCTGAAGAAGCGGACAACAAATCCCTGGAAACGGATAACTCCGGTATCCTCATCCAGAGCGTCGCTCAGAATCCGGGCGCTATCGGCTATGTCGCTCTGCCGTATCTGCTCAATAACGACACGGTCGATTCCGTTTCTATCGATGGCGTAGCTCCGACACTGGAAAACACCTATAACGGTACATACAGTGTATGGGGTTATGAACACATCTACACCAGCAAAGAACCGAAAGCTGCCGTCAAGGCCTTCATCGAATACATCACAGGTGCTGATTACGGCAAACGCATCGAAGAACTCGGCTATGGCGTAAGCTCGAAGATGCAGACCAAAGAAGTTCACTAATTAATGGAGGAACGGGTATGAATGCAATCGAAACGGTGGTCCAACGGGCTCACCGCAACGAGAAAGCAGCCAAAATGTTCATCACTATTTGCGGCATCGGTATGGCACTGGTGCCGCTTCTCATTGGCGCTTTTCTCTTCATTAAAGGTACAGATACATTTTTCACATTTGGCCACAGCGTGACGGAATTCCTTTTTTCCGGTCAGTGGAAGCCTAGCGATACGGCGGAAGGCGGCGGTCAGGTCGGCGCAGCTATGTTCCTGGCTGGCTCTCTGGTCACCTGTCTCTTGTCGCTGATCATTTCCCTGCCTTTCAGTCTGGCATCGTCCATTTACATGACGGAAATCGCGACGCCCCAGCGGCGCCGCCTCATTCAGCCGGCTATCGAATTGTTCACGGGTATCCCGTCGGTTGTCTATGGCTTCGTCGGCATGACCGTCCTCATTCCGGCACTGCGTCATATTTTCCCCATGCCTTTTGGCTTTTCCGTTTTAGCTGCCGGCATTGTCCTGGCTATCATGATTTTCCCGACCATTACGACCATGGCCGCCGATGCCATGGCCGCCGTGCCCAAGTCGTGGCGTGAAGCTTCTTATGGCCTCGGCGCGACGCGCTGGGAAACGATTGCCCACGTCGTACTTCCGGCCGCCAAGAGCGGTATCTTCACCGGCATCATCCTGGGCCTGGCCCGCGCTTTGGGCGAAGCCCTGGCTGTCGCCATGGTCATCGGCCAGATGAAAGTCTTCCCGACGTCCCTGTTCCTGCCGGCCAGCACGCTGACGACGGCTATTTCGGCCGATATGGGCGGCGCCATGGAAGGCGGCGAATACAACGCTGCTTTGTGGACGATGGCTCTGGTCCTGTTCCTGCTGTCGTTCTTGTTCATCTTTGTAATCCACCAGATTAATGCCGCTTCCGAATTAAAAGGAGGACGGAGTTAATATGACAAGTATCGAAACGAAAAAACAGAAAGATAAAATGATGACGGCCATCTTTACCGGCGGTGCCGCCTTTGCCGTCATCCTGCTCATCGCCTTTGTCCTCTACGTCGTCGTCAGCGGCGTCAGCGGCATGACCCCGCAGCTCTTGTCCTTCAGCCCGACCGGTCTGGGGAACATGTTCTTCAATACGATTTACCTCGTCGTCCTGGCTCTCGTCGCCAGTACCATTACGGGGATCCCGGCCGGTATCTTCCTGGCCGAATACGCCAAGAAAGGGCGCATCACTCATTGGGTCCGCATGGCCGTCGAAACCCTGGCCTCCCTGCCGTCTATCGTCGTCGGCTTGTTCGGCTACCTGGTCTTCATCGTCATGACCGGTTCTCAGTGGAACCTCATGGCCGGCGCCCTGGCCGTATCCATCCTGACCCTGCCTTTGGTCACGTCCGTTACCGAAGACGCCCTGCGCAACTTGCCGCCGAGCTACCGCAACGGCAGCCTGGGCCTGGGTGCCTCTCATTGGCAGACTATCTGGCACGTCCTCTTGCCGGCCTGCTTCCCGCGCATCATGACCGGCCTCATCCTGGCCGCCGGCCGTGGCTTCGGTGAAGCCGCTGCCCTGATGTTCACGGCCGGTATGTCGACAGACATCGACTGGACGAACTGGGATATTACGGCCACGTCGTGTCCGCTCAATCCCTTCCGTCCCGGCGAAACCCTGGCCCTTCACATCTGGGCCCTGCGTACGGAAGCCCTTCATGCAGACGCTGCCCAGCAGGCTGCTGCGTCGTCGGCCATCCTGATGATCATGGTCCTCGTCTTCAGTCTGGCTGCACGCTACTTCAGCTATCGAATTGACAAGAAAATGGGAGGAAATAAATAATGGCAGAAATGACTACGACGCTGACCGGCTTTGCCGCAGCGACGATTGAAAAGAAACGGGCTGCAGAAGCCGTACAGGAAGGCGCACAGGCTGCTACGGGTACGGCGGAATATACCTTTGATGTCAGCCACATGGATCTCTTCTATAATGAGTTCCAGGCCTTGAAAGACATTAACATGAAAATCAGGAAAAATGAAATCACAGCCCTCATCGGCCCGTCAGGCTGCGGCAAGTCGACGTTCCTCAAGACGCTGAACCGCATGAACGACTGGGTCGAAGGCTGCCGGGTCACTGGCGATATCCGCTTTGAAGGCAAGGATATCTTCAAGGAAGTCGACCCCCTGGCCCTGCGTTACCGTGTCGGCATGGTCTTCCAGCAGCCGACGCCGTTCCCGAAGAGCATCTATGAAAATATCGCTTATGGTCCGCGTATCCAGGGCATCAAGGATAAGAAGCAGCTCGACGCTATCGTCGAAAAGAGCCTGCGCCAGGCTGCCTGCTGGGATGAAATGAAGGACCGTCTCAGTAAGAGCGCCCTCGGTCTCTCCGGCGGCCAGCAGCAGCGTCTCTGCATTGCCCGTACTTTGGCGGCGGATCCGTCGGTCATCCTCATGGACGAACCGACATCGGCACTGGATCCGATTTCGACGCAGAAAATCGAAGACCTGGCCTTGGAATTGAAGGAAAAATATACCATTGTCATCGTCACACACAGCATGCAGCAGGCTCGCCGCATTTCCGACAAGACAGCATTTTTCCTCTTAGGCGAACTCATTGAATACGATAACACCCTGGATATGTTCACCAATCCGTCCAATCCTAAGACGGAAGAATACATTACTGGCCGTTTCGGCTAAGAGGAGGAAAGGGACTTATGCTGGAAGTTTACGAAAAATCCGTAGCAGAATTGAAAAATGATATGATTAACCTGGGCATGAAGGTCGAACAGGCCGTCGAAAATGCCTGGAAAGCGCTGGAAGACAAAGACATCGAATTAGCTCAGCGCATTTACGATGGCGACGATGTCATCGATGATTTGGTCAAGAACTGTATGAAGAAAGACTTGACCATCAGTATGATGCAGGGTCCCGTAGCGGCTGACTATCGGAGCTTGATGGCGACGTTGAAAATCCTCTCCGACTTAGAACGGATTGCCGATCACTGCGCCGACATCAGCCACTACGTCATCCATTTGGAACAGACCCATCACAACGTACCCTTGCCGCAGGGCATTAAAGAAATGTACGGCGTCATGGCCTCCATGGTCAGCGATGTCATCGATTTCTACAAAGAACGGGGTACTTCGTCTCAGGCCAGCCTCATGCGCGATAAAGACGATATCGTCGACCAGGCTTTCAATAACCTCATGGAAACCTTGGCTGCCGAAATGGCGGCTCATCCGGAAAACTCCAAGGATTACATCGACCTAGTCCTGGTCATCAAATACATCGAACGCATGGCCGACCACGCCAACAATATCGCCGAATGGCTCATCTACCGCGATACCAACGAAATCCGTATTTAGTAATTTGTAGGGGCGCCCACGTAGGGCGCCCGCTTTCGTATATGTGGGAATTTCGTACAGTGCCAGGTTCGTGATATGTGATATGTCGGGGCCGCCGCATGATGGTTTATGCTATCATGCGGCGGCCCCTTTTTTTCTTGCAATAAATTTGATATACTAACCCCTATGGGATAGTCCGATGTATTCGGTTTTCCTCGCGAAAGCGGGGTGATCAGCATGAGCGTATACGAATCATTGTCACTGATGATTGCGTTCGCAACTCTGGTAGTGCTGATTATTTCAGCAACCAAGCGATAAGCTTGTAGCATGAAAAAAACCGCGTACTTGCGGTACACGGCCTTCTTCACGTATAAAATTCATCGAGGAGAGCCGATGCACCACCATCGGGCTATCTCTATTTTTATTTTACCATGTCACGGTAATAAATCAAGTATAGATGCAGCCTCAATATTCCGGCGGCATGTTCTTTTTCGTATGCGGCATGGAGAGGGCATCGCCGGGATACTGGTGGTATTTGACGGGCGATGTCGTGAAGCCGCGGCCTACGACTTCCGAGGCGTCGCTGATGATCATGAAGGCCTGGGGATCGAGCTTGTTGACGATTTCTTTGACCTTGGCCACTTCGGTCAGTTTGATGACGGCGTAGATGACCCGTTTATCCTGCATGGTATAGGCGCCCTGGCCGTGGAGATAGGTGGCGCCGTGGCCGACGTAGCGCATGAGGACCTGGGCGATCGGCGTGGCCCGGTTGGAAATGATGATGACGCTTTTACGCTGTTTCAGGCCGATGACGACTTTGTTGGTAATGAAGGCGGCGATGTAGATGGCGACGAAGGTCAGGACGGCTCGTTCCAGGGAGAAGAGCCAGGCTGCGGCCAGGAGGATGACCAGATTGAGGATCATCGTGACCGTACCCATTTCCAGGGAATAATATTTCTTGACGATGGCACCGATGACATCCAGGCCGCCGCTGTTGCCGTTGTATTTGTAGATGATGCCGAAGCCGATACCCGACAGGATGCCGCCGGTAATGGATGACAGCATGGCATCGTGCATGATGTTCCATGTCGACAGGAAGGACGTGACGTCGACCAGGACCGAGAGCATGATCGTGCCGACGATACTTAGGACCGTATAGCTGCGGCCCATGAATTTGTAGCAGGCGATCATGATCGGGATGTTGAGGATGAAGATGCCAATGCCGACGGGGAGGCCGGTCAGGAAGTAGAACATGATAGCTATCCCGCTGAGGCCGCTGCTCAATAACTGGAAGGGGATGAAGAAGGCGTTCATGCCGATGGCGACGACCAGGCTGCCGACAAAGGACGCCAGGTAGGGGACGGCTAATTCCCAAAGGGTAGGTGAAGTCAGGGTTTTCATAATTTTTTTTCCTCCGTATTGAATGAAGAATTGTAAAGTAAAGGAAAAAACGGTATAATCATTATAGTATAATGATGAAAGTGTGCATTCACAGAGGATGCGCAAAGGGCGCTGTTCTCTGCTGTCGTCTCATTATAACATAGGAAAAATTTTAATCAATAAGACAATGCACATTTTATGCACGGAGTGAAAGTATGATGAATATAGTAGAAAAAGGATATGGGAAAATTAATCTGGCCCTGGCCATAACTGGCCGTCGTGCCGATGGTTATCACAATATTGATACTATCTTTCAATCGATAGGCCTTTGCGATGCCGTGACCGTGAGCGAAGCCGATGCGTTCGAGCTCACTTGTTCGCAGCCGTCGCTGGCCTGTGACGAAACGAATCTGGCCTATAAGGCTTGGAAGGCGCTTTGTCCGTATAAAAAGGACAATCAACAGGTGGCCATCCACATCGAAAAGCATATCCCCATCGCCGCCGGACTGGCCGGCGGCAGTACCGATTGCGCCGCTGTCCTGCGCGGCCTCAACCGCCTTTGGGGTCTGGGGCTGTCAGAAAAAGAACTCTGCCGCATCGGTGCCGGCCTCGGCGCCGACGTGCCTTTCTGCATCTGTGGCGGCACCATGCGCGGTACCGGTATCGGCGAGGAACTGAAACGCCTGCCGCCCCTGCCGGCGTGGCCTGTGGTCATCGTCCATCCCCGCGTGCCCGTACAGACCAAACAGGCCTATGCCCTGTTCGATAACCGGAGCCATACGGCGTCCGTCGCTGTCGATGCCGTCGAGCAGGCCGTCCGGGCCGGCGATTTCCAGGGATTGACGGCGGCCATGGGGAATACCTTTGAGGAACTGGTCATTCCCAATGTGCCGCAAGTCGCCGATTGTCAGCAGCGTCTGACCGCGTTAGGACTGCAGCCGCTCATGGCCGGCAGTGGGCCGACAGTATTTGCCCTGGTCCCGCCTGGACAGGAAGAGGCCGTCCGCAGCCAGACGGCGGCGTGGCATGATGTCGACGTATATATGACGGCCATAGTGAAACGAGTGGAAGGTGAGAGATAGAACGATGAAAACCACGAAAAGACAACATGCATTAGAACCGATTAAATTAGATGCTTATAAGCCGCTGCGCGAAGTCGTCAGCGAAACCCTGCGCCAGGCCATCAAGGACGGCGTACTCAAACCGGGGGAACGGCTCATGGAAATCCAGCTGGCCGATGAACTCGGCGTCAGCCGGACGCCAATCCGCGAAGCTATCCGCAAATTGGAACTGGAAGGCTTCGTCGTCATGGTTCCCCGGCGCGGGACGTATGTCGCCGATATTTCCTTGAAGGATATCGCCCAGGTCTTCGAAATCCGCAGCGCCCTGGAAGAACTGGCAGCCGGCCTGGCAGCTGAACGGATCACGCCGGACGAACTGGAATACCTGGAACGGATCCTCGTCGAAATCAACGAATATATCGACAACGACGAATTCGATAAGATCGTCGATGCCGACGTCCGTTTCCATGACGTCCTCTATCATGCCAGCCGGAACCAGCGCCTCGTCGATATACTCAATAATCTGCGCGAACAGATGCTGCGCTTCCGCTCCATTTCCATGCACTATCCCGGCCGCCTGGCAGCGACGTGGGAAGAACATCGGCAGATGGTGGAAAACATTGCCGACCACAACAGTGCCATGGCCCGCAAAGTTGCCAAGAAGCACATGGAAAATTCCGAACGGACCCTGCTCAAGGGCATCAGCAAAGACGAAGAGTCGGCCCGGCGCGTTCATGAATTATTTCCGCACGGCGGAGAATAAGGAAAGGAAGCGACCATCGGATGGGACATTTTCTCTTGAACCATTTCCGCCATGTCCACGAGAAGTCGGAACATATGGATGACTTTGAAAACTTTTTGTATATCCTGACCTACATCTTGTTCGTCTGTCTGTTTATCCGCTCCCTGGTCGCCTTGTACATGGGACGCTGGAACTTGTTCTAAAACTATATTTATATTAAAGAGGGGTATTTTTTATGATGAAGACTTTTTCTCTTCCCATTGGGAAGGGTACACAGACCGTTTCGCTCGATGAAGCACACGTATTGTATGACCTGCACGGCAATCCCGTCGATGCCGTAGCCGATGAACAGGAAGCCATTCGACAGGCTCTGCGCCACCCTATCGGCAGCGCACCGCTCAAAGACGTCGTCCAGGCCGGCGATACGGTAGCTATCATCGTCAGTGACATTACCCGTCTGGTCCATACGGCACAGATGCTGCCGGTCATCGTCGATGAATTGAACCAGGCCGGCGTCCGGGACGAACAGATTACCGTCGTCACGGCCCAGGGGACGCACCGGGCCCATACGCCGGAAGAAGACGTCATCGTCTGCGGCGAAGACATGGTCAAGCGCGTCAAAGTCGTCAGCCACGACTGCCGCGATGCATCGCAGCTGACCAAAATCGGGACGACGACGCATGGCAATGACGTCTATCTCGACTCGCACGTCGTCCAGGCCGATAAAGTCATCTTGACCGGCGCCGTATCCTTCCATCCCATGGCCGGTTTTGGCGGCGGCCGCAAAGCCGTCCTGCCCGGCGTTGCCAGCTATGAAACGATTATGCGCAACCACGCCATGGCCTTGACCGATACCTTTGGCGGCGGCTGCAATCCCCGATGCGAAACGAGTCTGTTGGAAGACAATCCCCTCCACGACGATATGAAACAGGCCGCAGCCCTGCTCAATCCCTGTTTTCTGGTCAACACCGTCTTTTCCGCGGACGGCGACCTCTATGAAGTCGTCGGCGGCCATTGGTACGATGCCTGGAAAAAAGGCTGTGACGACTTGCTGCACATCGCCAGCGTTCCCATCCAGGAACTGGCAGATATTACCATCGCATCGGCCGGCGGCTATCCCAAGGACATGAACCTTTACCAGAGCATGAAGGCGCCTATGAACGCCGTCTTCGCCACCAAGCCGGGCGGCACGATGATCCTGACCCTGGACTGCCCGGATATCAAAGAACCGGCCATCTTTACGGACTGGTTCTTCCGCAGCGACATGGAAGCCTTTGAAAGGGACTTGCGGGCAGACTTTTCCATTCCCGCCTTCGTCGCCTTCAAGTCGCACTGTATTTTCCGCTCCATGAAGGCCGTCTATGTCGTCACGCGGCCGGAAAACTTCGACATCATCCGTCACAGCGGCCTCATCCCGGCAGCGACCCTGGAAGAAGCCTGGGAAAAAGCGCAGGCCGATCTGCCGGAAGACTACAAAGTCACCATCATGGGCCACGCTTCTGCCACCTTCCCGGTTCGGAAGTAGGGGCTGTCCTGTAAAAGCGGCCCGCTTGTGGGAATCCCGTGTTCGTGATTTGTAGGGGCCGTCCTGTTAAGGCGGCCCGCCTGTAATAGTGCTGTACACGTTGTCCCTTTTACTTTGTAGTTTGCAGAAAATGGCTTTAAATTTAAAACCATCTGCTAAAAACTACAAAATGCAAACTTAATACTCAAAAAAGAGACTGTCTTAATGTGGCAGTCTCTTTTTTATGCCCTACAGTTATACGTTTTACCACATTTATTACGTTTGTGCATGTATTAAAATGACTAAACTGTATATCTTTTTTTTACAATTTCCAAGACAAATGGCACCTTGTGTACTATAATATTCATAATTCACGAGAAATAGTTGCAATAGGTGAAATGATAGTTCCATTTTCATTAAAAAGTAAAGGGGTTCTTACAATGAAAGAATATAATCCGGTTACAGCTGAAGTCATCGATGCATTAAAAGCGGTCGTTGGCGATAAATATGTAAAGACCGATGCCGATGTCCTGGACATCTATAAATCCGATGAAAGCCTGGCACCGTCCTTCTGGAAGACGCCGGAAGTCGTCGTCCTGCCGGCTAATACCCAGGAAGTTTCGGAAATCATGAAGATCGCCAACCGCTTCGACGTCCCGGTCACGCCGCGCAGTGCCGGCACCAGCGTCAGCTGCGGCGCCGTTCCGGCTTATAAAGGCATCGTCCTGCTCATGGAACGGATGAACCACATCATCGAATTGAACGAAGATGGCATGTATATGACCGTCGAAGCCGGTGTCCGCACTATCGACATCCAGAATGCAGCCCGCGAAAAGGGCCTGCTCTATGCCGGTGACCCGTGCAGCTCCGACAGCTGTCTCATCGGCGGCAACCTGGCTACCAACGCCGGCGGCAACAAAGCCGTCCGCTATGGCACGACGCGCCACCAGGTCTACTCCATCGAAGCCGTCCTGCCGACGGGCAAGATCGTCAACCTCGGCGCTACTTTAAAGAAATGCTCGACCGGCTTCTGCCTGGACCAGCTTATCATCGGTTCCGAAGGAACCTTGGGCATCATCACCAAGGCAACGTTGAAGCTCGTTCCCTTGCCGCCGTATAAACTCGACGTCCTGGCCGTCTTCACGGACCTGGCCAAGGCGACGGCTCTGGTACCGAAACTGATTAAAGCCGGCCTCAACCCGACATCTGTCGAATTCATGGATAACAACTTCGTCCGCAGCGCCAGCGATTACAGCGACTTGAAACTGCCTCACTACGAAGATGGCTGTTATGATATCATTTCCATCGAAACCTTCAACGAAGACGAATTGGACGATAAAATGGAAAAATTGGCCGCTGTCTGTGAAGAATGTGGGGCTACGGACATCGTCGAAGCCGACGACCGCGTCTGGAAAGTCCGCCGCAACTGCCTGGAAAGCACGCGCGTCTTCTCGAAAGTCGCCACGTCGGAAGACTTGGTCGTTCCGGTCACGAAAATCGCCGACTGCATCCAGACCCTGGTCAAGGAAAGCAAGAATTACGATTTCCGCGTCTTCTGCCTGGCCCACGCCGGTGACGGCAACCTCCATTTCCAGATCCTCAAATGCGATATGAGTGACGAAGACTGGGAAAAACAGCTGAAGGAATTCCGGGCCAAAGCGTATAAATACGTCTACGGCTTGGGCGGCCGCCTGTCCGGTGAACACGGCATCGGCTTGAAGCGCCTGAAATACATGGAAGAATATACGGATCCGGCTGAATTGGACCTCATGAAGACCATCAAACGCGCTGTCGACCCGAAATGGATCCTCAACCCGGGGAAAGTCATCGAAGAAAACTAAATAAGTTTAAGTTGTACGGGCGCCCACGTGGGGCGCCCGTTTACGTTATTATGCGACAGGACGAAAGGCTCCCCTGATAGGGGAGCTGGCCGCCGAAGGCGGTCTGAGAGGTTCACTTAAACGTATTACTTTAAACTATAAAGAAACAGCTTAAAATTATAAATTAACTATTGGACAATGGCAGCCTTTTTATGTTATACTAGTAGTACATAAAACGATAATTAGTATCAAAATATAAAAAGGAGATGTTATGATGAACGCCATTGTTGTGTATTCTTCTCAGACCGGACGTATTGAACAAATTGCACATGCCATCGCCGCAGGCCTTCCGCAGGGGACGCCCTGCGTCAGTGTCGACGACATGCCCGATGACTTTTCATCGTATGACTGCGTCTTTGCCGGTTTTTGGATCGACGAGAACCAGGCGGACCCTAAAGGGCAGGAAGCGTTGAAGAAAATCGGCAACGTCCACGTCGCCGTCTTTGCCACGCTCTACGACGATCCCTATTCGGACCAGGCCTCCAAGCACCTGCGCAGTGCCGTAGAGCTCCTCAAGCCTGGCAGCGGCGTCATCGGGACGTACGTCGCCTGGACGGACAAGGACAAGTACATGCATCGGCCGGAAGCGGGGGAAGACCTGCACCTGGACAGGGCCAAGGCCTTTGCCCAGGATACATTGAGCCGCCTCAAAGGCCAGTAAGCAGCAGAAAAGGCGCTGTCGCATGAAGACAGCGCCTTTTTTAGGTGCGCCCGGCATGGGCGCACTCTAATGGGTG
>ERZ836939.2454-NODE-2454-length-18109-cov-10.577047_pt1 | contig 18109 bp, 20 predicted proteins | sample MGYA00519912_ERZ836939 | MGnify/ENA primary metagenome ERZ836939 (study PRJEB31850, sample SAMEA3708810) | human gut metagenome | biome: human gut; feature: human-associated habitat; material: faeces | place: China | collected 2014 ... | reverse complement strand
GTCCCTTCGGGACATTTCCCCCTGATAGGGGGAATCGGCCCCTGAAAGGGGAGCCTTTTCAGAGCGCAAAAAACCACCCCGCGTGCGGGGCACGCGGGGTGGCGGGGTCAGCGTTCTTCCAGAATTTTGTTGAGTTCGCGCATGAAGCTGTCGATGTCCTTGAACTGCCGGTAGACAGAGGCAAAGCGGACATAGGCGACTTCGTCGAGCGGCTTCAGGCGCTCCATGACGAGCTCGCCGATCTTTTCTGTAGAGATCTCGCGGTCGAGCGAATTCTGGATGGCCTGTTCGATCTCATCGGCGGCGCGCTCAAGCTCGGCCAGCGGGACCGGGCGTTTTTCGCATGCGCGGAGCATGCCGTTGAGGATCTTGTTGCGGTCGAACTGCTGGCGGCTGCTGTCGCGCTTGATGACGACGATGGGCAGACTCTCGACCGTCTCGTAGGTGGTGAACCGCTTCTGACACTGCAGGCATTCCCGGCGGCGGCGGATGCTCAGCCCGTCGTCAGAGTGGCGGGAATCCACGACCTTGCTTTCCTGATAGCCGCAATACGGGCACTTCATGGTGAAAACTCCTCTCCTCTTGCGTATTTGTCCATTTTCTGTTATGATTGTAGCAAAAAAGAGCGGGCTTGTCTACCTATTTTGTAAACGGCGGCGTGCGGCTGTCAAAGCCAGTCCTGCAGGACATCCTGCAGCGAGTCCGGCGTGACGGCAAAGTAGGCGAGCTGGTCGATGAGCGTGAAGATCCGGGTGCCGCGCATGGTGATGCGCGGGATCCCGGCGTAGCACTGTGCCTCGCCGGTCTGCGCGAGGATCTCCACGCCGTAGCATTCGGCGCAGCCGTCAAGCAGACTGTCGTTGAGCAGATAGTATTCCAGGTGCAGCGGCGTGCCCTCCTGGGTCTTGACATCTTTGGTGTGGATCAGACTTTTATTTCTCATGGCATTTCCCTCCCAGAACTATTGAACCATACCGGCCGGGATTCGAAAACAGGAAAATTTCGCGCGATTCGACAAAGCCGCCGGCGTTTTTGGAAGCTCCGGGCGGCAAAATCTCCGGTTTTGGAGAAAAATCGTGGGACGGGGAATTTTTTGTCGAAAACTTTCGGGCATAGGAGGGCTGTGTATGCAGTTTGGAAAACGGATCGGGCCGCTGGCGCGGCGCGTCGCGGCCATGCAGATCCCGGTCTACGCGGGCAACGCGTCGTTTTTCCTGCTGCTGTCGGTGTTCCCGGTGGTGAGCCTGCTTTTGTCCCTGCTGCCCTACACGCCGCTTACGCTCGATCACCTGCTCGCGTTTTGCGAGGAGTTTGCGCCGGATTGGACGCTGCGGGCGCTGGAATTTTTCGTGCGCACGCTCTACGCCTCGAGCTCCGCGGCGATCATATCGGCCAGCGCCGTGCTGACGCTCTGGTCGGCGTCGAAGGGGATGCTGAGTTTGCTCTACGGACTTGACGCCGTGGCGGAGGTGCGCGAGACGCGCGGCTATGTGCAAAGGCGGCTTTTGTGCGTGCTTTCTACGGTCGGGATGCTGCTGGCGCTGCTGCTGACGCTGGGGCTCTATGTCGGCGGGCAGGCGCTGCTGCGGTTTCTGACGGGGCGCGGCTTTTCCCTCGCGGCGGTGCTCGAGCCTGTGCTGCGGCATCTGCATCTGGTGTCGCTGGTGTTGCTGACGGCGCTGTTCACGGGCATTTTTCTGGCCCTGCCGGATAAGCGGCAGCGGTTTGTGCATGTGCTGCCCGGCGCGGCCGGAGCGGCCTGCGCGTGGGTGATCTTTTCGGAGCTCTATTCGTGGTATGTCAATCATATCGCCCGGGCTTCGGCGCTCTACGGCAGTCTTTCCGTGCTGCTTCTGATGCTTTTGTGGCTGTATGCCTGCCTTTCGATTTTGTTTTACGGAGCGCTTTTGAACCATCTGCTGTTTGACCGGCCGGAGCCGGAGGAGAGATGTGCATGTTCGGATACGTGATTGCCGACCTCGGCCGGCTGACAGAGGCGCAGCGCCTGCGCTACCACAGCGTCTACTGCGGCCTGTGCCGCGCGCTGTATGCGGATTACGGCGCAGCCGGGGCGCTGGCGCTGACCTACGATATGACGTTTCTGACGCTGCTGCTCGCCGCGCTCTATGAGCCGGAGGAGAGAAGCGGCGCTGCGCGCTGCCTGCGCCACCCGGTCCGGGTGCAGCAGTGGGCGAGCTCGGAATTCACCGCCTACGCGGCGGCCATGAACTGCCTGCTCGCCTGGGAAAACTGCCGGGACGACTGGGCGGACGAGAAAAAGCTCTCCGCCGCCGCAGCCGGGGGAATGCTCGCGCCGGGTGCGAAGAAGGCCGCGGCGCGGTACCCGGAGAAGGCGGCGGCCATCCGCTGCGCGCTCGGGCAGATCGCGCAGGCGGAAGCGGACCGGACGGGCTATTCCGAGACCCCGGCCAACGCCTTCGGGGACCTGATGGCGGAGCTGTTTACGGTGCGGGACGACCGGTGGACCGACGGGCTGCGGCGCTTTGCGCGCAGTCTCGGCAAGCTGATCTATTTTATGGACGCCGCCTGCGACCTGCAGGCGGATAGGAAGAAAGGGCAGTATAACCCGCTGCTGCTGCTCGGCATCGGGAGCGGGGCGGAGTTTGCGCCGCAGCTGCGGCTGCTGGCGGGCGACGCGGCGGAGGAATTCGAGCGGCTGCCCATCGTGCAGGACGCGGAGCTGCTGCAGAACATTCTCTATTCCGGCGTCTGGACACGGTTTGAAGCGGCGTTTCGGCCGCAGCAGGAGGAACAGGCATGATCGACGATCCCTACAGCGTTCTGGGGCTGACGCCGGACGCGAGCGACGAGGAGGTCAAGCGCGCCTACCGGGCGCTGGCAAAAAAATATCACCCGGACATGAACCCGGGCGACGCGCACGCGGCAGAGATGATGAACAAGATCAACGCCGCCTACGACCAGATCAAAAATCCGCAGCCGCGCACGAACACGCAGCAGCGGCAGTATCAGGACGATCCCTTCGCCGGCTGGTACCGGCAGGGCTATCAGCAGAGCTGGGCGCAGACCGACCCGATGGAGGCGGCCCGGCGGTACATCTTCGTGCAGGAATACGAGCGGGCGCTGCGCGAGCTGCAGACGGTGCCCGAGGCGCAGCGCACGGCGCAGTGGTATTATTTTGCCGCCGTCGCCAACACGAATCTCGGCAACCGCGTGCTCGGCTACGAGCAGATCACGCGCGCGTGCGCCATGGACCCGACCAACGCGGAATACGCCGCCGCGCGCGAGCAGATCGGCCGCAGCGGCACGGCATATCATGACCGGCAGACGGGTTTCGGCTTCGAAGGCGTGGATCTGAACCGGACCTGCTGCGGCCTGTGCGCGGCGCTGCAGTTTTTGTCCTGCCTCTTTGGCGGCCGAGGCTGCCCGGTCATCCTGTGCTGCTGAGATAAGGCTGTTTTTTTGAGGCGGGGTATGCTATAATAGACGTTGCGTCAAGGGAAGGACACTTATCAGAAATCAGAGACTGCGGTTTTTCTGGATCATTCCCGAGATAGCTGATAATACTCAAAAAACAGGAAGGTTTCGGGCGGAGCAGAGCCCCGCCCCTACAAACTGCCCCGCAAGCTTTTTATATAAAAAACAGGGCGCTGCTTTTGCAGCGCCCTGTCTGGGATATGTAGGAAATTAGAACACGCCCTGCTCGTACATGGCTTCGGCGACCTTCTTGAAGCCGGCGATGTTGGCGCCAGCGACGAGGTCGTAGCCCAGGCCGTACTCTTCGGCAGCCTCTGCGGAGACCTTGTGAATGTTCTTCATCATCTTATGCAGCTGTGCATCGACCTCTTCCGCGGTCCAGCTCAGACGCTCGGAGTTCTGGCTCATTTCGAGACCGGAGACGCCGACGCCGCCGGCGTTGACAGCCTTGGACGGAGCGACGACCATGTGCTTCTGCGCGCGCAGGAAGTTCAGAGCGTCGTTCGTGGTCGGCATGTTGGCGACCTCGATGTAGTACTTGACGCCGGAAGCCGCGATCTTCTCTGCGGACTCCATGCGGACATCGTTCTGGGTAGCAGCCGGCATGTAGACGTCAACGTCCTTCACGCCCCAGCACTTTTCACCCGCAACGAACTCCACGCCGTACTTGTCGGCATAGGGCTTGCAGTGCATCGGGTCCTTGGCGCGCATCTCGAGGATGTAGTCGAGCTTTTCGCCGGTGACGCCGTCCGGATCATGGATGTAGCCGTCGGGACCTGCGAAGTAGGTGACCTTGGCGCCGAGCTCGGCAGCCTTCTTCATGATGCCCCAGCCGACGTTGCCGTAGCCGGAGATCGCCAGGCGCTTGCCCTCGATGGTGTCGTTCTCGTGCTTCAGGACTTCCTGCAGATAGTAAACTGCGCCGTAGCCGGTGGCTTCCGGACGGATCAGGGAGCCGCCGTAGCTCATGCCCTTGCCGGTGAGAACGCCGTTCTCCCAGACGCCCTTCAGGCGGCGGTACTGGCCGTACAGGTAGCCGATCTCGCGGCCGCCAACGCCCATGTCACCAGCGGGAACGTCGATGTCCGGCCCGATGTAGCGGTACAGAGCGGTCATGAAGCTCTGGCAGAAACGCATGACCTCTGCGGCAGACTTGCCGGCGGGATCGAAATCGGAACCGCCCTTTGCGCCGCCCATGGGCAGGCCGGTCAGGGAGTTCTTGAAGGTCTGCTCGAAGCCGAGGAACTTGATGATGCCTTCATAGACGTTCTTCTGGAAGCGCAGGCCGCCCTTGTACGGGCCGATGGCGCCGTTGAACTGGCAGCGCCAGCCGCGGTTGGTATGATATTCGCCCTTGTCATCCATCCAGCAGACGCGGAACGTGAACATTCTTTCCGGCTCGACCATACGCTTGAGCAGGTCGACCTTCTCGTATTCGGGATGGGCGTCCATGATCGGGGACACGGAAGAAAGAACTTCCTCAACCGTCTGAACGAATTCAGGCTGGTTGGCGTGCGTCGTCTTTACATAATCGATGACACTGGCTACATAAGCATTCATTTTGGTAAATCCTCCTCAAAAATGATACCAAATCAATCGTGAGCTTTTTACAATTTGCTCGAAATTATCATATCGCATCCGCGCCCGAAAAACAAGCTTAGATGTTTGTGCCAAATAGCTGAATTTATGCCTTGAAATTTGTGATAATGTCCACGATCTCCGCGCCGATGCGCTTCTGGGCCTCGACGGTGGCAGCGCCGATGTGCGGCGTGCAGGAGACCATCGGGTGGGAATACAGCGCAGCGTTGGAGGCGGGCTCGTCGGCGTAGACGTCCAGACCGGCCGCGCGGACCTTGCCGCTGTTGAGGGCGTCAAGCAGAGCAGCCTCGTCGACGTTGGTGCCGCGGGAGGTGTTGATGATGCAGACGCCGTCCTTCATCTTGGCGATGCGCTCAGCGTTAATGAGAGCGCCGCCGTCAACTGCCGGAGCGTGGACGGAGATGAAGTCGGACTTGGCCAGCAGCTCATCCATCTCGACGTACGGGATGCCCAGCTGCTCTTCGATGCCGGGGATGTGGAAGATATCGAACGCGATGACGTCCATGCCGATGGCCTTGGCCATGACGCCCAGGTGCTGGCCGATGCGGCCGAAGCCGACGATGCCGAGGGTCTTGCCCTGCAGCTCGATGCCCTTGCCGTAGGCTTTCTTTTCCCACTTGCCTTCGCGCATGGTGTGGCCCGCAATGGACAGGTAGCGCGCGCAGGAGAACATGTGGCCCATAGCCAGCTCTGCAACGGACTGGGAGGAGGCCTTCGGGGTGTTCTTGACGGTGATGCCGTTGGCTTCCGCATACTTGACATCGATGTTGTCGACGCCGACGCCGCCGCGGATGATGAGCTTCAGCTTGCCGCCCTTGGCCTCGTCGATGTGGTTGGCGCGGACCTTGGTCTTGGAGCGGACGACGACTGCGTCAAACTCACGCAGGGCAGCGCCCAGCTGATCCGGCTCATAGAACTGCTCGACGACCTCGTGGCCTGCCTCGCGCAGCTGCGCCATGGCGGTCTTGTCCATTCCATCAGTTACGAGAATACGCATGATAAAATCTCCTTATAATTTGTTCTGTAAAACAAGGCGCGACCTGCGCCGCGCCTTGTAAGGTTTTTTATTTGCCGTAGTTGGCTTCGAAGTTCTTGAGGAACTCGACGAGAGCTTCCACGCCTTCCTTCGGCATGGCGTTGTAGATGGAAGCGCGCAGGCCGCCGACGGACTTGTGGCCCTTGAGGTTGTCATAGCCGGCTGCCTTGGTGGCGGCGACGACTTCCTTGTCGAGATCGGCGGAGCCGGTCACGAACGGGATATTCATGAGGGAGCGGAACTCGGGCTCGACGGTGCCCTTGAACATCTTGGAGGAATCCAGGAAGTCATAGAAGACCTTCGCCTTGTCGAGATTGCGCTTGTGCATTTCCTCGAGACCACCGATGCTCTTCAGGTACTTGAAGACCTTGCCGCAGCAGTAGATCGCCCAGCAGTTCGGGGTGTTGTACATGGAGCCTGCGCCCGCGTGCGTGCTGTACTGCAGGTAGATGGGCAGATCCGTCAGATCGTCGCGGATGAGGTCTTCGCGGATGATGCAGACGACCATGCCGGCCGGGCCGACGTTCTTCTGCACGCCTGCGTAGATCATGCCGTAGTCAGAGACGTTGCAGGGCTTGGACAGGAACATGGAGGACTGGTCGGAGACGAGGACGTGGCCCTTGGTGTTGGGCAGCTTGTTCCACGTGACGCCGTGGATGGTCTCGTTCTCGCAGATGTAGACGTAGTCGGTATCCTCGGGGATCTCGAGGTCGGAGCAGTCGGGAACGTAGGTGTAGTTCTTGTCTTTGCTGGACGCGGCGACGATGACCTCGCCGACCTTCTGCGCTTCCTTGATGGCCTTCTTGGACCATGCGCCGGTCTCGATGTAGACGGCCTTGCCGTTCTTCATCAGGTTCATCGGGATCATGGAGAACTGGAGCGTTGCGCCGCCCTGGATGAACAGAACCTTGTAGTTGTCGGGGATGCCCATGAGGTCGCGCAGATCCTGCTCAGCCTCGTCGATGATCTGCTGGAAGACCGGGGAGCGGTGCGACATTTCCATGACGCACATGCCGCTGCCGCGGTAGTTCATCATCTCGTCCCGGATCTCTTCCAGAACGGGTTCCGGCATCATCGCCGGGCCGGCGGAGAAGTTAAAGGTACGTCCGTATTTCATAATACTTAGCCTCCTGAACGTTTGTGTTGTTGTTGTTTGGAGTTGCTTCCTGATTCCAGTATATCGCGTCCGTATCAAAGAATCAACCCATTTTCTAAAAAATTTTTTCTAAAACTCATAAATTTTTAGCTGTCTGCACAAAAAGTGCCGGGCCTTCTCCAGAAGCAGGAAAAAGCCCGGTAAAAACCAACAATTCAGTATCCCTTGTATTTTTTTCTGGTCGCCAGACCGCCGCGGATGTGGCGCTCGGCCTTGTTTTCGTCAAGGATCTCGCGGACTGCGGCGTACAGCGCGTGGTTCGCGGCCGGCAGCCGCTCGGCAAGGTCCTTGTGTACGGTCGATTTGGAAAGTCCGAAGTGCTTTGCCGCCTGCCGGATGGTGGTGCGGGTCTCGATGATGTACACAGCCAGCTCCCTGGCTCTGGTGAGTAAGTCCTCTGTCATACGGGCACCTCCAGGCTGTGTATGCTATTGGAGTATATGCCCGCGCCTGGGATAGTATGAACCGCCGGGGCAGGGCCCCGGCGGCGGTTTGCTCAGTGATGGCGGTAGATTTTTTTGTCCAGCGCGAAGATGCGGCCGGAGAACGTGCCCTCCGGCAGCTCCTGCAGGGCCTCGGCGTAGATCTCCATGCGGCTGTCGACCAGGTCGATCAGCGACAGCAGCTCCGCCTCGGCACACATGGGGCGCACGGCCGCGCCGAAGTCCGGCTCGCCGTGGTGCGAGAGGATCATGTGCTGCAGCAGCAGGCTCTTTTCCTGCGGCAGGCCGAGGGACTCGGCGCACTGCTGCACCTCCTGCGCGCCCATGACCAGATGGCCGATCAGCTGGCCGGAGAGCGAATAATCCGTGACCATGCCGAGCCCCGAGAACGTAAATTCCCGCTCCTTGGCAAAATCGTGCAGCAGCGTGCCGGTCAGAAGCAGGCTCCGGTCAATGATCCCGGCATAGAGCCCCGACAGGTAATCGGCCAGCCGCAGCATGTTGGACGTGTGCATCAGAAGGCCGGACAGGAAGCTGTGGTGCACGCTCTTGGCCGCCGGAATGGACCGGAAGGCCTCGAGATGCCGCTCGAGCATCGTGCGGGCGACGGACTGATAGTCGGCATCCTCCATGGAGTCGATCAGGCGGCGGATCTCCTGCAGGCGCTCGTCCGGATCGATCGGGGCGACCGGCACGAGGGCCGACACGTCATACTGGTCATTGCCGTCCGCCATACGGATGCGGCCCGCCGTGAGCTGCGGCGCGCCCTTGAACTCGGAGACCTGCCCGCGGATCTTGACGATCCGGCCGGTGTCGGCCGGGTTCGCGCCGATGGGGCCGGAGTAGTCCCAGACCTTCAGGTCGATCGTGCCGGAGCGGTCGGCCAGCACGCCGGATAAAAACGGCTTGCCTGCCGCGGTGGTCTTGAGAAAGGCATCCTTCAGGACGTAAAACCCCTCCACATCGTCGCCGGTATGCATCCCGGCGATCAGCTTGTTGTATTCCATATACGCATCCTCGCTGTTCTTATGTTTTATGATGATTATAGCAGTCTTTTCGCCCGTCTGCAATCATACAATGAAAACCTTCTTCCATACATAACACAGGACGCACCCGCGGCTCTTTTGGGAGCTTTGGGTGCGTCCTTTTTGTGTTTGCTCAGGCCAGGCAGCGGTGCAGCAGGGCGGCTGCTTCGGCTCTGGTGGTAAGGCCGGCCGGGTCGATCCGGCCGTTCTTGCCGTTCATCAGGCCGCTGCCGACGGCCCAGCGGACCACGTCGACGGCCCAGCCGGAGACGCTCGCCGCGTCCGCGAAGGCGGACAGCGAGGCGCTGGCGGTCGTCTGCAGGCCCTTATAGGCCGCGTAGCGGTAGAGAATGGCGACGAACTGCTCTCTGGTGATCGGCGCGTTCGGGCGGAACAGACCGCCGCCGAAGCCGTTCACGATGCCGCGGGTCTCGGCCCAGGCGATGGCCGCTTCATAGTAGCTGCCGGAGGCCACATCCTTGAACGGATTAGCCGGGGCCACGGGCTCGCCCTCCACGCGGTAGAGGATGGTCACGAGCATGCCTCTGGTGATGTCGGTATTCGGGGCGAACTGCGTCGTGGTGACGCCGTTCATGAGGCCGTTCTCATACACGTAGCGCACGTCGTCATAGTACCAGTCACCGGTATTGACGTCGCGGAACGGCAGCTCGCCGTCCAGCAGATCCGTCAGGGCGAAGACGCCGAGGCGGCTGCCGGTGAAGCTGAGGGTATAGGCGCTCTTGTCGTTCGCTGCGCGCAGGGCGGTACCCGGATTGGTGTTTTTTCATTAGGATGTGGTATCCTAGGGGCATAAAAATTCTGGTTTCAGGAGGTACGGATATGGAACTGCTGCAGGGAAAAACAGCGATCGTGACGGGCGGAACGCGGGGGATCGGGCTCGCTGTCGTCCGGGTCTTTTTGCAGAACGGCGCGCGCGTCGCGCTCTTCGGCAGCCGGCAGGAGACGGCCGACCGGGCTGTCGCCGCACTCAAGTCCGAGGAGCCCGGCTGGGATGTGATCGGCCTCGCGCCGGATCTGACCGACTTTGCGTCCGTGCAGGCGGCGGTGGAGGCCGTCCGCGCGCGGTTCGGCGGGGTGGATATCCTTGTCAACAACGCGGGCATCTCCGCGCGCGAACCGCCGGCGGACTACAAGCCGGAGGCTTTCAAGGCGATCATGGATCTGAATGTGACCGGCACTGTCGTCAGCGTCGACGGCGCGGCGCAGACCTGAGCACATCAAACGCATCCCGGCCGGAACCCTCCGGCCGGGATTTTTTTGCGGATCCGGTTTTACTTCTGCCGCCGGATACGATATACCGGGAAGCAGAAAGGAAGGATCGCATGAAGAAAAAAAGCGTTCTGCCCCAGCTGTTTTTTTCCACGCTGTATCTCAGCGCGTTCACCTTCGGCGGGGCTATGTGATCGTCTCGCTGATGAAAAAGCGGTTCGTAGACGAGCGGCACTGGATCGGCGAGGATGAGATGCTCGATCTTGTCGCCATCGCGCAGTCCTCCCCCGGCCCCATCGCGGTCAACGGCGCGATCGTCGTGGGCTACAAGCTCGCAGGGCTGGCCGGGGCACTCACCGCGGCCGTCGCCACCGTTATCCCACCGTTCGTCATCATCGCGCTCGTCTCCTATTTCTATCAGCTGTTCCGGGACAACGCCGTGGTCAGCCGGGTGCTGTCCGGGATTCAGGCCGGCGTCGGCGCGGTCATCACGTCGGTCGTGTGGGACATGGGCGCGGATATCGCGCGGCAGAAAAGCGTCTCGTCGATGCTCATCATGGCCGCCGCCTTTGTGCTCTCGTGCGTGTGCAAGGTCAATGTGGTCTATATCGTGCTCGGCTGCATCGCGCTGGGGACGGCGCGGACGCTGCTCGGAAGGAGGAAGGCCGGATGATCCTGCTGCAGCTGTTCTGAAGCTTTCTGCAGATCGGCCTGTTCAGCTTCGGCGGCGGTTACGCGGCCATGCCGCTCATCCAGGCGCAGATCGTCACGCAGCACGGCTGGCCCGGTATGGCGGAATTCACCGACCTTGTCACCATCTCGCAGATGACGCCGGGGCCGATCGCCATCAACGCGGCGACATTCGTCGGGCTGCGCGTGGCGGGGCTTTCGGGTGCGCTGGCTGCGACGGTGGGGTGCATGCTGCCGTCGTGCGTGCTGGTGACGCTGCTGGCGCGGCTGTATCTGCGCTACCGCAAACTTTCTTTGCTGCAGGGTGTGCTCACCTCGCTGCGCCCGGCCGTCGTGGCGATGATCGCCTCGGCAGGCGTCAGCATTCTCGTCACCGCGTTCTGGGACGAGGACTTGACGTTCTCGGGCACGAACTGGCGGCTGGTCGTGATCTTCGCAAGCAGTCTTCTGCTGCGCAGAACGAAGCTCAGCCCCATCCTCGTCATGCTACTCGCCGGCGCAGCAAATCTGCTGCTGGAGCTGCTCCCATTCCCGTCTTAGGCAAGATTCGCCCGGCAGGCGCGAAAGCACCTGCCGGGCGTTTTGTATCAAGATCCTCTCCACTGGGATGGCCATGAGACTGCAGCTTGCACAAAAAGTTGACTGAATTTTTGTGAGGCAAACTAATTTTTTGTCTTGCTTTACGGATTCTTAACGACTATACTGATCCTGAGGCCAGAATAACGGTTGGCGCGGGTCACTTTTCCCTTTTCGGGCCCGGCGTCTGCCACCGGAGTCCCGGTTCCGGCCATCAAATAAAAGGAGATTTTACAAATGAAAGACCAGAGATCCCGCGCACCGGCCTCCGTCGACAACATCTACAGGCTCGACGGACGCGTGCCGGTCGGCAAAGCCATCCCCTTCGGCCTGCAGCACGTGCTGGCCATGTTCGTGGCAAATGTCACGCCCGTCATGCTGATCGCGAGCGTCGCCGTGTACAACGGCCAGGCGTTCACCGCCATCGACACGGCCCTGCTCATCCAGGCCGCGATGCTCATCGCCGGTATCGGCACGCTGATCCAGCTCTATCCGGTCTGGCGCATCGGCTCCCGGCTGCCCGTCGTGATGGGCCTGAGCTTCACGTTCCTGTCGGCGATGATGACGCTGGCCGCGAAGGACTACGGACTGATGATCGGCGCGGTCATCGTCGGCGGCTGCATAGAGGGACTTCTCGGTCTGACTGCGAAATACTGGCGGCGGTTCGTCAGCCCCATCGTCTCGGCCTGCGTCGTGACGACGATCGGCTTCAGCCTGCTGTCCACGGGCATTTCCTCGTTCGCCAGCTCCGCCGTCTACCCCACCGGCGCGTGGCAGAATCTGCTGGTCGCGGTCATCACGCTGGCGGCCTGCCTGGTCTATAACTCGCTCGCCAAGGGCTTCTGGAAGCAGCTGTACGTGCTGTTCGGCCTGATCGTGGGCTATATCGTATCCCTGTTCTTCGGCATGGTCGACTTCGCGTCCATGAAGGAGACGGTCTCCGAGCTCGGGATCATCGCGCTGCCGAAGCTCTTTGCCTTCACGCCGAAGTTCGATCTCGGCGCGATCATCTCCGTGACGCTCGTGTTCCTCGTCTCCGCGGCGGAGACCATCGGCGATACCTCCGCGGTCTGCACCGGCGGTCTCGGCCGGGACATCACGGAAAAAGAGGTCTCCGGCTCTCTTGCCTGTGACGGCTTTATCTCCGCCGTGTCCGGCGGCGTGTTCGGCTGCCCGCCCATCACGTCCTTCAGCCAGAATGTCGGCCTTGTCGCCATGACGAAGGTCGTCAACCGGTTCACGATCATGTTTGGCGCGCTGACGCTGATCCTCGCGGGCCTGTTCCCGCCGGTGGGCGCGTTCTTCTCCACGCTGCCCGACTGCGTGCTGGGCGGCTGCACGGTCATCATGTTCGGCGCGATCATCGTCTCGGGCGTCACGATGCTCGGCGAGTGCGGCTTTGACCAGCGCAACACCATCATCGCCGCGACCTCCTTCGCCATCGGCATCGGCGTGACGCAGGTCCCGGAATTCTTCTCCGGCATGCCGCAGATCATCAGCGACATCTTCGCGGGCAACCCCGTCGCGGGCGTGTTCGTCGTCGCGATGATCCTGTCTCTGACGCTGCCGAAGAAGGTCAAGGGTGAAGACATCGGCGCGCTGACCGAGGACACGATCGAGCGCAAGCCGGATGAAACCAACTGAGGTTTTGCATCCGCATGCAAAGCAGCCTGCCGCGACCTGCGGCAGGCTGCTTTTTCGGTATCGGCGAACGCCGCCTGGCTTTACTTTCCTCCGGTAACGTGCTATCCTAGTCAAGCATTACATCAAGGAGAACCTTTGAACATCATGGAAAAGAAAGCGAATCATTTTTCCGGGCAGCTCGGCTTCGTGCTCGCGGCTGCCGGGAGCGCAGTCGGTGTCGGGAATCTCTGGCGCTTCCCCTATCTCGCGGCAAAGGACGGCGGCGGGCTGTTCCTGCTGGTCTACCTCGTGCTGGTGCTGACGTTCGGCTTTACGCTGTTGACCTCGGACATCGCCATCGGCCGCCGGACGCACAAAAGCGCCATCGGCGCGTACGCTGAGCTGCACCCGAAGTGGAAATTCCTCGGCATTATGACCTTCCTCGTGCCGGTGCTGATCATGACCTACTACGCGGTCATCGGCGGCTGGATCACGAAGTATGCCGTGGTCTACCTGACCGGGCAGGCACAGGCCGCCGCGCAGGACAGCTATTTTACCGACTTTATCACCTCGCCGGTCTCCCCTGTCATCTTTGCCCTCCTTTTCATGGCCGTCACGGCGCTGATCGTCCACAACGGCGTAGAGGGCGGCATTGAAAAGGTCTCGCGGTTCATGATGCCGTTCATCGCCCTGCTGTCGACCATCCTCATCGGCTGGATCAAGACGCCCGACTATGTGATCGGCGAGATGGAACGCAACGGCGAGCATTTCCGCCGCAAGAGCGTCTACTGCGTCATGATCCGCTACATCGCGCCCGTCATGATGCTGATCCTGTTCCTGCAGTCCACCGGCATTCTCTCCTGAGATGGCAAAGCCCCTCTGCATGCGTATGCAGAGGGGCTTTTCTGTCTCTGGTCGTTCACTCCGTGCCCAGCTCGACCAGCACGGCTTCTTCCGGGGCAAAGTAATCGTCTGAGTTGCTGCTCAGACCGGCGGCCTTCGCGGCCCGCTCGAAGGAGATCTCCGGCACGTTGCTCAGGTAGACGAACACGGAATCACAGGCAGCTCTGCTCAGCCTGCCCCGGATCTCCAGCCGGTAGGCGTAGCTCCTGCCGTCGCAGGTCCAGGTCCCGTCCGTCATCTCGGCGTAGGTCTTCATTCCCTCGATTGTCCGCTTCACCTTCGGTTCTCCGGCACATCCGGCCAGCAGGAGCAGCAGGCAAAAAACTGCCGCAAAACATCTGATCCTTTTCATGCTCCGACCCTCCTGTCGATCATACGCGAGTATAGAGTTGTGTTCCTGTTCCGATCATAGCAGGATCCATGGAAAATTTCCACTGTAAAAACCCGCCCGAACCACAGTTCAGGCGGGTTTTGCAGCATATTTACCTGGCGGCGGACTTTTTGGTCAGGTGGAGCGTCCGGTCGCAGAGGGCACAGAAGACCAGGCCGCAGGCCAGCGCCTCCTGCTCCGTGCCGCCGAGCTCCGGCGTGAAGGAGAACAGGTCACGGCAGGCCTCTGCCAGCGCCGGCGCTTTGCCGTCCGGCTTGCCGAGCAGCGACTGCACGTCGTAGACCGTCCTTCCCTCGCCCGCGCAGCCGATCCCGGCTGCGGGCAAAAACGTCAGCTCCTCCGACTGAAAGAGGACGAGCGGCGCGCGCGCGCCGAGAAACGCTTCGATGGAGGCGGCAACTTCGGCCGCCGCGGGAGCAGACGCGACCATGGAATCTGTCACACCGGCCTCCCGCGCATAGCGGGTCAGGCCCTTTTCCGGGCGGATGGACACCGTGAGGATGGTCTCCGGGGCGAAGCGGCGGAATTTCAGCGCGGACAGCTGCACCAGCTCGTCCCGGCCCGGGTGCTTGCCGGTGGTCTTGAGCGCGAGGACGCAGAAGGTATCCAGCGTCTGCAGCGGCGTATCCGCGCGCAGGGCGGACGGCTGCGGGAGCGGCCCCTGCACGGCTTCTCCGGCAGCACCCTCCTGCACGGCAGGCTGCACGCGGCGCAGCTGCCTGCAGATGGACTCGAACCACTGCTCGGCGCGCAGGGCGCTCTGCAGGGCGCTTTCCTGTCGGGAGGCGCGTTTTTTGACGGCGGCGGTCAGATCGTCCAGCAGCTCGCCGGAGGTGCGGCGGCCGTGGATGCGCCCGCGTTTGCCGAAGCCAGGCAGGAGAAATTCGTCGGTATAGTCGGCGTAGCGCGCCTTCGCGCGCACAAAAGACGCAAAAGCGGGATCCTTCACCGCCGCCTCCCACCGCTCACAGAACGCGCGGCACAGGCGGATGTCCCGCTCGAGCATCCACGCCGGGCCGCGGCAGGTCAGCTCGTCGATGCGGGTATAGGCCTCGGCCAGCGTCCCGAACAGTGTCTGCGCGTCGGCCGCGAGAGGCGGCTCGGGCTTTTTTTGCGCGGGCGGGTCGGTCAGGATGTCCGGCAGGGCCTCGGGCCGGAGCTCCGGCGCGGGGTCCTCGGGCTCCGGCGCGGGGGCGGGCGGCTGTTCTGCCTGCGGCTGCTGCGTCTTCTTCGGCAGGGCGAAGATCACGACCGCGGCCAGCCCCGCCGCGGCGAGCACGCCGCCCGCGATCAGGCTGTAGCTTGTGACGGCAAAGCCGAGCAGGATCAGAAGAAAGCCGATGATGATGCCTTTGATGGAACGCACGGCGGATCCTCCTTCAGGTGCGCGGCTGCGGGAACTTCTCGAGGCAGTAGAGCTGCTCTTCATCGAGCGTGTCGCCGCCGGGCGCGAAGGTATAGCCGAGGCCCTGATAAAAATGCAGGGCATTGATGGACGCGGGGATGATGACGCGCCGGGCCGTCAGGAACCAAGGGTCCCGCTCGATCGCCCCGATCAGCGCGCGGCCGACGCCGCGATTCTGCTTTTCCGGCAGCACGAAGACGGAATACAGGCAGCTCTCCGCCGGATCGTCCCGGTACGGGCGGCCGATGGCGGCGCAGCCGATGACGGTCCCGTCGTCCTCACAGGCGACATAGAAGTGCATCTGCTCGCCGCGGCGCAGGAAATACGCCCGCGTCTGATTTTCGACCATCTCCTCCACAAAGGCCTGATCGTAGACCTTGCCGGAGGTGATGCGGGTGGCAAGCTCGGACACGCGGACAACAACGTCGGCGTCCGCGGGGGCAAAACGGCGGATGTTCATGGTGCATTCCTCCCATGCGTCTGTTCGTAGTGTTCCAGTTCCTTCAAAAACGCGTCGCCGAAGCGCTCGGCCTTGGCCTGGCCGATGCCGGAGACCTCCAGCAGCTCCTCGATGGTGCGCGGGCGTCTGGCCGCCATGTCGAGCAGCGTCGCGTTGGTGCAGATGATGTAGGCCGGGATGTGCTGCTCCTGAGAAAGGCGCAGCCGCAGCGCCTTGAGCGCGGCGAGCAGGTCGTCCTCCGCCTTTTTGGGCCGTTCGGCCTTGGCTTTGGCCCTGCCCCGGGCCGGCTGGTCCTGCAGGGGCTGGCGCTTGACGGAGACCTCGACCCGCTGGCCGTGGAAAAGGACCTCGGCCGCCTGCGGCGTGGTGTCGACGCCGCCGTGGACCGGGTCGGTCTGCAGATAGCCGCCCGCCTCCAGCAGCTCGAGAAGCTCGCGGATGCGCCCGGCGGGCAGATCGCGCATGAGCCCGTAGGTCGGCAGATCCTCCAGCCCGAGCTCGCGCACACGGGCCGCGCGGCTGCCGCGCAGCACCTGGCCCAGAAGCGCCGTGCCCACACAGTAGCCCAGCCGGGTGCGCACGCGCACGACGCACGAGAGGATCATCTGCGCCTCGCGCGTCAGATCCTGCAGGTCGTATTCCGCCTGACAGTTGCCGCAGTTTTCGCAGCGCGGCGCGTGCGGCTGGCCGAAATAATCGAGCAGATACCCGCGCAGGCAGCCGGTGGTCTTGCAGTAGCCGGTCATCTGCTCGAGGCGGATGAGGTCCTGCGCCTGCACGGTCTGCCGCTCCTCGTCGGTCAGCTCGTCGTTTTCCGTCTGGTTGAGGATCAGGTATTTGGCCGTCGTGATGTCGCCGGGAGAAAAGAGCAGGATGCAGTCGGCGGGAGCGCCGTCGCGTCCGGCGCGGCCGGCCTCCTGATAATATGCCTCCACGCTCTTGGGCATGTTGCAGTGGATGACGTAGGAAACGTTCGACTTGTCGATGCCCATGCCGAAGGCGTTCGTGGCGACCATGACGGTGCAGCGGTCGCAGATGAAATCCTCCTGATTCTGCCGCCGCTCGTCCGGGCTGAGCCCGGCGTGGTAGCGCGAGGCGGCGAAACCGCTGCTCTGCAGCAGCTCGCAGATCTGCTCGACACCCTTGCGCGTGGCACAGTAGACGATGCCGCTCTTGTCCCGGCGTTCTTCGAGCAGCTCGAGCAGCGCCCGGCGCTTGTCCTGCGGCCGCAGGACCTCAAAGCGTAGGTTCGGCCGGTCAAAGCCGGTGACGACCGTCACCGGGTCCTGCAGCTGCAGGATGCGGACGATGTCGCTGCGCACCTGCGCCGTCGCCGTGGCGGTGAAGGCGGCCAGGGCGGGCCGCCGCGGCAGCTTTTGCAGAAAGTCCAGAATTTTCAGATAGCTCGGGCGGAAATCCTGCCCCCACTGGGAGATGCAGTGCGCCTCGTCGACCGCGAGCAGCGAGATCTCCAGCTCCTGCGCGAGCGCGCAGAAGCCGTCGGTCAGCAGCCGCTCCGGCGCGATGTAGAGGATCTTGTAAGCGCCGAAGCGCGTGTCGCGGTAGGCCTCGCGCAGCTCCTCGACGGACATGGCGCTGTGGATGCAGCCGGCAGGGATGCCGGCATTCTGCAGGGCCATGACCTGATCCTTCATGAGCGAGATGAGCGGCGAGATGACGAGCGTCAGCCCCGGCAGCAGCAGGGCGGGCAGCTCATAGCAAAGGCTCTTGCCGCCGCCCGTCGGCATGACGCCGAGCACATCGCGCCCGGCCAGGACCGCGTCGATCAGCGTCTGCTGCCCCTCCCGGAAGGAAGAAAACCCAAAATACTGCCGCAGCACCTCCATCTTCTCCATCCCCGCACCCCGTTTCGTCGTTTTTCTCCATTATATCATATCCGCACCGGTTTACAAGGGAAAGAAAAAGTGGCTCCCCTTGCGGCAAGGGGCGCTGTCAGCCGAAGGCTGACTGAGGGGATCGAGGGTAAAAATTTAGACTGTAGTAGAGGAAAACGGAAGTCTATCAAAAGGCTGATAGATTGTACAGGTTTGTGACTGCCCTTCAGCATTTTCTTTTGCTTCTCCAAAAGAAAACGCTGGCAAAAGAAAAAGAGCCT
>ERZ836939.2429-NODE-2429-length-18262-cov-3.590707_pt1 | contig 18262 bp, 8 predicted proteins | sample MGYA00519912_ERZ836939 | MGnify/ENA primary metagenome ERZ836939 (study PRJEB31850, sample SAMEA3708810) | human gut metagenome | biome: human gut; feature: human-associated habitat; material: faeces | place: China | collected 2014 ... | reverse complement strand
TGCCTCTTCTGCGGTAAATACAGTATGTCCTGCCGGTCTCGGGATATGGCACTGCTCCAGGATCTCGTCAAAGCGTTCCCTATCCTCTGCTGCATCTACATCTTCTGCTGCTGTACCAAGGATGGGCACACCCATTTTCATCAGTGCCTCAGTCAGCTTGATAGCAGTCTGTCCGCCAAACTGTACTACTGCACCGTCTGGTTTTTCAATATCTACAATACTCTCTACATCTTCTGGTGTTAATGGCTCAAAATACAGCTTATCTGCAATATCAAAGTCTGTACTTACAGTTTCCGGGTTATTGTTGATGATAATGGTCTCATATCCTTCTTTGCTGAAGGCCCAGGTACTGTGTACAGAACAGAAGTCAAACTCGATTCCCTGTCCAATACGGATCGGACCGGAACCAAGAACCAGGACTTTCTTTCTTCCTTCTGTCTTTTCAGCCTCATTGAAGCTTCCAAAGCAGGAGTAATAATATGGTGTCTCTGCAGCAAACTCAGCTGCACAGGTATCAACCATTTTGTATGCAGCGCGGATGCCATTGTCATAACGCTGCTTCTTGATCTCTTCCTGAGGAATACCGGTAAGACGGGAAATTACATTATCAGGGAACTCAATGCGTTTTGCTTCTGCAAGGAGCTCTGTAGTAAGCTCTTTCTTTCCTTCTCCTACTGCCTTTAATTCTTTCTCCATTTCTACCAGGATAGCCAGCTTGTCAATAAACCAGATATCGATACGGGTGATCTCATGGATCAGCTCATATGGGAAGCCGCGGCGCAGAGCCTCTGCAATTCTCCAGATACGCATATCGTCTACGATCTCCAGCTCTTTTACCAGTCCTGTATAGGAAAGTCCGGTAAAGTCATAGGACATCAAGCAGTCTACATGCTGCTCCAGGGAACGGATGGCCTTCATCAGGGCGCCCTCAAAGTTGGTGCAGATACTCATGACCTCACCAGTTGCCTTCATCTGGGTTCCTAAGGCTCTCTTGGCGCTTATAAACTTATCAAATGGAAGTCTTGGCATCTTTACTACGCAGTAGTCAAGCATTGGCTCAAAACTTGCATAAGTTTTCTTTGTTACTGCATTTTTGATCTCATCCAGAGTATATCCTAAAGCGATCTTTGCAGCTACTTTTGCGATCGGATATCCAGTTGCCTTAGATGCCAGTGCGGAAGAACGGCTTACACGAGGATTTACCTCAATTACGCAGTATTCAAAGCTGTCTGGATTTAAAGCATACTGTACGTTGCAGCCGCCGGTGATACCCAGTTCGCTGATGATATTTAATGCAGAAGTACGCAGCATCTGGTACTCTTTATCCCCTAATGTCTGGGAAGGAGCCACAACAATACTGTCACCTGTATGAACGCCAACCGGGTCCAGGTTTTCCATGTTGCAGACGGTGATCACGTTTCCTGCACCGTCACGCATTACTTCGTATTCGATCTCTTTCCAGCCTGCGATGCAGCGCTCTACTAAAACCTGTCCTACACGGGATAAACGGAGACCATTTTCCAGGATCTCAGCACACTGCTCCGGATTCTGTGCAATACCGCCGCCGGAACCGCCCAGTGTATAAGCAGGACGAAGAACTACCGGGTAACCGATCTGTGCTGCTACTTCCAGACCATGTTTTACATCTTCTACAATGTCAGAAGGTGCAACCGGCTCACCGATCTTTTCCATGGTCTCCTTGAACATCTCACGGTCTTCTGCTTTTTTAATGGTAAGAGCAGTGGTACCGATGAGGCGCACATTGTGCTTCTCTAAGAATCCTGCGTCTTCCAGTTCCATTGCAAGGTTTAATCCGGCCTGTCCGCCAAGGGTTGGCAGAATGCTGTCCGGCTTTTCTTTTAAGATCAGCTGTTCTACTACTTCTACGGTTAATGGCTCAATGTATACACGGTCTGCAATGTCCTTGTCGGTCATGATGGTAGCCGGGTTGGAGTTTAAAAGGACAACTTCGATCCCTTCTTCTTTTAAGGAACGGCAGGCCTGTGTACCTGAGTAGTCAAATTCTGCTGCCTGTCCGATAACGATCGGGCCGGAGCCTAAAACCAGTACTTTTTTAATTTCAGGATTCTTTGGCATCAGTCATTTACCTCCATCATTTTAAGGAAACGGTCAAATAAGTATCCGGAGTCCTGTGGTCCAGGGCATGCTTCCGGGTGATACTGTACCGTGAAAATGTTCTTTCCTGTGTATTTTAAACCTTCGTTGGTTCCGTCATTTACATTGACAAATGCAGGAACTGCGATCTCAGGCTTTACAGTGTTGGTATCTACTGCGTAACCATGGTTCTGGGAAGAAATGTAAACTCTTCCGGTCTCCAGATCTTTTACAGGATGATTTCCGCCTCTGTGGCCGTATTTTAATTTGTAGGTATCCATACCGTTTGCCAGTGCCATTAACTGATGTCCCAGACAGATTGCAAAGATCGGTACATTGGAGTCATACATTTTTTTGATCTCTTTGATGATCTCAACATTTTCCTTTGGATCACCAGGGCCATTGGAAAGCATGATGCCGTCCGGATTTGCTGCCAGCACTTCTTCTGCAGGTGTATCTGCCGGATATACGGTAACTTCGCAGCCTCTTTCATTTAAGGAACGGGCAATGTTCTTCTTTGCGCCGAAATCCATTAAAGCTACTTTCTTTCCATTTCCTGGAAGAACGTATTTTTCTTTGGTTGTAGTAGCCATAACAACACCGGCTACTGTATAGGCTTTCATACGGCTGATAGGCTCAGACAGGTCTGAATACTCTTTTGTCGTGATCATACCGTTCATTGTACCTTTTTCTCTTAATAACTTTGTGAGGGCTCTTGTATCGATACCACAGATACCAGGAATATCATTTTCTTCTAAGAAATTCTGAATTGTGTCTTCGCAACGGAAGTTGCTTGGGATCCTTGATAATTCTCTTACAATATAACCATCTGGCCAGGGCTTTAAAGACTCCATATCCTGACGACAGATTCCATAATTACCGATCAGAGGATAGGTCATAACAACGGCCTGTCCTGCGTATGACGGATCAGTTAATACTTCCAGATAACCGGTCATAGATGTGTTAAAAACGATCTCGCTGATCACTTCACGCTGGGAACCAATACTGGTACCAGTGAACACAGTGCCGTCTTCCAATATAAGGTATGCTTTCATAGGGGGAATACCTGTCCTTTCTTATGTTGTGTAGGGGGAGATTTACAAGCAAGCTTGACATCCGATTGCGCTTCCAAATGTGTGCGCTGCTATAGACCTCAGCCCAAATTGATAGCATTATAATATACCTTGCATAAATTTTCAATGGATTTGAAGACTAAATTTTTTTGCCTTATACTAATCTTTTTTGGCATCAAACTTGCTAGGCAGATTTATGGCAAAAGAGCGGGGCCAATCGGCCCCGCCCTCCATGTTTAAACCGTTTTTTCAGATAATTTTTTATTCTTCATCCTGAGAAATGGTTTCTGCCTCTTCTGAAGAAGTATCCTCTGTGGTTTCATCTGCGTCCAGAACTTCCGGTGCATCTTCTTCCTCATCCTCTTTTGAATCTGCATCTTCTGTTTCTTCAGGATCCTCCTCTTCTGCAGATTTATCCTCTTCGTCAGAGTTTTCCTCTTCTTTTACATCTTCTGCTGCATCGGATCTATCTTCATTGGACTTATCTTCAAGCTCATTTTCAGACTTATCCTCAGCCTCTTCTTTGTCTTCTGTCTCAGGATCTTCTGCCGGGATCACAGTCTCTGTTTCCTTTTTCTCCTGGCTGTTTTCCTGCTCATCTTCTTTCACTTTTGACAAAAGTTCTGCAGCAACTTCTTCCTCTGTCTTTTCGTCTTCCTCATCAAATTCGCTGTTTACGGTCTCAAAGCCCTGGAACTTCTTGTTCAGTTTCTCAAGAGTATCCAGTTCCAGCTCCTCAAGTTCTGCCTCTGTTACGTCCAGAGTACCCCAGCTTGCAGAAGAATTATACTGAACTGCATAAATAGTTCCTGAAAGCTTCGGAGCTCCTTTGATAGTCAGAGTGAACTCTCCTGAAACAGTTCCTGATGAAGTACGTCCATAGGAAGAACTTAAAGCTGCATTTCCCTCTGTAGCGTCAACCGTAACTGTAAAATCACCATTTAATTCAGACTTGCCCTTTGTTCCTGCAAACTGAAGCTGTGCTTCTTTCTCTGCAAGGACTTCTACATCACCTTCCATTGTGCTGCCAGCTGCGCCTGTTCCATATACATAGAACTTGCCTGATGATAGAGTGATATAGCAGGTGTTATCTTCTCCCTTTGCCTGCGCTGTTCCAGATGCAGACCCGGCATAAATGTCTTTTGTAGAAGAGCAGGTTACATTTTCTCCTGCTGTGAAATTATAGCCGTTTGCATAAGTGGTTGCATTCCAGCTGACATCGGATATGGTCAGGTCACCATTTAAGTTTAATGGCTTGGTTGACTTGATCAGATAAGGGCCTTTTTCACCTGACTGGATAGAAATAGAAGCTTCCGGCATTGTCACTTCGTCTGTAAGCTCTACATCATCATTTAAAATAAGTGTATCACCGTCCTGTGCTGCAGCCAGGGCCTTTTCAAAGCTTGTATAAGCCTGATCCCCGATCACAACTGCATCTTCCACTGGTTTCTTGCTGTATACAAACTGGATCTTGGAAGTTTTCAGCCAGGTTTCACCGTCATCTGTGGTCGTTGCTGCCCAGAGATATTTAGAGCCGCCCTTTTCGTTATCAAATAAAACAGACACGGGTCCTTCGTATTTTGTCCAGGTATCCTTATCCGGTTTTACAGTAGAGGAAGTATCTGTTATGTAATAATAGATCTCTGTGCCTTCTGCCAGGCAGCTGATGGTTGCCACCGGCTTCTCCTCATATTCATAGGTTCCATATCTTGTACTGGAAGTTCCCTTTACCGGGTCTACTGTAAATACAGGAGTTGCGCTGATTGCCTTTTTAATAGCTGCCCCCACAGCAGAAAGTACTTCCTTCTTGCCTTCTTCCTCATACTGCGACAGTATTTCAATATCTGCTGACTGCTCATAATATACATGCGCCAGCAGCTCTGTAAGGAATTCACTGTATTTTTCCTGTGATGCCTCATCTAACTGAATTGATGAGATATAACCGGAATAATTTACATCAACAGATACTGTAATTCCATCCACTTCTGCTGAATAACTTCCACGCTCTAATACAGCCGGTCCTTTCTTCATAAAGCAGCACCATACAGTCACTACCTTGCTGCGGTTTCCTTCTTCATCAAAGGCTGCAAAACGTACTTCTTTGAATTCCGGAGTATTGCTGTAAAATGATACAGAATTGGTTTCCGCCTTTGTACTGGAGACATCCGGATCTGTTCCATCCTCTGTGTAGCGGACAGTTGTATTCTCTGCCTTATCAATGCTCATATAAATCGTAGAACTTGGGCTGCTGTAAAATCTATATCTGCTGGTGATCTTTGGAGCGAGAACTTCTTCATCACTTGACTCTACCGGCTCACCCTGAAGTGCCTGGATCGCAGCATATTTCATCACATCTGTGGAAATAGTCGCACGGCTTACTGCGTCTGCAGCATATTCATCGCCTCCACCTGGGGTGGTCTTTGCATTGATCAGATCAGACAGGTCTTTGCCGGCAAATTTCGTTGAAATACCTGTAAAGCTGCTGCTGCTTGGGAAAAGGTAACCCCAGTATACTTCATCCTGAAGAGCTACCGGTACAGTTCCGTTATCAACGATCTTGGCTATTTTTCCGTTTACAACGGTAATACGGATCTTGCCTTCATATGGTTTATTGGTCTTGGATGTGATCATTCCACTTGCTTCATAGACTTTTATACCTTTTTCCTGTACTTCCGGAATCTGGATAAAGGAAAGTTCTTTTTCTGTCACATCAGATGCCTGACCATCTTTTACTGCCACTGCCTTTAATATCATAGTGCCCGTTGCATTTTCCGCTGCTGAAACGGAAACAGCTGTTTCTGCTCCGGTTCCTTCTGCAACAAATGCCTGGGAGTTTCCTGCCGGATCACTTCCATCTGTTGTATAACGGATCTGTGTGCCTTCCGGTGCTGTGATCAGCAGGTCTGCCGGCTCTGCTGCGCTGAAAACAAAACGGGTCCTCTGATCTGCAGTTTTTATAGCAGGTGCATCTGGCTTTTCTGTTGGATCTTCACTTTGAAGCGCTTTCTTTACAGCTGCCTTAATAGCGTTGGAAGAGATCGTTGCTCCTGATACAGCTTCGACCTGATCTACTTCTTCTATTGTCTTTGCTCCCTCTTCACCGCCAAATTCTTCAAATAACTCCAGAGCATCTTCCCAGAATGATGAATTTCTTTTTCCCGGCTCAGTTCCGTCATCTTCTACGGAAATGATATTTCCATCTTTATCTACAGTTACTTTAACCTTAACCTGATAAGTGCCGCTTACACTTCCATATTCATTGCTTGCTACCTCTGCTTCTCCTGTCAGGATCTTTGTTTCTTCTGGCTTATCATCTGGTTTGTCTGTGTTACCGGAGTCATCTTTTCCGGAGTCTCCGCCATTTCCAGTATCATCTTTTCCAGAGTCATCCTTGCCGGTATCATCTTTTCCAGAATCATCCTTGCCGGTGTCATCTTTTCCAGAATCATCCTTGCCAGAATCATCTTTGCCAGTGTCATCCTTGCCGGTGTCATCCTTGCCAGTGTCATCCTTACCGGAATTACTGCTATTGCCTGAGTTATCTGAGCTGCCAGAGTTTCCTGAACTGCTGGAACTACTATGGCTACTTCCGCCGCCTGATCCTGAAGATCTGGTTACCGTCGTGGTTGATTTCTGGATCGTAGTAAAGTCAGACTCGCTGCGGGTCTTAACATTTCCATTTTCATCTACCCACTGTCCCTGATCATTTACAGAAAATCCATCCGGTGTAACTGTGTTTACATACAGAACTCCTGCATCTTCATTTTCTGAGAAGTAATAACATTTGCCATCGATCCACTTCCAGCCGGTGACCATGGTTCCTTCTGTCTTTTCACCTGACTTGTTATTGAAGAAATACCATTTTCCCTGCTCATCCTGATACCAGCCGGTATGCATCTTTCCTTCTGTTTTTCCCTGCTGGGTCTCAAAATAATACCGGGATCCGTTGATCTGTTTCCAGCCAGTGACCATTTTCCCGTCTGATGGATCCATATAGTACCATCCAGAAGATGTAAGGACCCAGCCTGCATATGCGTTCTGCTCAGGATCACAGAATCTCCACGCTCCATCTTCCTGTTTCCAGTCTCCTGGTGTCAGGGGTGCGCCATAACCTGCCAGGCTTGTCTGAGCTGCCAATGCCGCGGATACGATCAGTACAGCTGTCTGTTTTTTCAGATTTTTCCTCATATGATTCCTCCTGCAAATACAGGGCTTCCGGAATTTTTTTCCAAAAGCCCTGTATAAAATTACTATTCTTTTATCGCAGTTTGATTATTCGCCATCTTTAGAAAGAGTTTCTGTCTCTTCTACAGCGGTGCCTTCTGTGGACTCTCCTACTTTCGGAACCTCAGGTGCATCTTCCTTATCATCAGAAGCTGCATCTTCTGTAGAATCCTCAGTTTCTTCAGACTTATCCTCTTCTGCTACATCCTCTGCAGGATCCTCAGTTTCCTCGGACTTGTCTTCTGCTTCCTCAGTATCTTCCTTCTCTTCGGTATCCTGATCATCTGCTGCGTCAGCATCCTCATTTTCTTCATCAGAAGAAGGATCATCTGCCTTTTCTTCCTCTTTTACTTCATTTTCAGGATCTTTCGGATCAGAAACCTCTGAGTCAGAAACTTCTTCTGCCTTGTCAGCTGCAGGAACTTCTTCTGCTTCCTTTTCTTCTGTGTCGAAGTTAAAGCTGATGACGATCTCTCTTCCGTCTGCAAAGATTACTGTAAATGTATCATCTACAACAGTTGCTTCGTTCTCCAGTTCGTTGCCTTCTTCATCTACAACAACTACTGTAAATTCATTCCAGTCTTTCTCGTACTTAGGATCCAGAGCTGCATCCAGGATCTCAAGGCTTCCCAGTGCATCTAACTCATCTGCATCTACTTCTACGGTCTTTACAACTTCTTCGTTCTTGTAGAACTTAACTTCTGCAGGAGCAGCGGAAATATTGATTGCTGCCAGCTGTGTATCAATATCTGCACCCAGAGCATTTGCTACTGCCTTCTTTACTGCTGTAAGTGAATATGTAGCACCACTCTTGATATCTACATCCACATCACTGATCGTATCCTTGGTTGCACCCTTAAAGATATCAAATTTTTTCTTTGCTCTCTTCCAGAATGAATCATTTCCATCTGTGTCTGTATCATTATCTTCTACAGATACAACTTCGCCTCTGGAATTTACAGTTACTTTTACTTTTGCAGTATACTCAAAGTCTTCTACTTCTGCGCTGGCTTCAATTTCCACATCTGGTCCATAATCTTTGCCAACATCTGTTGCTTCTACATCCGGATATCCATTAGCCTTGATCTCCAGTTTGTAATTGTCCTCTGCTCCCTCTGCAAATACTGCTGAAGGTTTTCCATGAGTACCTGCCTTTACATCAAAATTGATAGATCCATCTTCATTGATAAGCTCTGTTCCCTTGACTCCTGCTACTGTATTTCCATCCACAATAACAGTGGAAACAGCATTACGGTAAGCATCTAATTCATCTTCGTCTATTACGATCTTATTTCCTTTGATCGTAACGCTCTCAACGGAACTGGATAATACAAAATCTTTCTCAAAGGATGCATACTTACCGCTTTGGTCGCTTACATTTAAAGTATAGCTTCCTGCTGCTATGCCGTCTGTCCAGGTGATCGTATCATTATCTACCTTAAATTCAGAGACCTCTTCACCATTAGCATCTGTTACAACATATTCCGGAACATAACCCTCAGGAAGAGTTTCCAGTCCATTGATCTTTGCTTCCTTGCTGCTTGCCTTAACCTCCGGCACTTCAATAACCGGTTCAAATTTTACCGGTACATATACCTTTTCTTCAAATGAAATCTCTATCATACCTTCGTTGGTATAATAAGTAGCACCCGTAAGATGCTTGCCCATCATGGACTTATAATGATCCGGTGCTAACGGGCAGCCGTGAACGGTTTCTGTAAATCCACTTGCCCAGGCAATATTTGTCTTGCGCCAGATATTTTCCAGATGACGCATACCATAGTCACTGCCTTCTTCTGTATGCAGTACTACTCCATATACGGTTGTACTATCCTCAGATAAAGAATCCGGAAGTCCTGACATAGATAACTGATAATCACCATATGAGCTGTCTGTTAATAAGCGGGCAGTTACATTATCCGCATCTTCTTTTGCACCCTTTACTTCGCTGAAAGTCAGTTCACCATCGGAAACTGTCAGTTCTTTATAATAGGAAGGAGTTTCACTTAATTCATAATAAGCAAAGTTTTCATTCTCAAATAAAGCATCTTTTCCTGTATAAGTTGTAGTATTGGTCTGTCCACGATTTGTTACAGTGATCGTTACAGAGTCCTCATCTGTTACTTTCTTAAGACCTGCAAGTTCTGCAGCATCTGATACTTTTACAGGGAATGTAATACCGCTTATATCACTTCCATCTGAATTTACATGATAAGAACCGCCAACCAGGCTTCCCGTTCTAGGTTTAGCATGAGTTGCAGAAGAAACGGCATCTACATCTTCATCATTTCCATTTATCTCACTATCATAAAAGTCTGCATAAGGAATGTTCATCAGTACATATACAGTGCTGAACTTAACGGTAAACGGAACAGAGATAGACGCATATTTTCCACTTGGATCTGTAAATACCAGCTTATAAGTTCCTGCTGCCAGATCTTCTGTCCAACTGATCTTTTTATTAACTGTATCTACTGTAATTCCTTCTACTTCCTGATCATCAGCATCCGTTACTGTAATCTGTGCATTTGCAAACGGCTCTGTTCCTGCATATGTGGTTTCTGTTGCATTCACTTCCGGAGCAGTTACTGTAATATCGTAATTCTGTTTAATCGGTACATATTTCTCATTCTGAAGAGTGATCTCAATAATTCCCTGATCGGTATATACAGTAAGACCGGTTAAGCTGCGTCCCATCATATCTGCATAAGGCTCATAAGAAAGTTCTGCCCCTTTAACAGTTGTCTGGAAACCATCACCGCTTCCTGTTGCCCAAGCGATCTCAAAATTATTTTTCTTATGATGGAAAATATTCTCCTGATAACGCAGGCCATAATCTTTACTTATACCATTTAAAGAAGTATGGAGAACAGCACCATATACAACTGTATTGGTATCTCTTAAAATGCAGTCATCTGGCAGATCACTGAAACGCATTTCGTAATCTCCATGCATATTGTGATTACCTTCTAACAGTGTCATGCTTACATTTGCATCAGAAGTATATTCTTTTACTTCTTTTTCATTTACATTCTTTCCAAAGGAAACATTACCATTTTCAACTGTTGCTTCTTTATAATAAGATGGCTCCTGGTCCAGTACATAATATGCATGATCTGCATTTCCATACAAGTCATCTTCGTTGTTAGCCTTTGTAAAGGACTCAAGTGCTTTCTCATTGATCTTTACAGGATAGGTAACGCCGCTTATAACGCTTCCATCCAGTTCTGTATGGTAGGTTCCTGCTGTCATACTCTTATTTAAAGGCTTTTTCTTTGTTGCAGAAGATACTGCATCTGCCTCAATAGTATTGTTCTCTGACTCATTTGCATAGAACTCAGCATATGGAATGTTCATCAGTACATACTGATAACGGATCGGCGCTGTTACCGTTCCGTCAACCTGTGGATAACCTGTTGCTGTAATGGAAATGTTGGTATTTTTTTCACTTTCAAAGATATATTTACCATTTGCTTTTGCAGACAGATCAATGGTACCGTCATCTTTGATGATCTTAACAGCTCCTCTTCCGGTCGCTGCATAGGTAGTATCTCCTACCTTCACGGCTGTAATCGATTTTACATATGCTTTAACCTGATTTTCACTTACATTTTCTGTTGCAGCCAGCTGATAGCTTCCATCTTCATTTGCCTGAACCTGAACCGGAACATTGCTTGTGCTTAAAACAAAAGAAACTTCTACAGATGCATATTTTCCGGACTGATCTTCAATCTTCAAAGTATACTTTCCTGCAACCGGGCTGCCGGTCCATGTCATCTTTCCATTTACTACTGTAAACATGACACTGTCATCATTGTCCTGTCCGGAAACAGTATATCTTGCGTCATAGTCCACAGGAAGGGCATCCAGTCCATTTACAGCTACATCAATATCATCTGTTTTTGCGCCTTCTGCTACAGAGATTTCCTGTTCAAATTTTACAGGTACATACACAGCATTTGTAAATGTGATCTCCATTGTTCCTTCACTGGTATAATATGTAACACCTGTAATGTTCTGTCCCATCATAGACTCATAGTGATATGGTGACAGTTCATTGCCATGAGTTGTCTCTGTAAAACCGCTTGCCCAGGCAATATTGGTCTTACGCCAGATATTTTCCAGATGACGCATACCATAATCAGTACCTTCTTTTGTATGGATCACTACGCCATATACAGTTGTGCTGTCATTAGACAGAGACTCCGGAAGTCCGGTCATATACAGCTGATAATCGCCATAAGAGCTGCTGGCTGATACAGTTGCACTTACACCGCTTACATTTTTAGCCGTACCCTTTACTTCGCTGAATGTCAGTACAGCACCGGAAACTGTCAGTTCTTTGTAATAGGAAGGAACCTCATTTAATTCATAGTAAGCAAAATCCTCGTTTTCAAATAAAGCATCTTTTCCTTTGTAAGTTGTAGTGTTTGTCTGTCCACGGTTTGTAACAGTAATATCTACAGAGTCTTCATCCGTTACTTTCTTAAAACTTGAAAGATCGGTTCCTTTCTTTACTCTTACAGGGAATGTAACGCCGCGAATCTCGCTTCCTTCTGGGTCTTCATGATAGGAACCACCAACCAGGCTTCCTGTTCTTGTTTTATTTAAAGTTGCAGAAGAAACGGCATCTACATCCTCATCGTTTCCTTTTACTTCACTGTCATAAAAGTCTGCATAAGGAATGTTCATCAACAGATACTGATATTCTTCTGTTACATCTGGAGTATCCGGGGTTGATGGGGTGTCTGGAGTAGATGGGGTATCCGGAGTGGACGGTGTAGCAGGCGTAGTAGAACCGGAGTCACTGTCGGAACCTGAACTGGAGCCGGAACCTGATCCGGAACTCTTGGAAGTAACCGTGGTTGTACTGTTTGCTTTCGTGCGGTATCCGCCAGACTGACGGTACTGTGCAACGCCGTCTTCATTTACCCACTGACCATCTGCATTTACTTTGTAGCCGTCTGGTGTAGTAGTGTTGGCTGCCATTTTTGCTCCTTTTCCAGCTTCTGTACGGGCAAAATAATAGCAATAGCCGTCGATCCAATTCCATCCTGTGACAGCGCTTCCTTCTTCATGAGTATCTGTGGTATTATCGAAGAAATACCAGTCTCCCTGTGGTGACTGATACCAGCCTACCTTCATCTGGCCTTCGATCCCCTCATTTGCCGGAGTAAAATAATAATCCAGACCATTGATATTCTTCCAGCCTGTTACCAGACTTCCGTCTTCCATATTCAGATAATACCAGCCTGACGCTGTGTGGATCCAGCCTGTATATGGCTGACGGTCACGATTTAAAAACTTCCATCCGGCACTGGTCTGTTCCCAGCTTCCTTCTGTTAAAGCTGCAGCCTGTACAGACAGTCCTGACTGAGCTGCAACGATGGTAGACAGCAGAAATACGGCTGCTTTTTTCGTAATATTCTTTTTCATAGGTTCCTCCATTCCCCGGCATAAAAACATGCCTGTTATAGTTAGTTATTACTAACTTTCTTATAAAAAATAAACTTTTTATTAATACAAGTCAATCTTTCGTCCCCATTCCTGCCCCTCTTTATTGTTGTTTTTTTCTCATTAGAAAGTTGTTGAAAAAAAAAGTCAGATTTTCCTGTTTTTAAAGACTCCAAAAGTATCTGTCCCTGCAAAGTAATGAATTGACAACCATTTTGCTCAATGTTAAGATGTGACACAGAGAGATTAGCATTTGCTAATCTTTGTTAAATCTATGATTTAGATGTAATTAACATACTGATATGAGGTGCAACCTGTGAAAAAACGAAATCTGATCCTGCTTACAACTGTCTGCCTGGCTTTATCGGCCTGCCATCCTGCTTCTGCTCCCTCTTCCGGCTCCAAAACTTCTGTTTCTGAAGCTTCCGGTTCAAAACAGGAGGAAAGCAAAGATCTGGCAGCAGACGAAAGCCTTTCCCGCGAGCTTTATGCTATGGATACCGTTATGAACCTGACTGCCTATGGTCCCAACGCCTCTGCTGCCTTAGAGGCTTCTGTCTCTGAGATCAACCGCCTGGACAGTCTGTTATCCATTTCCAGTGAAAAGGGAGAGATCTACCGGATCAATGCAGATAAAGAAGGAACTGTTTCAGAAGATGTAAATGCTCTTCTTAGTCGTTCCCTGGAACTTTCCCAGATGACAGACGGATTGTTTGACTGTACCATTGAACCGGTTATGGAAGCCTGGGGCTTTACCACCCAGAATTTCCGTATCCCTTCTGAAGAAGAACTGGAGGAACTTTTATCCCACGTGGATTATAAACAGGTAGATCTGGAAAATTCTACGGTAACCATTCCCGAAGATGTCCGCCTGGATCTTGGAGGTATTGCCAAAGGTTTTACTTCTTCCCGTGTAATGGATATTTTCCGTGAAAATGGTGTTACCAGCGGCATTATCTCCCTTGGTGGAAACGTACAGGCTTTAGGACACAAACCGGACGGAAATATGTGGCGCGTAGGCATTCAGGATCCACATGATCTGAACTCTACCTTTGCTGTAGTGGAAGTAGCTGACCAGGCAGTGATCACCTCAGGCGGCTATCAGCGCTATTTTGAGGAAAATGGACAGACCTACCACCATATCATTGACCCACGGACCGGATATCCTGCTGAAAACGGACTGATCTCCGTTACCATTATCAGCGCTGACGGAACTCTGGCAGATGCCCTTTCCACCTCTCTTTTTATCATGGGGCCGGAAGAGGCTTCCAGTTTCTGGAAAAAACACAGAGACACCTTTGATGCGATCATGATGAAAGATGATGGTACTGTTATGGTAACCGCCGGTCTTGCAGACCACTGCAGCGTTACTACTGGCGGAAATGTTGAGGTGATACAGGAATGAAAATGAACCCATCCCGTAAAAAGACTCTTATTCTGGTCATTGTCCTTTTGCTTTGTGCCGCTTTTGCCAGTTTTTGGACAGCCCGGCAAAACCAAAAGAATGATGCTGCAGTTGCCGTTATCACTTACCAGGGAAAAGATATCCGCACCGTAGATTTAAGTACGGTAAAGGAAACGGAAACCTTTACCCTTGGAGAACCTGGAGAACAGAATACCATCCAGATCTCCCCAAAAGGGATCGGTGTGATTGAAGCAGACTGCAGAGACCAGATCTGCGTCAAACAGGGGATCCACTCCCATGGGCCGGAACCCATCGTTTGCCTGCCTCATAAACTGAGCATCCGTTTTATCTCTTCTAATACAGATAATTCCCTGGATGCAGTGACCGGACGGTAAAAATATCATAAAGAAACCGGAAACTTAACAGAACATCCTGAAATGGAATTTGTACAGCTGCAGATCAACTACGCTGACTGGGAAAATCCGGCTGTTCAGTCCAGAAGATGTTATGAAGTAGCAAGAAAACACGGAAAACCTGTGATCATCATGGAACCTGTAAAAGGCGGAATGTTGGCAAATCCTCCGGAGTCTGTTGCAAATATCTTAAAGGCTGCTGAACCTGACTCTTCCGTAGCATCCTGGGCTGTACGTTTTGCTGCCAACCTGGAAGGTGTGATCACTGTCCTTTCCGGTATGAGCAATGTAGAACAGATGGCTGACAACCTTTCTTATATGAAGAGTTTCACCGGCTTAACTGACGCTCAGAAGGATACCCTTAAAAAGGCTCAGGAAGAATTAGCCCGCATCCCTCTGATCCCATGTACTACCTGTAACTACTGCGCAAAAGTCTGTCCAATGGATATCGGTATCTCCGGCTCCTTCACTGCTATGAACTACCTGACCCTGTACAAAGATAAGGGAATGGCAGCTCATCAGGAACAGTGGCTGGTAGGCGGTCATAGACGCAAAGCTGCTGACCAGTGTATTAAGTGTGGTAAATGCGAGTCTGTATGCCCGCAGCACATTGCCATCAGAAAGAACCTGGAAGTCGTTGCAGAAAATCTGTTAGCGAAATAAAGATCTGTTTCCAACGGAGCTGTCACCTGGCGGTGACGTATTCCTAATATAACAAACAACATAGCAAAAAGCCATTTCCCTGGTTTTACTTTCAAACCCGGAAACGGCTTTTTAGTTTAAACTTTGATCTGAAATTCTGATCAGGATCTTTATTTAAAAATTCTCAAGAAACTCTGCTACACTCTTTACGATCTGCGTTGCCTCTTTTTTGATTTCGGGATCTGCTACATCCGGAACTGCTCCCTGGTAGGCCCGTACCATTCCCAGATCATTGACACTGTCTCCAATACAACGGATCTTTTCGATCTGCGGAAAATGTTCTTTCAGCCATTTTACAGCAACTGCCTTATCTACACCTCTGGCTACAATATCACCATTCCACAGATTTGCATAGGCAGAAACTTCCGGAAAACGCTCTTCAATGTCTTTACAAAGATCTTTTATATGCTTCAGGTCCAGATTTCTTCTGTGGATCTGTACAATATTATCCAGACTTTCCAACTGATCGGCTGTGATCGTTCCGCCATCACAAGCTTTCTGGGTACTGGTCCCTTTTTCAGAAAGGAGGCATACTTTCCGGTCTGTAAGGGATACACCGCTTCCATCATCATTTATACTTTGCAGATAGCGCAATACTGCTAATGCCGTTTCCCTTGGGATCAGCTTTGTAAACAGAGTCTTTCCATCCCTGTCTGCGATCATGGCACCATTATTTAAGATCCAAAAATCCGGCGAAAAGCCATAAGACTCAAAAATAGGCTTTATGGTCCCTAAATTCCTTCCTGTGGCGATCACAAAGAGATTTCCGGACTTCTGCCAGTTTAAAACCGCATTCTTATCCTCTTCACCGATCATCCGTTCCACATATAAGGTTCTGTCAAAATCACTGACTGCACATTTCATTCCCGTATTTCCTTTCCTCGACAGTAAACGCAGATCAGATCTAGGTTCTGATCCATGATAGTCAGATCTGCGTCCATTCCAGGCCGGATGCTGCCTTTGCAGTCATCTGCATGGATATAATGAGCCGGATTGAAGCTGGTCATCAACATGATATCGTAAAGCCCCACTTTTGTGTGATCTGCCATATTTTTCACCGACTGGGCATAACTCATCTCCACCTGTTTTACTGCCTGATAATCCCTTGGATCGATCCATTCTTTCTTTCCGTCATAGTGCTCTAAGCACACCTGATCCCGGTCTTTTACAAACCGGATCTTTCTTACGTAATGATCAAAACAGCTTTGGGTCTGGGCAAGACCACAGCAGTCTGTTGTCAGCACAATACGGCTGCTTCCCTTGATCCTGTAAGCCAGCTCAAAAGCTTCATGGGACACCGTCATTCCTGTCTGCTTTGCAAACTCACAGATCATATCATCAAAATACAAAGCTGCTCCTGCAGTTCCAAGTTCCCTGTGGTGAAATCCCTTCATTCCGCTGAATGTGTGGGTAAATCCCCCAAGACCATAGGCCCGCATTTTCTTGATCTCTTCAAAAGTAGCTGCACTGTGTCCCACAGCTGTCTGGATCTGGTGTTCCTGGCAAAATCTAAGAACAGCATCTGCTCCCGGCCGTTCCGGCGCTATGGTCATATGGCGGCACAGTTTTTTATTTTTAAAGGTATTATAAAGGTCCTCCATCACTGTCACATCCGGAAGCAGACAACATTCTTCTTTCTGCATTCCCTTGTATACAGGATTGATAAATGGTCCTTCCAGATGAACCCCTAAAAGCTGCGCTCCCTCAGGATCTTCTTCGCTGACCTGATCAGCAGCCCGGATACAGGTCTTGATCTCCTCAATGGGATCTGCCCCTGTGGTTCCCAGATAAGAAGTAACACCTGCAAAAGGCAGGGTACGGCACATCTCCCGAAGAGACTGGGATGTTTTCTCAAACCAGAAAGAACCGGTAGCCCAGCCGTGAACATGGATATCAATAAATCCGGGGAAAATGATCTTGTCGGAATAATCTTTATATTCTCCCTGCCATTTTTCATAAAGCCCTTTTATCTTCCCATTTTCCAGTTCCAGGAACCCTTCAAAGATCCCGTGTTCCAGTACAATATAGTTTGAATAAAGAACCATGTCACTCCATTCTGTATCAGGTAAGATACCAGTAATCTTTGTTGGCTTCCATCAGGTCATCCAAAACTGCTCCTGCCTTGGAAGGATCGATTACAGATCGATTTAAGATCAGGGCTTTCAGGGCTTTCGTATAACTCTTTTCCCGGAATGCTTCTACTGTCAGCTGTTCATAAGCATACTGTCCTTCCATCAGTCCCTTATAATAAGGATCGATGTCACCATAAGGATAGCCCTTTGCACCATCTTTTCCAATAGTTCCCGCTACTTCTATGATCGCCCTGCTTTCAAAGTTGGGGATGATCCCTTCATTGCGCACCAGGACTACAAATTCATTGTTCAGGTCATAGGCAATGGACTCTGCCACTTCCACCATCAGATTTCCAAACACACTGTTTGTAAGCATTTCTGACGGATCCATGGTATCTCTGCCTACTGCCTTTGCGCAGGTTTCAAATACATCCTTTTCCCTGGAGTCTTTTGCTTCATCTGCACGGGTATAGTTAGGATCACTTTCTTTTACGATCTCATCCGGGAACATGTAATACTGAAGATAGGTAGTTGGAACGTACTCATCCAGATACTGCATATATTTATTTACACGGACATAGGTCTCCAGCCAGGATTTGGATCTCTGCTCTGCATTATAAGGCTTAAATTCATGATCGCGCAGATAGGTCCTTAACTGGTCAAAATAATTCTTTCCGTCTGTTCCATACAGGTCTGTAAACCATCCAAAATGGTTTAAACCAAAATATTTAGCCCTTAAGATCTCCTGAGGCACTCCCAGGATCTTTGCAAAGCTTTTCATCATGGAAAATGGCTGATCGCAGA
>ERZ836939.2425-NODE-2425-length-18265-cov-18.323284_pt1 | contig 18265 bp, 19 predicted proteins | sample MGYA00519912_ERZ836939 | MGnify/ENA primary metagenome ERZ836939 (study PRJEB31850, sample SAMEA3708810) | human gut metagenome | biome: human gut; feature: human-associated habitat; material: faeces | place: China | collected 2014 ... | reverse complement strand
GCAAAAGTCATCGTCAACATATGCGGTGTTGCCAACAACCAGCACCTCCATGGCGTACTCCCCTTCATCAGATTTCAATCATGCAAAACATGCGTATTGTACGCTGCCAACGCATATGTCCAAAATCCTTAAGGCTGTTTTAAGAACATCTTTAGAGGGAGGAGACAGCTTTGATTGGACTAGAGGGCAAAGCCTCGAGCGTCTGCTTCATGTTGGAACCCCTCAAAAGAGAGTTATTGTCCCGCGCGACATAAACCCAGCTATCCTGATATGAGCCAACGGGAGCAAGGAACGTAAGGAGCTCCAAGAAACCAATAACGTCCGTACCGTATTTTTTTGAAAACTTGCGCGCCAGATCATACTTTTTCTGCTGCGTTGCCCTACCCGAATAATCGGACAAAGCATGCTCAAGGTTGCGTGACATATATGCAGCTTTGAAAGGAATCTTCCTTTTATTACAGGTCAGCTCATGCGTCCTAGATAACGTCTTAAGACACGAAGATTTACATTGATTTCTCTGACGCAGCGAGGCGACGTTCGACGTTTCGATTCTATCTTCAAAATAGGAACAACGAGGGGAACAACGAGGCTCATCTTCATCAAAGACAACCAGCGAATCATCGATAAATGCACCATCGGTATCGGACAACAGCACAATGGCGTCTAAATCGGTGACACGCAATTTGTCCTTAGCGAGAAATTCCTTCACGGTATCAACCAACCGCCTCTTAATAGTCGAAGCGGGATTTCCTGCACCGAGAGCATGTACCGATGTGATGTCGCCGCGCACAATCCCAAAACGAGGACCAGGATGCTCCCCGCTTGCAAACAAACTTGTAAGAGCACGACCCAATGCCAGCTCATCAGTTTCGCCTTCGACGATAAACAGAACGAACTTGGTAGCGCCCATTACTCGTCTCCATCCAAGCAGAGCGCGGCGTCGATCGAGTACCTGTCCGTCGAATCGTACAAACGCTGCCCGCTATCGCCAAGGCTAATCGCGCGCAAGTACTGGTCACGCATGTTATTGGTGGGCTTAACACCCTTAAAGCGAACAAACCTATTATCAGGATCTGCAGTGGTCAGAAGAATCTCTGATGCCGGCAGCAATTCAAGAACACGTAGGTTGTGGGCAGTAAACAAGAGCTGCCCCTTGCCAAACGACTCAAGCACGGAAAGAAGCTGCCCCAAGAGGAATTCGAATACGCCCGAGTCGAGCTCGTCAATTGCAAGGAATGCGTCAGAGTACGAATGGACTTCCATAAGGCAGAGCGAGAAAGAGATGAGTTTTCTTACGCCCTCAGATTCACAGCGCAGTGGAATCTCGACCCCATTGCGGCAAGAAAGGAACTCGACTTGCTTGGCGGGTGAATCGCCCTTATCCAAAAGCTGAGATCCAATGACTTTAACCTCGATGGAAAGGCCCGGTACAAGCGTGCCAATTAATCCGCTCACGCGCTTAATCGCAGACGAAACAGCTGGGAAATCATCGTCCTTAATAACAGCGGGCTTAAAAAGATTGACAGAAAGGTGACCCTTCTGGCCAAACACGCGGTCATCGATAATATCCATCGAAAGTACGTTTAAGCTGCAAGTTGCATTTGCCAGCGTCGTAAACACATTGACTCGGTAACGGAAATAAAGCCCAAGCTCGGCGAGCAGGCAATACAGCGGAGTGAGAATCTCTTGATGGGCACTCTTGAAAGAAGCCGATTGCAGCTCGTACACCGCCTCATTAATCTGCAATTGCTCCGGAGGTTCCTCCTTCATATAAAGATTGAAATCGCAGGCAAAAAGCGAGATCAGATATTTTACAGTTTGTATGGAAAGCATGGGGGACATGTTGCCCCGCTGAAGAACACCTAGCGAAACCAACATCGACATCTTAAGCTGTTGATCCGCGTTCAAAAGATGGGACCAGCGATTTCTGGGCAGAACCTCCGCGGCAGACTCGGGGGCCTCTTGAACAAGCTCCACGAGAGTCCTCTTAGAGCCCCATTTGTCTTTATCGACATTAAATTGTTTTACAGCCATTTTTTCGTGCGAAATCCAAGCAGAGTCTGCTCTACGCGAAAAAGTGACGGTGTAGAACGTAAGAAATAATTCATCCGCGGTATCAATGTTAAACTCAATGTCAATTGAAAAAGAGTCTTTGCCAGGATAAAAGCAGTCGAGAACTTTCTGCCTGTCATACGCGGCACCCGTCATCAGGGTTTTGACCAGGTCAATCGCCTCAATTACAGAAGTCTTGCCGGAGCCATTTTGGCCATAAATGCCTATAACGTCCGTCCCGGGCACAAAGGCAGAGCCGGGCTTCGATTTCGTAAAGGCAATCTCGCCAAAGGCAATATTCTTAAAATCATGCAACGCGATCTGAACAATACGAACCATCAGCAGTCTCCTAGCGTGGAAGTTGCTGACAATCATACTAGATATCGATATATTTTATCGAATTAGTTATAAATTATTACGAAATCTAGAAATGATTATCCTCGAAAGTCTTGCTAATCGAATTGTTTTGAAGGTCGATCGACCGCAACGATGGATAAAACCAGAAGTATGCGGCAAAATTAGGACAGGTCGACTACGTCAAATGGCGACAACGCGTTTACCTGCGGTTTCTTAGTGCGATAAAGGTGATGTGCTCGGGGGTTCCGGAATTTACCGCATACTTTCGAAAGCAACGATAAAAACCGAGCGCTCTAAGCAGGAAAGCGCAACGAAGTCTTTACCAAAACATCCCTTAAACGCAAAAACCGCCTTCCGGCGGTTCCCGCGGACCAAGCCGGACGTACCGTCGCAAGGCCTCATCACAACGATTACTTTAAGGGAAAACTCGGGGTCCGTCAATCCGATATCACCTATCTGAGCGAGACCGACATACGCCAGCGCTGCGGGGTCGGCCGATAGCAACAAATAGGCACCGAAATAGGTGCAGGTCAATCAGACGCCGCAACAAAAGAGCACCGAGGTCCGCAGAGAGAAGCATCGTTAAATCATCCAGTCTCAAGCGTAATCACAAGTAAGATTTATCAACATAAAAGCTGAAGTGCCAGTTTTTAAGCCGCGTATCAGCATCCCCGTTGTCATCAACAAACCCAGAGAGCATATCCGCACCGTCGGTAATTGGGCAGCAATCGCCCTCGTATTTCATAAAAGGAAAAGCACCGTCCCTGGAACCGGCAGCAAACACAAAACCTGATGGATCGATTACCCAACAGACGTATGCGTCCTTTCCGCGAGAAAGCAGCAACGATCCGTTGCAGTCTTTGGGCAAGAAGCAGTTAAACGCCTCATCCAAAGACGAATAGATGCCGGATTCCATCCAACTCCGATTCTCCAAGCTTGCAATTGTCCAAAGAAAGGACTTCATCTCTTCCAGATATGTCCAGTCAAGCCATATCCCATCTTGATCAAACCCGCTCCTCCCCTTACCCAATTCAAACCGCTTAACCTTAGCGTTGGCGTTAGCGGCGACTGTGTCAATTTCACGCTTAAAATTGTCCAAGTAGGAAGCTTTTTCAGACGGGTTTAAACACCCTAGATACTCATGGGCATTCCATCCGTTGAAATGTCTGATGTATCGAAAGTTTGGAAGCAACGCCATTGCGATATTAATAAACTCCTTTGCAGGCAGGTTCTCCCCCACAACGTTAATCCGCATGGACATCGATTCTAGCGAGGCATAATAGGCAAGGGCGAGAACATAAGGCGCGATGAATATTGGGTACCAGATTGAAAGAAATAACGAGCTTAATTCATCGCCCCAGTCCATAGAAAACCAAGTATTTGAGAGCAGTAACGTTGCTGCAACAAAAACTATGATGCCCAAAACAGCTCTCGCGTTTTCAAACAGGCGTAGATTGGATAGCTCACGCTTGGATGAATATAGAGCATATCCAATACCCAAAAACAAAATAACTAGTTGAAGAACAACCTCAACCAGAATCGGGAAACAAACCAAGTTGATATAGAAAGACGTTAGTGCGCCAAAACCGACCTCGGGAACAATCAATTCATTTTTAATAGAAGTAACCGATGTGGTCTTGGACGCAATTAGCATGGAGGGAAACCCAACAAATACAACTTCAAGAATCGTGTCCAGCAAGATGCCCGTATTCCAAAACCCGCAAACAAACGCACCGTATATCAAAAGCAAGGAGTACGCTACAAGGATGAGCGCAGGGACCAGAATTTTGGGATTTAGCGCAAGTTTAGCAACATCGGCAAACGATTTAATAACACTTAACAACTTACCCTTAGCCAGTAGGTAAATCGCTAAAAGACCTATCAATATTATTGACGCATATTCACGGTTATCCATTTGTCCAATGAGAGTTGCAACCACCCATTGGACTCTACTGAAGATCAATCAAGCTCCCTAGCCATGTTGAATCTAGACTCTGCCCCGACTGACTCGAACGCCGCCTCGTCGAGCAGCACGCTAAGCGTATGCTTGACGGTTTCCTCGCCAGAATCTCTGGATGAAGACTGCTATTCTGGGAAAAGCGCTTCGATCAAATCGTCTGCATATTTAGCAACCTCTTCATAGGGAGTATCATCTAAGTCGAATCCGTTAAAAACATTTTCAAATTCATTAATTGCCTGTTCGCAAGCGTCGACAAGGAAGGTGAACAATTGATCCGCAGTCCTTACCTGAAGCATGTCCGCATAGTGATTTACAAAAGCATCAGCAGCGCGCACAATGTCACCATCTCGCAACATTGCAGGATATTCCACCTGAGAAATAACCTCAATACTCAACGAAGACAGCAATTGAACAAGCCCGCGATATTTCGAAATGAGCTTTTTATATTCCGCACGCCCTTGATCGCCAATAAGATGAGTCGGAACATCCAGGGGATCCGAATATTTTAGTAAAACACGCCCAAACCCCAAACAGCGCCTTGTTGTCTCACAGAGCCAAAATGGCTTTATATACTCAATAAACTCAGGCCATGAAAACAATTTAATATTGCTATATCGCGCAGCATTAATAGCCCCCTCTTGAAACCCAAATCGCGAAATCAACAACCCAAGAGAAGCGCCACTATCACCAACTACCCGGCTAAATGCAAACACCTTTTCCTGAGGAACAGCTGTGTTCCAATATTTACATTCGCATATAATTGGCCCATACAAGCTCTTTTTGGGCTGAGCAAAAACGTCAACGGTTACAGTTCCTCGCGCCAAGGCAATAGTTTTCTGAACCTCAGCATCCATTCCAGAAGCTGTCAGAATCTGTGCAACGGACCTCTCCATCTCCTTCCAGTTTTCCGGAGGATCGGAAACAGGCAATCCTTGAAAGACCATATGAAGCAACCTTCAATCAACATCAACGCGATGAAACAGCATTATAAGGATAAGAGAACTGACTGAAATATAGCCATCGGATTTTGCAGGGGTCCACGCCGGCCCTAGCGCCTACACGAAATAGCGATCATGCCCAAAAACGACTAGCAACGTGGATGTTGAATACCGGGTCGCAACGATAAACACTGAACTCATAAGGAGTTCCCCGTCACAATCGGACAGTTCGTCTTACTCAATGAAAAGAAAACGGGGACACACCCAAAGGATGCGTCCCCGATAAGAAGGCTTCAACCTTCTTTGTATTGTGAGTGAGTATTATAGCTATAGCCCTGTTTCCCAAAAGAGACTATTTTCTAATTCACAAACCAGCCATTTATCAGGCCGCTAATAAAAGCGAAACCGGTTCTTATTTGATCATTACGAAGATAATAGCTCTCGTTGCGATACATTCTTTCAACTAGCCTGCGCAGCTGATTTCCTTTATTAGTCATTACCCCGGTTGAAGCCATAGTACTGTGAAGGTACAACGTAGTCGCAATATGCTGTAGACGTTCGTTTGATAGCTTGGCCTTAACATTCACATCTTGGAGTTTAAGAGCCGTCACAGCATTTCTTACGTCATACGAAACGTTATACCTGGGATTACCCGACTTCAGATCATTGATAATACAGTTATTATGCGCGCAGGCATTCCTAAGGCCCTTCACAGCCTGCAGTTCATAGGCGCGTCTTCTAAATTCCCCATCATGAAGATAGCGAGAAACCGAGAACCAAAAATCAATGAAAGTTCCAAAAGTAATCAACTCTGTAAAAACCCAAACTGGATAACCAGTTTCCCTATAGGCCGAAATAAGACCATTGATATAGCAGCTATTTAGCCTTGAATCAATTTCGCGCGTCACGCTTCCGCCCGATACGCCCTCATACTGTGAGCGTCTTTTGCCACAGAGGTACTGCTCGACAATCTCATACGGATCAACGGAGTCACGCCCAAGTCTCTCAAGCAGCTCAACTTTTGAAAAGTGCTCGATATCGATTGTCATGGGCAGTAAGACTTGCCGCAATTCATAGTCAATAACAGATAGATCCTGGAGCATGGCGAAATCGAGACCAATATACTTGCCATCATTTACTCCACCAACGACCTTATCGAAACCGCACCGATACGAGCGGAGCCTGAAATAATTATTGTTATGCTTTAAATAACTCAGAGCTTCTTGTTTGCTCATCAAGCTGAACGCTACGCCCTTACGTTCCAAATGCTCAATCTGTTGTTCAGGAGTAAGCCATGGCTTATCGTGCATAACGCCCCCAACGGTCGTTCTTTATTAAAGAACAGGATAACAAACAACTGACATTGGAAATTTGTAAGGTGAAAGCCCGTAAGGGTAACGATTAAGGGCAGAGCCACCGGCGGACCGTTACAACTAGACCTATTTGTTCAAAAGAGATTAATCTAAAGACACATTTAGCAAATCAACGCGCAAAAGAAGCCTAGCGGAGCGAAGCAGATTGTTACTAGAATTCCGGCAGCTCGGGTTTCAGCCTTCTTGCATTTGAACTCGCGAGGCACCTGCCGACAGACGTAAGCCTCAGAGCCAACCGAATCGAATCCCACCAATTGATAAGGGTAACCAATGATGGATATCGGAACATCTCCTTCTTGAGGTTTCCCCTAATCACCTCATCACAAGAATTATCTTTACTCAAACTGCAAATATATCGAAATGCTTTTATTTGATCACTATTGAGCTCGGTTTGCGACGCTGAAGGATCAGAGGGCGAATAAAGGGATAGCCCTTCAAAATTATTAATATGCCTAAGGGGCAAACGTTTATATCCTGGGTTCAATTCATGCTCAACAAGCAAATTAGCGGGTAGACCCACTTCTGAAAGCTTATCCAACGCTTCAGCTTCTTCATCAGAACCGGCTTTAACACCGCAAACGGTATATCCATCCAGTTGCTTAAACTGAATATCGAGATAGGGCACCAGCGATGCGATAGGTGAAGATCTAACGGCACCAAGGATATCCAAATCGTCTATCCACTCTTGCCCACTAGGAAGAAGCTCCAACGGGAGCACATCAATCAACCCAGCTAAAGACTCGATACTTTTCTTTATATCGCCACTCACAGGTGTGAAGGCTCGCGCAACATGCAGTGTCGTCAATCCAGCAAGCTCCTCATCAGTAAGAAACTCGACAATCTCAATCGCCTTAGTTACCCCAGTGGCAACATGGCGATCCGATGGTGACTCGAAGCGTTTGACTAAAAGCTCAGCCAGCATCTGATGATCAGCAACGGAGTTAGTCCTAGCCGCGGCATTTGCGGCTGCACCTAACGTCGCCGCACACGACGGCTCGCGAAGCGATTCGAAAAGCTGTAATTGATTCCCGACAATGGCATACAGCTCATCTTTAAAACTATTCAACCTCTGTTCGACGGCAAGCCTTGACTCCATAAGGCAAGACTCAATAGCCCTGTCGCACGCAGCGCTTACGATGTCATAAACCCGCTCTTCAGATATCCCGATGTTCTGCACAAACGTCTGCGTTTGAATCTGGTTTGCATTATCGCCAGCCTTTTGGATTTGCTTATTTGTCGTTGCGCTCATTTACGACACCAACCTGAATCTGCTTTGAGCCTTTACCGGCCTTCTGAGACTGCTTGACGGATCTCTGCCCAACCTTGTAGCTGACGGGAACACTAACTAGAGCAGTCACGAGAGCGCCGGCAATAGCCGCTATAACCGATGAGCCCAGACCATCAAACATGGACGCCGGATCCATAAGCAACCTCCAAAGCAGCTAGGAACAGATAAGTGTTGACAATAGAAGTCTATCGCTGAAATATGTGCCGGTACATCACAAAAGTGAACAGGTCTTTAAAGATGAACAGGACACTACCACGGTATGTCATGTATTGACTAAAGGTCGTCTGCATCTTATCAACGGCCCCCTACCAAATAGCCCTTTTAATTAATCGCAGCCGAATTAAAGCTTCAACTTGGCGCGCACCTTCACGATCCAGCGACTTTGGATACAATAGATAGAACAAATGTACGAATCAAATAGATTGGAATGCTATGTCGAATAAAACCAAGGCCCCAGACCTCTTCACGGTGTACTACATGAACCATTCCAAGGTTTATGAGATGCGCATGTTGCTAGATAACACGCTTTGGAAAGATGGCTCAAATGAAGAAAATAAGGCCACCTCTGGCAATGCTGAAATCAACGCAAAAGGCGAAACCAAGGTTCCAATATTTACAAAATTTACCGTAGAAGGAGGCGGCGACTTGGGACATGAGAAGCGAACGAAGATGATCGATACGTTCGAGTACATAAACACCATGAGCCGCATGCTCGCCGACATCAAAAGAAACTGCCTCGATTTTGACAAAGAAAAGAGAGATGAGGGCGACCTAGTTTACATCGATAACGTACGCCTCTCGCTACTCAACGAGGACGAAGTGCGTACCCTTATAACAGTCATGTCGGGAACGTTCGATGGGATTACAATCCCGGAGGCTGGCGGCCTCGATGTGGGGCACCTATTCCAGTCCTTCATCAAGTCGGGCACGTCATTCAAGCTTATCGGGAGAATCGGCGACGGAAAGAGCAACGACATTATCCTGAAGATTCCAATCGATGGGGCAGATCTCTTCGAGAGCGGCTACTCAATCGATGACCTTCTCATCGGCAAAGTCGGAATCATCGGAATCTGCAAGGGAAAAGTTTATCCATCGAACCTTCGCAGCTCGTACGAATACTTTCAAACAAAAGGCAAGACAGCTGAACCGGACGACGGCTTCATTGATGGCTCATACAAAGAACGAACGGACGATCAAGTAGACAATCCGACAACAGAAAAAGATGAGACCGAAGCAACCTATATCGATGTCATCGCAGTCATCCAGGCAGTCAATAAAAAGAGTGAATAAGCCATGCTGAACTTAATCACATACAGAAAGGACCAGTTCGCCCGTCTCAGGGGCCGGCTCGAAAGCGAAGGATACGAATATACCTCGGCGTTATCTCTATCTAGCACGGCACAAATTGCGCTGCAAGCTGGAGAGGGTGATATGGCACTCGATGTTTCATCGCTTTTATCCCTACTCGATCCCACTGGCGGCAAAGGAAGCATGGCCGCAACATTTGAAGGTCTTCTCTATCAAATGCCTGAAAACACGGTGTTCACTGCCGATGAAACAACAGCAGGCAGATACGCATACGAAATGCGCACCATATTTGACACCGTACGACAATGCGATATCGAAGGAGATACCGAAGATCAAGCCATGCCAACTGAAGAGAAGCCAAAACGCCTGATAGACCTAGACGACTCAGAGACAAAAGAGTTACTCGACCAGTTCGTACACGACCTCATCGGGCAGGACAATTTCAAAGATGATTTCCGCAAACAGGTCGAAATTTTCAGGCTGTTTAACAGCATCGGAGAACAGCCGATTCTCTCCCTGTTCCTGATCGGCCCCTCCGGCGTGGGCAAAACCGAGACTGCAAGGATCCTCAGTAGCCTGCTCGCGCCGGGGGAATCGCTGGCAAAAATCAACTTTGGCAACTACAGCAGCAAGGACTCGCTCAATTCACTCATCGGCAGCCCGCGTGGCTACATGGGCAGCGAAGAGGGCGAGCTAACAATGAAGATAGAGCGCAGTAAGTCGGGCGTCATTCTCATCGACGAGTTCGAAAAGGGAGATTCAGCAGTATGGAGCTTCTTCCTCGACCTGCTTGAGAACGGCAAGTTCACGGATTCCCAGGGCGAGGAACACGACCTTAACGGCTATACCATAGTATTCACCTCGAACACACCGAGAACCGAGGTGCAGGAAAAGTTCCCACCGGAACTGCTCTCGAGGCTCAATCTCAAAGTAGATTTCGCGGCCCTGAGCGATAAGGAGAAAAAGACCTTCGTAAGCAGGTATATAGCATCGGTCGCTAAAAAATACCGTTCAAGCGTCGACGAGTCTCTTGAAGATCAGAGCGTTATCGCCGAACGAGCGCTTCAGGAGATCAACACCGCAAACGAAGATAATATCCGTATCCTCAAGAACAACGCGCGAAAATGGTTCGCGGACTACATCGCAGAACGAAAAGAGGGTCCGTCGGAAACGTTGGCGTAAGGATGACGCCCTAGCGCCCGATTACCGAAAAACGGTCCTCGTCCTAGAGTCTGAAATCACCACAACAACAGGTTCTGGGAAAGAACGAAGACCGCTGCAGAAATCTTGTCAGACCCGACGCCGGACATGCTCTACATGCCCCGTTTCGATGATGGCGCCATCGACATGCAGGAGCTGCTCAGGAGCCTCGCCGAGCAGGTCGTGGACGTTGTGATGGGCGCAGAAGCCGACCGGCCGTGCGGGAGCGGAACCGAATAAATCAATTTGCGAGTGAAGGTTTTGGGGAACGTCCCTATCATGGTCTCAAGGTGCCCGGACGAACGAGTTAGCCCGGGACAGAACCGCTCAAGAAAGGACATGCCATGTCCAACGACGGCATCACATATCTACTCAAGTTCGCACCCAGGGAAGCATAAATCGACGACTTGATAAACGGTCGCCTCTACATGAACGCAGCCGGCTACTACCATGGCCTGCCTGGCGAACAGGGCGACCCGCTCGAAGCGTCCATAGTTCCCGAGGTATGCCTAAGCGGAAATCACTGTCTACCCATCTACTGCATGTATACGGTCCGCGAGAGCGAAACCTTCAACAACTGCGTCCAGAGCCCAATGCGCATGATCCGGGAGTTCGGATGCGCAGACGGATGGATCGGCATCGTGCGGTACGAAAGCTTCGCGCGCCTTATAGACAGCCACACCACCGGCGGCGAGGAGGTATACGCCCACGGCGCCATCTCCTACGGCGTCCCCGGGCCAAAACTGATTCGCGAGATCTTTGAGGGCATCCCGCACAATCTCGTTATCAAAACGCCCAAGTACGCTTACCAGCAGGAATATCGAATCATCGGGTCGCGCCCGGTCGAATGTCGTCTTTTACCAGACGAGAATCACCCTAGCTACAAAATTGAAGAATACGGTCATGCGGAGCTTGACCTAGGCAGCAGCCTCGCGGACTTTTCCTGGAAAGTCCCGGTGTCGAGTCTCGAAGAAGCGGAAGACGGCCTCATGTTGAAGCTCCCGCATCGCGTATAGTCAACCCAGTACAGGTCAGAGCGCCGCCGGGGACCAAAGCGGGACCGCTCCCCCTCCCCAACATTCCCCAGAAAGTTCGCTGATGTTGACTGGGGTTCCCGTAAAATAAACCCAGTAAAATATGTGCGGAGTGCTGGCCTGGAGCTGCCTTCGAACCCTATTGGCTGCTCACCGAGAGGCTCCGCTATGAAACGACCCCTTTACTACCTGCTCTGCGCGATCGCGTGCACGTCCATGGTCAGCTCGACGATGCTCATGGCAGCCGTCGCGGAAGCCATCCAGCCTCAGGCAGCCGCCGAGCAGCAAGCGCAAGCTGACGCCACGAGCAGCGACACAGGCAAGGCCGAAGACGGCACCAACACAAATACGACAGCAGATACCGCAGAGGACAGCACCGCAACATCCACCGGCACCAGCGCCGTCAACACGGAAAGCGCCGACGGCACCGCCGCCGCAACCGGCACCCCCGCCCCATCCCTCCGAGCCCAAGCCAACCCCACGCCTGAGGCCATCTCCACCACGTCACAAACCACCTACGCCCACCCCGCCACCGCAAGCCAAAACGGCGTCACCTTCACCGTCTCGTGGAACGACGCCCCCGCGGGCACCGCGACGACCTTCCACGTAACCCAGACCAACGGCTCGTCCCAGGCCAAGGCGCGCATGGACGTGCCCACCTACTGGGACGGCGGCAGCCAGGAAAGCGTCTGCGACCCGTCGCGCCCTGCATGGGCCAGCTACTACAGCCTGGGCACCGCGGGCCACGACTTTACCTTTGACTTCACGGCGTCGGGCACGTACCGCATCCACTTCTACTTTATGGACAACGACAGAAACGACCCCCAAAACGACAAGGGGATCTACTACCTGCGCACCACGGCGGAGGTAACCGTAAACGACGCCGCCCGCCCGAGCGTCGCGCAGATCGTCAACAGCGCCGTGGACCTGTGCAGGCAAGAGACAAACGGCTCGGAATACGACATGGCGCTGTGGCTCCACGACTGGACGCTCGAGCAGCTGGAGTACGACCACAGCCTCAACTGGTACGGAGACCTGGACCAGCACCAAACATCAGCAGCGAACCAGCTATTCAAATAAGCTTCCGCCTGACGTCTTTTGCAGCAGTTCGACAAAACCGATCTGGTTTAACACGTGCTTAATCGCATACGTCTCAACATATCTCATAAGAAGCTCAGTGAGTTCCTTAATGAACCGTTTGAACTCATTCTCGGTCAGATAGCGCTCAAGCATCCAAACCATTCGAATGTAGTTGACGTTTTTGCGCCCACCGACCTTGGCGCAATAAAGCCTCTCATCATGGGCGCAAACATTGCGGAATTTAACGAGGACCTCAATCGAAACCCTCGCGTCATCCACACTGAAAAACCCGAGCTTGTGTGATCCGGTCCTACCCGTCGAGTCCACAATCATTTTGCAAACCGCAGACTTATCCTTGGGCTTCATTAAGTTATAGAAATGTTCGATGTTCCCAAAAGTCAGGTCGTTCACCAGCACCCAAATGGGCACCGCACCATATGAATTTCGGTAATGAGCGATGAAATCTGATTTGCTATTAGATACCCTACGACCCAAAACCGACGTAAGGCCAGCAATCTCTTGCGCGAAATTGGCCCCATTTTTCCCGGCGCTAGCAAATTCATTTTCATCGCAATAATTTGACTGGAGAAGATACGCTTCGGGAGCTCGGTGGGCATTCGAAAAAGCATAGGCGACCGCAGTCTTGATTTTAGCCTCAGCCAAAATCAAATATCGAAACGTAAGAGACCTTAGCTCTCTATCAAAAGTGAACAGAGTATATAAATCCGAAAACGATATGCCCTCAAGATACCGATCTTCGCCAGACTCTCTACTCTTGCCAGTATCGAGAAATGGATCCTTATAGCCATTGACAATTGAGTAGTAGCCCTCACGCATCAGAGTGGGACCAGTATCCTCATCGACATCCAAACCGCGAGATTCAAGAAGTCGAACTTGCTCATCGATAGTCAAAAAGGGCTTATCAGACATACCAACTCCTTAAATGAAGAGAGACGGCCATCCATAAGAACAGCCGTCTCTCCGCAGGACGTAGGCCCGTAGGTTGACTACGTCAATACCGCTATATTTACTTTATCCCCTGGACTCCAAGGGGTCAATTCAAATTAGGAGAGCAGAAATCCTTCATGAACCTGTTCCGACTGCGGCTCGATCACTAAGATGTCCTGCGGAGCAATCGAACCTTCAATAGCCCCATCAACCTCAAGCGAGAGCTGATCAGCATCGGAAAAACCGTCAAGCGCCTTTACAAACTTTGACATAATTGGATCCTGAGCATAAGGCTGGATACGATTAAAATTAAAGGCAAATTTCACCCTGATCGGAATTCCCATTTCCGTCAGCCTCTCACCCGCACCAGGCCCTAAACCGCCCTCCACCGACCACCTAAACGTTTCCCCACCCAAAGTCGCTGAATATTTCGAATAACGGTTGCTCATAGACTCAAGCAGATAGAAACATACATGGTTGCTCCGACGAGGATGTTCGTCTAAATAATGCTTCGCTATCCGAAGAACCGCATCAATCCTGTTTGAATCTAGCCCAACGATATCGTATAAACTGCGAAACCGATCAATCGTCTCAGTTTTTGAATATGCTTTGAGTCCCCCGTGCCTTATTTCTTCTTCCGAGAGCACCCTAGTCGCGTGCCACCCCGTAATTTTTTCCCTATTGAAAAGCTCTATGAGTGCGGCTCGACCCCTTCCATCAGAACCGCACAGCTTTCGATAGTCAGAATGCAATCGCATAAAATCGATACGGTTATCGAGATCGTACATATTTCAAGCCCTTCTTTAACGCCATCACACGAGTAGAATTGCTCAAGGCGAGATAGCAACAACACTAAAAAGAATATTTGTCCGCTTGAACACCGCTGTTTATTGCGAGACGGCGCACACGGCGTCGACGGGAAAACCATCGATACAGACAACGCTGTTAGCAATGGCATCCGCGCCTTACATACCCCAAGGCACCTTTAACGGATCAAATCTTGGAAAGGCGATTAACTCACAAAGCGAGCGTTCCAGCTTGGAGCGAACAGCCATAAGTTCGGTTTTAAACCCTTGCAAATCCAATCCCATCTGGTTATTACAGGCTATATCGAGTATTGACCACGAGGAGGAGCAACCGGAAGGATCAGACACAAGCTTCTCCGAAAAGTCGTAGTGCATGAATGCGTTTCGCAAAGGATGAGCGCGCTTAATCCATCTCTTATCTTCTCTCGAAATAAGCCTCTCGACTTCAGACAGAAACCTGTTCGTACAAAGATCAAGCTCCGCATGGGTCCTTGCAAAGGTAGTAAATATCTGGAGAGCCCTTGCGACATGGTCCAAACTCAAACAGGAATACTTAATAAAAACCGCGTCAGTAAAGAATCCTGCTTCAAACAAAACATCAACTGATACAAGCAGCATAAGGAGCTCAGAAAGAAAAAAGAAAATCACGTCGTCCTTGCATCCAATGATTTTTACCTTTTTGACCAAATCTTCGAATCGGCGATCATTCGAACGAGTTTCAAAGGCTGAAACATCAAAAACAGACCGATCTGCATAATACGATTGAGAAAAACGATATAAAAAGCTACCAGAAAACGCCGAATGGTATCCGATTTCATACGGAAAGCTAGTGGCGCTTGAACCGAGAAGCTCCGATGAGTCCTTGGTAAAGAGATGAATGGAAGAAAAGGTTGCATAACAGGGAAGTTCACCGTAATAGGTGATTCCGATATTGTTTCGAAACCTATTGAGAAGCTTTGGAAAGGGACCACCAGAGAATTGCTTATTGAGTTGATCTATTACGGCTCGGGTTTCCGAAAGATAATCATAGAAGCTCATTTTGTTCGAGCTGAGAGACTTTGTCATATGCCGAATACGAGTTACGCGTAGATCTTCTACGGGAATATGAAAACCGAGCTTCTTATTAATGAAAGGAATCGCATCGTGCACAGCAACCGCTACGAACGGAAGCGCCGTGATATCAAGAGCGATTGCCTCATTGGGAAATTGTTCTGCATGTCTCACCATACGACCAATGAATAGGCCCTCGTCGATGATAAGCCGCCAGCTAAACAAATCTCTGGAGTCAAGGTGGATATCTAGCATTGTTTATGAATACCCCGTTTACTATATCTAAGCCCGAAACACCCATCGCAGGCTCCGCCAAATCCGCTTACCCATACGACACCGGCTATCGCCTGGTCCAGAATCTCGGATTTAAACTCTCCTTTTCAATATGCTCGGCAAAGGCGACCCAGCTGCATCTCCATTCCGAGTAAAACGACTCAATCTCTAAAGCAGAATAGTTTTCGCCAATTTTCGAAGGCAAGACTGAGCCATGGGCGATTTCATTTCTTTTGTATTGGAAGTCATCGATATGACTCCAAGCTCTTCCCAAAATTGGCGCGGGGTCCCCCAAATCAAATAAATAACAGATAGTCCTAACCTGGGTCGACTTCATATAGCTCCCGTCATCTGGAAAATAATCAGTGAACTTCAAATCGCGAACACAAGAGTCGAGTAAAGACCGAACGTCCCTGGCGTTACCAATTTTGGTTTTTACATTAGACGCATCAGCATATGACCGAAAGGATGAATTTAAGGCTGCTGCTATAAACCCATCCTGCATGTTTTTCAATTTTCCCCTATAAGAATTGGCCGTCTCAAGAACAGCTCGAACAGTCCCTTTGAGTAGCTGCTCATAGGCCGAAAAAAGAAATACAAAGGAAATACCTTTAGCCGTCTTTACCAGAATATCATCAGGAGAGGGATTCGATTCTCTATCGCCGATCTGTTCGAAAATATTAGCGGACCTCAAAAGCAGCTCAAGTTCCGACATGGACTGTTCAAATAGATCGATCTGAGGTTTAAGGCTCAATGTATCCATGATTCAAAAAAGCCTCTTTTGCATAAGCAATCCGCCCCTTTACCTTAGGAAGCGAATTAGTTGCAGACGTCGTATACCCACGAAAAGCCTTAGAATCGATCCAGTTGTTTTTACTGCACACCTCAAGCTGGGGACATACTCTGAGAGCCTGCGCAGCCCCAACAGAGACTCCCTCAAACACGTTAGCAGGAGTTGATCCCTTTCCGCCCCGCTTCAACCCATTCGGAAAACACCGAGCAAGATAATTCATAACCCGATTGAATTCATCTCTATATTCATCAAGCAGCTCCTCATCGTATTGATTGCCCTTCTCGATAAAGGAGTTAAGGAACTCTTTAACCGAGTGTTTAAAACCCTCTACACCGTTTAAATAAGCAAAAAACCTGAGGACATATTCCTGAAGACTACCATCCGACTGGCGGTTTTTGGGGACAACAACAACAGTTCGAAAATCAGCATTGGATGACAGTTCATTAATTAAATCGAGAAAAACTCCGCGATAGATACAGGATCGCACCTCTTGAGATGTCAATGATATGCCTCCCGTATTCAGGCGCTCAAAGAGGTCGAAACGGACCTGACGATCGCTTTTGTCATTCAGAACCGTTACCTTTATTGGGCGATCGAGAAAAATCGAGCGCATGTCTTCTGGCAAATCCGAAAAGCAGCATCCATTAAGCTCGGGCAGCTTGCTTAATCCCTTAAGACATAGAGGAGCCTTCAAGCCCAACTCCTCGCGCTGTTCCCCTTCAAGAATAAAATTGACAATCGAGAGGCTACGCTGAAGTCCGTCCACAACTTCCCAAACAACAGCCTCATCTGGAGTAGAAGAAGTTGCCATAAATAAATTTGGAACCGGAATTCCCAGCAGAACCGACTCTATAAGGCCAGACTGTCTCTCATCGTCCCACCGAAACTGCCTCTGGTACTCAGGAGCAATATCGATTCTCTTTTTCAAAATCCTTCTTGTTAGCTCATCGCATGTAAGATCGTAAGTATCAAAACTAACTTTCATGCGCTGCGCTTGTAAAGCAGAACGCATGTCTTGAAACGTGGGTTTCATAATGCCCCAAACGTCATCGACCACTAGACCACTTCTGAGTTATTTTACTTTACGAACCGCGTTCACGAAATATCGACTCGCTTATGACAGGGTGGTCGCACGCATCCTCGCCCACAAGCGAGAGGATAGTCGAATCAGCCGCATTCCAGGTTCTTCAACGTCAAGACGATCCACTTCGGATTGGGCACTACGGCAACTATCACGACATCACCCAATCCGGCACGCAGGTTTGAGAAGCCGCCCTTATCTTGACAGCCAACACCCCGGAGCATACGACGCGGCCTGGCGCACGTCAAGCAACGAGAGGACTCGCCATGCCAATAGACGACATCATCTACCTACTGAAGTTCGCTCCCCAAGAGGAGTACATCGACGACCTGATGGGCGCCTCTATATGAACGCCGCCGACTACTACCACGGTTTGCCTGGAGAGCAGGGCGATCCGCTAGAAGCGTCTCTGGCGTACGGCGTGGGCGTCTACGCCCATTGGCCCTTACCGATCTACTGCATGTTCACGGTGCGGGAGAGCGACATCGTTGACAACGCTGTCGTGATTACCAAGCGAATGGTCGAGGAGTTCAGGTGTTCCGACGGCTGGATCGGCATCGTGCGGTACGACCGCTTTGAGCGGCTGCTAAATTGGGATATCGATTCTGGAGACGACATTTCCCTACACGGCTCCGTCCTCTATGGCGCTCCAACCCCTCCCCAACATTCCCCAGAAAGATCGCTGATGTTGACTGGGGTTCCCGTAAAATAAAACCCCAACTAA
>ERZ836939.2419-NODE-2419-length-18299-cov-12.831725_pt1 | contig 18299 bp, 11 predicted proteins | sample MGYA00519912_ERZ836939 | MGnify/ENA primary metagenome ERZ836939 (study PRJEB31850, sample SAMEA3708810) | human gut metagenome | biome: human gut; feature: human-associated habitat; material: faeces | place: China | collected 2014 ... | reverse complement strand
CCCACGCCGCCCTTGGCGCGGGCACGGTAATGATCGACCAAGTCGTCGGTCACATAGCCGTGATCGGCCAGGTTGGTAGATACCGGCGGCATAAAGACGCGGTTCTTGACCTCGGTCGTACCGACCTTGATCGGGCTAAAGAGCATCGGGTAGGCGGATGACTCCATACAGGCTTCCTTTCGTTTAAGCCGCTCGGCGGCAATTGCTAACGTACCTATCGTATCAGCAACCGCGCTGTACCCGACCGTGCACGTTCCCCCGGCTTTTACTCAGCCCACAAAAAAGTTGCGGTGGAATACGGAGTAGATGAGGCTTTTGACAGGCAAAACAGTCCGTATTTCACCGCAACTGATGGATGGGATGGGTTAGATGCCCAGGTAGCTGGTCATGCCTTCGACGGCGAGCTTGGCGCCGGCTACAGCATGGACCACAGTGAGCGGGCCGTTGACCACGTCGCCGGCGGCAAAGACGCCCAGCACGGTGGTCATGCCGTGCTCATCGACCGAAAGAAGGCCACGATGGTCGGTCTCCAGACCGCCCGTCGTAAGCACCAGCTTGTCCTTAGGCACTTGCGAGGCCGCAATCACAACCGTGTCGGCGGGCACATGGTCAAGTTCTTCCTCGTAGCCCACCACGTTGTCGTCCTCGTCAAAGATAGCCGTCTCGAACACCGGACCGTTATCGTCGATGGCGCAGATCGCCTTGCCGCGCACGATCTCGGCACCATCAAGCTCGGTCAGCTCCACCTCGTCATCGATGGCCGAGATATGGCGCGATCGGGCATACACGGTAACCTTGCGAGCGCCCGAGCGCAGAGCCGTGCGGGCAACATCCATGGCCACGTTGCCGGCGCCGATAACCGCCACGTTCTGACCGATCGCCACGCTCGTGGGATCGACCAGGTAATCGATACCAAACAGTACGTTACCACGCGACTCGCCGGGAATACCCAGCTTGCGGGCGCGCCAGGTACCGGTACCGACAAAGACCGCATCGTAGCCGTCGCGCAACAGGTCGTCGATATGCAGCGCGCCACCGATGGTGGTCGAGGGACGGACGCGCACGCCAAGCGAGCACATCACGTGACGGTACTTTTGCACGAGAGCACGGGGCAGGCGAAACTCGGGGATGCCGTACTCCAGCACGCCGCCGATCTCGGGGCGCTGTTCAAACACCGTGACGGCACAGCCCAGCTGGGCCATCTTAATGGCCACGGTAATGCCGGCAGGACCGGAACCGACCACGGCAACCTGCTTGCCGCACGACGGCGCAGGCTTCCACTCCTTACGATCCAAATACGCAGTCGAGATATAGTTCTCGATGCTCGAGAAGTGCACCGGCGCACCCTTGCGGCCCTGGATGCACGCGCCCTCGCACTGACCCGAATGGTTGCAGATCATGGAGCAGACCGCGCTCATGGGGTTGTTCTGGAACAGCAGCTCACCTGCCTCTTCCAGACGACGCTGCTTGAACAAGTCAATGACCTGCGGAATAGGCGTCTGCACCGGGCAGCCTTTAAGCTGGCAGAACGCCCTTTTGCAACCTAGGCAACGATTCGCCTCTTCGACAATGTGGATAGCCACGCAACTCCCCTTTTTGATGTAATCCAATGAGGCGACGATAAAAAACCCTTCACCGCCGCCCCCAGTCAAGCAAACTCAATATGCCGCCACGGCAAAAGCCAATGCTATATCTCGCGATGCGGAGCCCCGCAGCGAGCGGACATGCGCTCGAGTGTCGCCAGGCAGCTAGCCGCCGTCGCCGGCACGCTGTTCTCGACCACGCAAGGAATCCCCGAACAGGCGGCAGCCGCCCAGGCCACCACGGGCTCAAAGTCATAGCGGCCCGTCTCGCCCACGCCGTGGCACACCAGGCGAGAACCCGTACCGTCGCACCAGCCGGCTTCGTCCTCGTTGTCGACGACCTCAAAATCCTTGGCGTGCAGCACGCGAATCTTACTGCCGCATAAGTAGAGCATACGCGCGGTGATTTCCTGCGCCTCTCCAACGACGCTGGGATGCAGCAGCGACACCGGATCGTAGATCACGCCGAGTGCGGTGCTCGAAACGCGCTCCAGAACCTCGCGGCAGCGCTCGGGCGTATTGACGATCTCGTTCCAACCGGGCTCGATCAGAAGCTCGCCGCCCTCCTTTTCGGCCATCGAGCACACGCGTGCGAGTCCTTTGCAAAACGTATCGAGCGCAGCGGCCGAAAAACGGTCATCGGCCATCTTGTTCTGCGCGTTAGGGCGCCCCGTCTCGGTCCCCACCGGACAGCCCCCAAGCCAGCGCGCGAACCTCAGGCACGCCTCGTACTCGGCATAGGTATCCACCAGTTGATTCTGATCGGGCGTTGCCAGGTTTTTATAGCAGCCGAGCACCGCCACCTGCACGCCGTTGGTGTCGAGCACCTCGCGCAGATGGTCGGCAAGCTCGCGGGTCAGGCCTCCCCGATCGATTCCCATTGATGCGTAGAGCACCTTGCTCGGCAGCTGAATGCACGAAAAGCCCAGCTCTCCTGCCATGCGAATGCGTTCCTCGACGGTCCCCTGCGGAAGGTCGTGTAAACGCACGCCCGGAGTAATGGCCCCCACGCTATTCACGCCCCTTATGAGCATTGATGCCCGGCGTGTAGCCGCCAAACGGGTCGTCGATGGAGCAGACGCCCGAGGGGGCGAGCGGATCGCGCTTGCCGGCCAGCTTGTCGTGATGCATGGTCTCGATATAGGCGAGCACCAGCGGCGCCACGCCCTTTGCGTCGTTTTTGACGACGGGCTCGCTCATGTAGTAGCCAAACGTGCCCTCGCGGTGCGCGGTGTTGCCAAGACCCGCCACCAGACAGATGTTGTCGAGCGCCAGCTGTCCGTCGCGCTCGGACAGGCACGTGTCGCAGATGCCATCAAACGCACGGCGACCGTACTGGTAGTAGCGCTCGCCCAGCACGCCCAGGCGCACGCCCTTCATGATGGCGTTGGCGAAGATGGCGCTGCCCGACTCCTCCAGATAGTTGGGGGCGATGTTGGGCAGGTTGATGACCTGGTGCCACATGCCGGTCTTCTCGTCCTGATACGGCAGCATGGCGTCGATCAGGTCGTGGAACATCTTGCGGATCTCGTCCTTCTCGGCCGACATCGAGGGCGGCATGAGCTCCCAGGTATCGATGAGCGCCATGGCGAACCAGCCCTCGGCGCGCAGCCAGAAGTTGGCCGAAAGACCGGTGACGGGATCGCACCAGAACTGCTTGCGGCTCGCGTCGTAGGCGTGATAGTACAGACCGTTGAGGGGGTTGCGCATCAGGTCATGCACGACCTGGAACATATGGAAGCTATCCGAGCAGGCACGGCGGTTGTGGAAGCTCAGCTCGTACTGCATGTAGAACGGCTGCGCCATGTACATGCCGTCGAGCCAGATCTGGTTGGGGTAGACGGCTTTGTGCCAAAACACACCCTCTTTGGTACGCGGCTGGGTTTCGAGCTGACGATAGATGGTATCCATGGCGGCACGGTACTTGGGCTTGCCCACCAGGTCATAGAGTTTGTAGAGGGTTTTGCCCGCGTTGACGTTGTCGAGGTTGTACTCCTGGGGATCGTAATGCTTGATGGTGCCGTCATCCTGGACAAAGAAGTCGATGTAGTCGTCGGCAAAGGTCAGGTAGCGCTGCTCACCGGTGATCTCGTACAGCTCGATGAGTGCCTTGATCATGCAGCCGTCAATGTAATTCCAGGTGTTCTCCTTGCCGGCGCGAAGCTTTTCGATATTCCAGGCCGGCGCCTGAGGCGTAGAGGTCTCGATCAACTGCTCGATATAACGGTCCAGAATCTGATTGCAACCCATTGCTGTCCCCTCTGACATAAACGATAGGTGAACGTTTACCCTAGTGTAACGCGAACGGGGATTACAGGGTGAACGTTAACCCTATAATCCCCGTGAACGGCAGACTTTTAGCGGCAAACGGCGGTAAGGCCCGCGGCGATGCGATGCGCCAGGCGCTCATAGCCGGCAGGGCTGTAATGCAGACCGTCCGGCATGTAGAGCTCGCGGTGCTCCGGCAAAAACGGGCTGATGCCGCTTTGCGCATACAGGTCGATCACCGGCACCGAGTAGCGATCGCAGACCTCCAGCATCGCGCGCACATAGGCGTCTTGCGTCAGGCCCAGATGGTTGGCCTCGTTGCTTGCCGGAATATCCTTCTCGTGTTTGCCGCTCGTCTTGCACGGCGTCATAAACACAAGCCTTGAGCGGGGCGAGCGGGCCGTGATGGTGCGGATGAGATAATCGAGCGCGCCATAGAACTCGTGCACGTCGGTGCTGCCCAGCTCGCCTAGCGGCACGTTGCGGCTAAAGTCGTTGACGCCGCCAAAGACAATGTGGATATCGGCCGCATCGTCAATGCCGCCCAGGCGCTCGACAAACGAGTCGCTACGGTCGGCCTTGACGGCAATGCGCGAGCCCTTGATACCGTAATTCTCGACGGTGGCGCCGCCCAGCAGCGCACCCAGGCGTGAGGTCCACGAGATATCGTTGCCTCCCCCGCCGCATCCGTTATCGCCCCAGGTGGTCGAGTCGCCAAAGGCGCAGATGGTAGATTCGTTCAGACTTTTTATGTCCATGATGTTCTCCTTGGATGCTGCCGCGGCAGCATTGTTGTCAGTCGGCTGTCTATGCACAGGCCCCGTCTCCTGCGTCCGCGTCAGCGAGAGTGTGCGCATCGAGCCACGCGATGTCATCTGCAAGGTGTGCGACGCCCAGATGATGCCCACCCGGGCAGACCTCGTGCAGAAGGTTCTCGGCCTTGCCCAGCAGTGCATAAGCGTCGCGGACGATATCGAGCTGCTCGTCTACGTTCGCAAGTCCGCGGGCGCCGTTGAGATGGTCTTTCTCGCAGCTTTGAACCAAGAGCGGGCGCGGCGCGATAAGCGAGGCGATATCTCCCATATCGAGCAGGCGCCAAAGCCCCGGCACATAATTGCAGCTGCAGTTTCCGTTGAGATGCAGCAGCGAGTCATCGACGCCATACAGATAGCCCGAGACAAACGCCTTGCGCACGCGTGGGTCGAGTGCTGCCAGGTAGAGCGCCATGTACCCGCCGCCCGAGAAGCCAAAGCAGCCCAAGTCGTCCATGGCAATGTCTCCGCGCGCCTCGAGATAATCAATCAGGCGCATGTTGTCCCAAGCGTTAAGGCCGGCAACCGTCAGGCCCAGCGGCTCGGCCATGCGCGCCTGGTTAAGACAGGTGCCGCGCAGATAGCTCGTCACATCGTCGCCCTGGCCCTTCCAATCGCGGCGATGCCCCCAACCGCGGGCATCGGGGCAGACGGTCACGTAACCCATGCGCGCCAAACGCAGACCGTAGTCGTAATTGAACTTACGCACGGCATCGTCGACCGCCGGCACGCCCGCAACGCCGGCTATGCTTGCAGCACCCGCCCCCTGGTGACCATGCGGGCAGATATAGCAGCGCTTGAGTCCCCGCTCGTCAAGCTTGGGACGGGACGGCTCCAACAGGTAAAACGGCATCCACACATCGTGCTCAACCTGCAACACCGCATGAGTACGCACGATGCCGCCGGCAACCCGCACGCGATTGAGCTCACGAATCTCAATCGGGGCGCGGTCCATAAGCGAAAGACCCAAAATATCGTACAGACGAGTCCTGGTCGCAGCCTTCCATGCCTCAAAGTCTGTGGGAGTCTTGCCCGTAAATGCGGCCGAGCGCCCCTCGCGTTTCAGTCGGGCGCGCAGCGCAGGTTCGTCCTCGTAGTACGTCTCGATGTGCACGGTGCGGCCATTGGCAGATAGCCCGGCCGTCTCTACCGCATCACCGTCGCCGCCCTCGGGATCCCAACCATCCGTGCCGGCAAGCACTCGGTCACGCGCATGGCGTTCGGAATCCTGACCGGTCAGGCAATGCGCCCACGGCACCCAAGCGGCAGTATCACCCGCCGGGCCAAACAGGGCACCGCCGGCATACAGGGTGCCGTCATGTGCCGCTGGCTTATTCCAATCCCACCAACCCTCGAGTGAAATATGGGGGCCCAGCCAGCATTCGAGCAAAACGGTCTGGGCCCACTCGCGCCATGGACGACCCAGATAGACCGATCCGGGGGCAATGCCCTCATCGGCTGTAAACGAACAGCCATGAAACACAAATCCGTACGGCTCGCCCTGGGGCGTGGAGGCTGCCGTTACATACCCGTTGACATCCATATCGCGGTTGAGCGAGCGAATCTCACACCCCTCAAAGTAGGCACGTGCGCCGCCAAAGATAAAGTCGACATCGCCCTCGATCCGGCAACGTCGAAAATACTGCCGCCCCACGCGGCGCGGGGCGAACTGCTTGGGGCCTATAAAGCCGCCCGGCTTGGCCTCGCGCGGCGGCAGCGGCCCCAAAAAGAGCGTGTCCTGGTGTCCCTTAATGCAGCAGGCATCGACAACCAGGCGGTCACCATCGGCATACAGGGCAATCGCCTGGCCGACCTCGCGCCCATCACCGGCGTTGTTTTCGATTGTTAGACCCGCAAGCGTCACGTCGTCGGCATCGACCAGCACCGTGTACGTACGGAAGGTGCCGAGTCTTCCATCCTGGCCGCTACCATCTTCCGAAGGCATCTTGGCACCCAGGCCTCCCACGATACGCACGCTGTCGGCCGTCTCGCCCTCGAGCGTCACATGCGGACGACGAATTTCGACCTGCTCGCGATACTCGCCCGGCGCCACCAGCACACGCACCGGCACGGTCGTATCGGACACGCACCGCTCCGCCGCCTCGAGCGCCGCCGAAATGCTGCGATACGCGCCTTCGCGTTCGAGCGATACCTCAAAGAGCTGCTCTTTACCACTCATCTGTCATTACGCTTTCTGTCACAGAACACCCACCATGCAATGCCGGCACCTATAGATTGCGTGCGACAGCCGGGCAGACCCGACCGTCGCACGCCTCAACATGCCGTATTCACTTGTGCAGGAGCACTACCCTACGCGTGGATAACCTTGTCGACGTTTTGCAGCTGCAGCTCGTCGCCATCCTGACCCTCGATGCGCACGTTCTGCAGGTCGAGGACTTTCACGTTCTGCGCGATGATGCCCTGGCGCACCATGGGCTCCACGCCGCAGGCCATGGCCGGCACAAAGGGCTCGGCATCGGCGGCAAAGGTCACATGGACATCCTGGAACGTCAGGCGCGTCACCTTGCTCTCGGGAAGGCCCGTGATATAGGCCGCGGCCGCATGGCAGTTGATGGCCTCGATATCGCAAAACGTCGTGGCGCCAAAGCCGGGCGTACGGTCGTCGACGGGCAGCGCCTCGCGAGACTGCACGTAGTCGGTCTTGCCGTCCTTGTCGCAGAAGTAGAACGAGTTGACCACGAAGGGCGTGAGCACCTTATCCATGCGAATGTGCTCGAAGGTGATGCCCTCGTTGACGGCCTCCTTGCCGCGTCCGCGGCGTGTCTTGACGCGCAGGCCGCGGTCGGTGCGCTCAAAGAGGCACTTGCTCACGGTGAGGTCCTTGATGCCGCCGGCGGCCTCGGATCCCAGCACCACGGCGCCGTGGCCGTCGTGCATGTAGCAGTGCGAGATCAGCACGTCGTGCGTGGCGGGACGGAGCTCGGGTTCAATGCCCAGTTTGCCGCTCTTGATGGCGATGCAGTCGTCCCCCACCGAGAACTGACAGCCAAGGATGCGGACAAAACCGCAGCTCTCGGGATCGAAACCGTCGGTGTTGTGGGAGTTCTTGGGACCCTCGATGGACAGGCACAGGGCATCGACGTGCTCGCACAGAATGGGATGGATATTCCACGCCGGGCTGTTGCGCACGGTAAAGCCGGCAAGACTCACGTTTTCGCACTCGGACAGGAAGATCATGCGCGGGCGGGCGATCTCGCGGCCCTCCTCGGGACGGAAGATGTTCTTAAAGTCCTTGTTCCACCAGTTGTCCTCGGCAAAATCGGTCTGGCCGTCGATGGCGCCGCGGCCATAGATGCACACGTCGTGCACGCTCAGGCCCGTAAAGGTCGAACAGTAGGTCGAGAAGCTCTCGCCTTCCCAGCGGCCCAGGGGCAGCATGTCGGTGCCGGCATACCCGGCGCCCTCGTCGCCCGTGACCGTGCCCGGAATGTAGGCAAGCGCCGCGCGGTCGTGACGGGCCAGCAGCACCGCGCCCTCGGCAAGCTCGATGTTGATATTGCTCTTAAGGAAGAGGGACTTGATGCGGTAGTTGCCGGCGGGGATCAGCACGCGCCCGCCCTTGGGGCAGGCCATGATGGCAGCCTGAATGTTGGTGGTGTCATCGTGCTCGGCATCGCCCTTGGCTCCGCAGTCGCGAACGTTGATGGTAAAGGGCTCCGCCGGCGTGGTGACGCCTACGCTCAACTCGCGCTCGCCGCAGACAAAGCGGATCAGGTTGCGCTTGCCGGGGGTCAGGCCATCGACATAGGTCTCGACCGTATTCGTGGTACCGGCGGGCTCATCGTTGACAAAGATCTCCCACGTATCGGCACAGGTAAAGTAGCCGCCATCGTCGAGCTCGATAACAGCCGCGCGGGCATTGCGCCAGATAACGTTCGTCTCCATGGGTCTCTCCCTCAAATGTAATCAGAAGTTCATACTACTCGTTTTTAAAAAAGGGCCGCACCCGCCGGTGGATCTCCGGTGGCACGGCCCTTTGGTTTGGACAATGCGTTGGCCCTACTCGGCGGGAATTACGCTGCCGTCCTGGAAGCCAACATTGTTGTGAGCGAAGCAGTCCTCGTACTTAAAGCCGGAGAGCTCCTCGCAAAGCGCCTTGACCTCGGGCTTGACGTCGGCCATCTTGCCACCCTCCTTGACACGGTGGATCTCGTCGCAAAGGATGTCGCACTGCTCCTTGTCAATCTTGATGCCGCGGGCAAGGACGGCCGCGAGCAGGAAGAAGCCGGCGCAGCCGATGAGCATGTAGCCGCAGATGTACAGAGGCACGGTGGCGGGCTGGGTCACGGCGTCGCTGTTGCCGGCGGTCTGAATGAAGCCGGAGGCAGCAAGGACGATAGCCCATACGTTGACGGCAACAGCCTGGGCAATCTGCTGGCAGAGCTGCTGTGCGGAGCTGTAGATGCCCTCGCGACGACGCAGGGTGATGAGCTCATCGACATCGGGGATGTAGTTGAGCAGAACATCGGGCAGATACTGGAAGCCAACGTAGAAGAACTTCCAGATGGCGAAGATGATGGGATAGGCGATCATGGCGATGGCGACCGTGGAGGTGCCGTTGATCTGACCAAAGGCGAAGTAGTTGTAGGCGATGATGCACGCAGCGCAACCGACGTTTGCCAGGTACCAAGACTTGTGGAAGCCCTTCTTGGCCATGAGGGCGACCCAGATGGCGGTGCAGACGATAGCGACGACCTTGCCGGGCATCTCCATCACGGACTCGTAGGACTTAGGAATCTGCAGACAGTAGACGATGAAGAAGGACAGGCACGCAGACCAGCAGGCAGCGGCGAGCTTCGTGGAGACCTGCGCATACAGGACCTTGCGGAAGGACTTGTTGCGGAAGGTAGAGATAACGTCGATGAAAAACTTCTTGATACCCTCGCCGACGCTCTCGATCTTCTCCTGAGCGACCTCCTCGGGGGTGTGCTCCCACGTAGACAGGTACACGCAGAGCAGCGAGATTGCCATGACCGAAGCGTTAATCGTAGCAATAATGAAGTAGCTGAACGGGTTGGTCTCGCCGAAGGTGCCAAAGCCAAAGCCGACGAGTGCTGCCATCAGGAAGCCGGCGGCGTTACCAAAGAGGTGCTTGTAGCCGGTGAGGTACGTACGCTCCTTGAAGTCATCGGTCATCTCGATGGTAAGCGGCGACAGGTTGGCGGTGCAGAACGTGTACGCGACGTTGTAGATCAGGTACAACACAAAGTAGTACGGGAAACCAAACGGCGTAGCCACAAAGATGAGCGGCTCGGCGACCATCATCGGGATAGCCAGCAAGATCCAGAAACGGCGGCGGCCAAAGATGCGGCCGATCTTGGTAGCGTAGAAGTTATCGGCCACAAAGCCCATGAGCGGGCACAGAATGGCGTTGAGATAGATGGCGAACGAGCTGATCAGCGCAGCCTCGCCTGCGGACAGACCGCACTCCGTGGACAGGAACAGCACCATGTAGCTGTGCGTAAAGCTCAGGGCACCGGAGTTGAGCATGCCGCCCATACCAAAGCCCAAGCGCGTCCAAAATGTGATCTTGCGCTTTTTACCGATCTTGTTAGTCATCGAGCTCCCTCTCTTTTCTCGATTGTCTTGTAACAAGACATTGGAGTCCATACCGATGTCTGTCTGCATATCGCCCACTCGTAGGGTGAACGTTTAGCTAGATTATGCGCGATTGCATATGATAGGTGAACGTTCACTTGTATATTATCCTTGAACGGTCGTTTTTTGCCGTTAAACGGATATCTGACTTGAAAAAAATCACGATTACATGGGTATTGAGTGGGTTAAAATTTGAGGTCGATTAGGTGAACGTTTATTGTTTTCGCCGCTCCCGTACCCTCAGGAAGACACGCCCGAACAGACAGAACAAACATGGCCCCGCCGGGAACACTCCCGACGGGGCCATGGTCAATAGCGCCCTATGCGAACCCATTTACCGCTACAGGCAGACGCCATCCTTCCAAATGCTGATCTCGTGGCAGCCGCGACGCTCGGCACTCGTAAGCTTGCCGCTCGCCGTGTCCAGCACCATCTGATACAGGTCGTCGGCAGCCTCATCGAGCGTGCGCTCGCCCGTAGCCACCACGCCGGCGTTAAAGTCCATCCAGTTGGCCTTGTGGTCGCACAGACGCTGGTTGGTGAACACCTTGAGTGTAGGCGCCGGTGCGCCAAACGGCGTGCCGCGGCCGGTCGAGAACAGGATTACGTGGCAGCCGGCAGCCGTCAGGGCCGTGGTGGATACCATGTCGTTGCCCGGACCGCACAGCATGTTCAGGCCATGCTTGGTAGCCTGACCGGCATACGGCAGCACGTCGACGATGGGGGCAGATCCGCCCTTTTGCACGCAGCCGCAGCTCTTGTCCTCGAGCGTGGTAATGCCGCCGTCCTTGTTGCCGGGGCTCGGGTTCTCATAGACGACCTCGCCGTGGCTGATAAAGTAGTCCTTAAAGCCGTTGAGCATGTCGGAGGCGGCATTGAAGACGTCCTGGCTCTCACAGCGATCGAGCAGAATGCTCTCCGCGCCAAACATCTCGGGAACCTCGGTGAGCACCGACGTGCCGCCGCGGGCGACAACCATATCGCTCACGCGACCGATCGTGGGGTTGGCGGTAATGCCCGAAAGACCGTCAGAGCCGCCGCACTTAAGGCCAATGACCAGCTCGGAGGCAGGAATGGGCTCACGCTTGGCCTGCTTGGCCAGGTCGGCAAGCTCGGACAGGATCTTGTGACCCTCGACCTGCTCGTCGGCTACATCCTGGCAGGCGAGGAATCGAACGCGCTCGCGATCAAAGTCACCGAGCTCGTCGAGTACCTGCTGGTGCGTGCAGTTTTCGCAACCGAGGGACAGGAACAGCACACCCGCAGCGTTTGCGTGACGCGAGAGCGCCACCAGCAGACGGCGCGTCTGGGCATGGTCGGCACCGGTCTGCGAGCAGCCAAAGGGATGCGGGAAGTAGTAAACGCCCTCCAGCGAGCCCTCGACCAGATCCTGAGCCTGCTCGCACATGGCACGTGCGACCTCGTTGACGCAGCCGACCGTGGGGATGATCCACAGCTCGTTGCGCGTGGCGGCGCGGCCGTCAGCGCGGCGGAAACCCATAAAGGTCTCGGGCTCAACCGGCTCAACGACCGGATGCGTCGGATTGTAAGCGTACTCGACCTCGCCCGAAAGGTTGGTCTTGACGTTATGCGTATGAAGCCACTGACCGGGCTGGATGTCGCCCGTCACGTGACCGATAGGAAGACCGTACTTGACGACGTCCTCCCCCGCCGCAATGGCGCGCACGGCCATCTTGTGGCCCTGCGGAATATCCTCCGCGGCAACGACCTCGCCCACCCCGGGAACCGCGACGGCGGTGCCCTTGGCAAGCGGCGACAGCGCGACGATCACGTTATCGGCCGGATTGATCTGGATAGTGTTCATTACAAATGGTCCTAACTCTACAGGTTGAGCAGAAGTCAAGGCGTGAGCAAGCCGTCTGGCGCCCGCACCGGGAATTTACGCCTGAGCGTTGGCGAAGGCCTGCTTGGCGCCCTCGACGCGCACGACGGTGAGCGCGTTGACGACAAACTCCTCGAGGCCGGTGATCTGCGTAAGGTCCTCGCCCCACATCTGCTCGTTGGTGAGCACGTCATGCACCAGCTCAGCATCGTCTGCACCGGCGTGGGCGGCGTAGAAATCGAGCACGAAGGCGTCGTCCTGAGCGGTGTACTCGGTGCCATCGGCACGGCGCAGGTGCAGGCCATCGCCCTCGCGGGACACAAGCTCCTGCGTGTAGAAGGCGATGAGCGTAGCGAGGCTCGTGGCCAGGCACTTGGGCAAGCTGCCGGTCTCGGCAACATAGTCCTTGAGCGTGGGCAGATCGCGAGCGCGCCACTTGGCCGTGGAGTTGAGGCAAATGGAGAGCAGCGCGTGGTCGATAAACGGGTTGTCGAAGCGGTTCTCGACGGCGGCGGCAAAGGCCTTACAGTCCTCGACGTCCAGGTCGGCGGCAAGCGTCGGAATGACCTCGTCGTAGAGCATGGTGTTCATGAAGCCACGAACGGTCTCGTCGTGCATGCAATCGCGCACGATGTCAAAGCCGGCAACCCAGGAACCCGGGACAAAGGCGGTATGGGCACCGTTGAGGATGCGGACCTTGCGCTTCTTGTACGGGGTGACATCGGGGGTAACAAAGACACCCGGCAGGCCGGCCTTTACGAAGGGAAGCTTCTCGGCAAGCGACTCGTCGCCCTGGATGCCCCACATCTGGAAGGGCTCGCGCACGGCCAGGAAGGGATCCTCGTAGCCCAGGCGCTCGGCCACGGCAGCGGCCTCCTTGGGGTCGCGGATGCGGCCGGGGACGATAGTGTCGACGAGCGTGGTGCAGACAGTGCAGTCGTTGGCCATCCACTGCGCAAACTCGTCCTCCCAGCCCCAGTCGCTCACGTACTGGTTCATGATGCGCAGCAGCTCCTCGCCGTTGTGATCGATGAGTTCGCAGGCGAGCACGATGACGCCCGGCTTGCCGGCGGCCCAGCGAGTGTGAAGGACCTGGACAAGCTTGGCGGGGAAGCTCGCGGGCGGCATGTCGTCGGCCTTGCAGGACGGATCGTAGGCAATACCGGCCTCGGTGGTGTTGGAGACGATAATCTCCAAATCGTCGGAGACGGCGACCTCCATCATGGCGTGGTAGTCGTCCTCGCGATACGGATTGAGACAGCGGCTGCAGGCGCTGATCACGCGGGACTCGTCAACCGTGTTGCCGTTCTCCTTGCCGCGCACCAGCACGGTGTACAGGTCGTCCTGGGCATTGATGCCGTCGGCAAAGCCAAAGGCGCCGCTGATGGGCTGCACCATGACAACCTTGCCGTTCCAGCCGGTTGCCTCGTTGCCCATGTCAAAGAAGCGGTCGACAAAGGCGCGCAGGAAATTGCCCTCGCCAAACTGCAGAACCTTCTCGGGCGCGTCCTTGGGCAGCAGGTAGCCCTTGTAGCCAATCTTCTCGAGCGTCTCGTAGCTGATGTTCTCCATCGATGTCTCTCCTTAGATTGCTGTTAGCGTGCAGGCAAAACGGGGGCGCCGCGTGTGGCAACGGCGCTCCCGAGTTCGGTGTGATTCGATACGGGTTTAAGCCTCGACGGTATCCAGGTCAAAGCCAAAGTAGCGGACCGCGTTGTTGTAGCTGATGTCGCGCACGATGGCTCCCAGCAGCTCCATGTCGGCCGGATACTTGCCCTGCTCGACCCACTCGCCGATCACGCCGCACAGCACGCGACGGAAGTACTCGTGACGCGGGTAGGACAGGAAGGAGCGGGAATCGGTAAGCATGCCCACAAAGTTGCCCAACACGCCCTCGTTAGCCAGAGCCGTGAGCTGCTCGCGCATACCGATCTCGTTGTCGTTGAACCACCAGGCAGAGCCGTTCTGGATCTTGCCGGCGGTCGGAGCCTCCTGGAAGCAGCCCATCACGGTATCGATCATGGTGTTGTCGATGGGGTTCAGGCTGTACAGGATGGTCTTGGGCAGACCCGTGGACTCCTGGATGGAGTTGAGGAAATCGGCCAGCTGGTCGGACGGCGTGTAGTTGGAGATGCAGTCGTAGCCGGTGTCGGGGCCGAGCTTGGCGAACATAGCGCGGTTGTTGTCACGCTTGCAGCCAAAGTGCAGCTGCATGGCCCAGCCAAGGCGGACATACTCGCCAGCGACAAACTGCATGAAGGCCGTCTTGTACTTGAGGACCTCGTCCTCGGTAAGCGGCTCGGCGGCAAGGCCCTTGGCAAAGATAGTCTCGATTTCGTCGGCGGTAGCCGGAACGTACATAACGTAGTCGAGCGCGTGGTCGGAAGCGCGGCAGCCCAGCTCGTGGGCAACGTCGTAGCGCTTGGAGATGGCGGCCTTCATGCCCTCGAAGTCGCTGATCTCAACGCCGGCAACCTTGGAGAGATGCTTGCAGTAGTCGGCGAACTCCTGGCCACGCTCGATGCGCAGGGCGGCATCGGGGCGCATGGCGGGAACGACCTGAACGTCAAAACTGTCGTCGGCGGCAATCTTCTTGTGCCACTCAAAGCTGTCGGCGGGGTCGTCGGTAGTGCAGATCATGCGGACGTTGGACTGCTTGATGAGGTTGCGGCAAGTAAAGCTGGCCTCAGCGAGCTTGGCGTTGGCAAGGTCCCAGACCTCCTGAGCGGTTTTGCCGTTCAGGACGCCCTCGTAGCCAAAGTAACGCTTAAGCTCCAGGTGGCTCCACTCAAAGACGGGGTTGCCCACGCAACGGCCCAGGGTCTCGGCCCACTTCTGGAACTTCTCGCGAGCAGGGGCATCGCCGGTAATGAAGCGCTCGTCGACGCCGTTGGCACGCATCAGGCGCCACTTGTAGTGGTCACCGCCCAGCCAAACCTCGGTGATGTTCTCAAAACGCTTGTCGTCCCAGATCTCCTTGGGAGAAATGTGGCAGTGGTAGTCAACGATGGGCATGCCCTCGGCAAAGTTGTGGAACAGCTCCTCACCGGTTTTGGTGCTCAGCAGGAAATCCTGATCGTCCATGAAGTTTTTCATCAAACAACCCCTTTGTTGGCGGAGCGGGCGCACGATGCGCTCGTTATCCTCTAGGTGAACGTTCACTATACTAATTCATTGCGACTTAAAAGGTGAACGTTCACCTAACCACCATGGGGTGAACGGTCGATTTTGCCCGTTCAACGGTTACTGGAGCCGTGACTTGTATGTATTGCGAATTGGCAGGCGTCCCCGAATACCGAACTTGAGCGCTTTGGCCAGGTGGGTCATGTTCCGCCGTGCATTTTTGGGAGTATTCAGCATCGGAGCGCACCGCGCACCGTCTTCGAAGCCCTATCTGATGCTCATATTGCGCCCAATCGGCATAAATAAATGCCCCCGATGGCGAATTACGCCATCGGGGGCACTTAAAACAGTCGTCCTAACCTCTTTCGGGACACGCCATTGCTGAATACTCCAAAAAATGCACGTCGCAAGAGGGGGTACCTGACTAAACGGCTAAATTCCCGCAAGCTCGCAGTAGCGGTCGACGTTGCTGGCAAACACCATCTCCACAGCACCCTTCTGCACGGGCTCCGCCGGAGTTTTACCCCACAGCAGATACTCGCCCAAGGTCTTGGCGCCACGGTAGGCCAGGCTCACCGGGTCCTTATAGACAATATTGGTAAAGATGCCACGGCGCAAGGCCAAGGCGCTCTCGGGGAACAGGTCGTTGCCGATTACCATGACCTTGCCGGCCTTGCCGCTTGAAACAAGCGCGTCGGCGACCACCTCGGAACCAACGGCAAAAACGCTACAGATGAGCTCGGGAGCATCCGGCGCACTCAGGCGCTGCTCAAGCTCGCGCTCGAGCTGTTTGACTTGCGCATGGGCGCCGGCAAGGTCCTCAACCTGCCATGGAATATCGTGTTCGCGCAGGTAATTATGAAAGGCGCGGGCGGTCAGGTAGTGTGAATCGGTATAGGGGTCGCCCGCCAACAGGAGCACGCGGGCGTCAACCCCAGAAGCGTGGACCAGATTTGCCGCCTGCTCCGCCATAAGACTGCCCGCCGCGGAATAGTCCGCCAGACTGGCACCCAGGCGATCGAGGTGCGGGCGGTCGCCGTCTACGAGCTCGATTGTCACGCCCGCCTCGGCAATCTGCCTCAAGAGCTCGGTTGCGCGGTCATCGCCCGGAACATAGGCAAGCAGGCCATCAATCTTCTCGCCCACCTGCAGACGCTCATCAATCTGCTCGAGCGCATCGGCGTAGCCACCCACGCCAAATTCAACGCGCTCAACCGTAATGCCCTGATCGATGACCTCCTGCTCAAAGCGGTTGCAGCCTTCCCAAAGGTAACGGAAAAAGTACGCCCCCTCGCGCGATGCGCGGGGCAGGCAAAACACCAAGTTGATATCCTTGCGGCGCAGGCTCGAGGCACTTGTGTTGCGGTGGTAGCCCATGGCCTCGGCCTTGGCATTCACCTTGGCACGCACGGATTCGCTCACGCCGGCCTTGCCCGTCAGGGCCTTATGCACGGTATTGATGGAAACGCCAAGCTCGGCGGCTATGTCCTTCATGGTTACGCGAGCGCTCATGGGGTTACTCCGTTATAGATAAGTTGCCAATTAACAGTACAGGTAACGATACCCCAAAATCACCCTTCAACTCGCCACGCTCGCCCCCAAATGTGCAAAGCGCCCCGCGAACGGATGCTCGCGGGGCGCTTGGATGACGGACCTTACTTGATACCGCGGCCCAAGTCTTCGGCAATTTTGTCCACGCCCTTAAGTGCGGCGCAGGTCTTTTTGTTGGAGCAATGTCCTGTGCAAACGCCACCTTGAGCGCAGTCGGCGCAGGTGCCCTTGCGATAAATGTGCACGCACACGGCGACAAACGCAATGCCGATAACAGCCAGTACAACAATATCGATAGGTGCCATAGCAAGCCTCCTCTAGTTAACCACCACTTACTTTACCCCATTCTCCACCTGCCAAAAAGGGACAGGTATATTTTGGTCGGTTTTATCTGCGGAAACGCCACATCTCCCTCACCAAAAAGCCCGAGTGTCGCTGGGACACCCGGGCTCGTGGAAAGGGGCTGATCCTTATTCGGACTTAAGCGGAAACTGCGGCGGAAGCAGTGTTGGTCTCGTCCTCGTCGGTCCATGCATGCTTGGGCATGGGACGGAAGATCTGGAAGAGCATCGCAACCAGCAGCACGATGGCTACAATCGTCCAAATACCAAACTGGCCCAACACAAACAGGTTGTAGAACTGGTTGATGAACAGGCCGATCACCCAAGCGAAGGCGCACTCGTAGCCGATGGCAATCGCGGTCCACTTGCCGGAGTCCATCTGGTTGCGGATAGTGCCCATGGCGGCAAAGCACGGAGCGCACAGCAGGTTGAAGGCACCAAAGGCCACGCAAGCACCCATGGTGGGGAACATGCCCGCAAACGCGGTCCACAGGCTCGGGTCGGTCTCGCCAGCATCGGCGACGGAGAGCAGCGAGCCGGCGGTAGCGACGACATTCTCCTTAGCCACGAGGCCGGAGACGGTCAGCGCGGTGGCCTGCCAGGTGCTAAAGCCGAGCGGGGCGAAGATCCAAGCGACCAGGTTGCCGAGCATGGCGAGCACGGAGTAATCCATGAACTCCTCGGGGATGCCGTCCATCGCAGGCAGGAAGCCAAAGGAACCGTTGTAGCTGCCAAAGTTGGAGAGGAACCAAACGACGACGGTGGACGCGAAGATGACCGTACCGGCCTTCTTGATAAAGGCCCAGCAGCGCTCCCACACGTGCAGCGCCCAAGAACGGATCGCCGGGAAGTGGTAGGCAGGAAGCTCCATAACAAACGGCGTCGGGCGACCGGCGAAGAGCTTGGTCTTCTTGAGCATGAGGCCCGAAGCAATGACGGCAAAGACGCCCAGGAAGTAGAAGAGCGGGCTGATCCACGCGGCGGTGGTGGAAGAATCGCCGATGATGGAACCCATGAGCAGGGCAATGATCGGCAGCTTAGCGCCACAGGGAATAAACGTGGTGGTCATGACCGTCATACGGCGGTCCTTCTCGTTCTCGATGGTCTTGGTGGCCATGACGCCGGGGACGCCGCAGCCCGAGGACACGAGCATGGGGAT
>ERZ836939.2402-NODE-2402-length-18391-cov-25.547393_pt1 | contig 18391 bp, 19 predicted proteins | sample MGYA00519912_ERZ836939 | MGnify/ENA primary metagenome ERZ836939 (study PRJEB31850, sample SAMEA3708810) | human gut metagenome | biome: human gut; feature: human-associated habitat; material: faeces | place: China | collected 2014 ... | reverse complement strand
TCTACGTTGGCGAGGACGGGGACGGAAGCCCCGTCATGCTGCATTGTGGCGACCCGATACAATACGCAAAACTTGATACAAGCTATTGGCAATCCCATTTTTACGCCTATGGGCGGCTACATTACAACTGACTTTGAAAGGAGTTTATTTCTATGGCAAACACGAAACTTGACCGTATCGAAAGGGATATTGAGAAAACGAGGGCGAAAATCCTTGAATACCAAAAAAGGCTGAAAGACCTTGAAGCGCAGAAAATCGAGGAAGAAAACGCGCAGATCGTTCAAATGGTGAAAGCGGTACACCTTGACGGGGCGCAGCTTGCCGCGTTCCTCTCCGCTTACGCCAGCGGCGAAATTGCCTTGCCACAGCCGGACGCAGACTACACCGACGAACAGGAGGAAACCGAAGATGAAGCATAAAAAACTGTTCCGCAGCGTTACCGCTTTGCTTGCCGCCCTTGTACTCATGGGCGGCTTTTCTGTTACCGCTTTTGCGGGCGGCGGTGATGTGAGCGACGAGCCGCCTACCCCCGTAACCGAAACCGAGCCGGAAGAAACGACGGGCGGCTATGAGCCGCAGCCCTTAACGCCGGAGGGCAACATGAGCCTTGTGGACGACATAACGGGCGAAGCGTCCGGCGATAAGCAGTTTATTACCGTCGTTACGAAAAACGGAAACTATTTTTACATCATCATTGACCGCGCCGAGGACGGGGAAAATACCGTCCATTTCCTTAACCAAGTGGACGAAGCGGATTTAACCGCCCTTATGGAGGACGGGCAGACCGAAGCCCCCGTTTGTAGCTGTACTGAAAAATGCGTTGCCGGAAGCGTCAACACCGATTGTCCCGTTTGCAGCGTCAACATGAGCGAGTGCGCGGGCAAGGAAGCCGAGCCGGAGCCGGAAGAAACCGAGCAGCCGCCGGAAGAAGAAAAAGGCGGCGGCATGGGTATTCTGCTTGTCGTGCTGCTTGTTGCCGCAGCGGGCGGCGGCGCGTTCTACTACTTTAAGATTTTGAAGCCCAAAAAGGACGCGGCGAAAGGCAGCAGCAGCCTTGACGACCTTGATTTTGACGAGGACGACGAGGAAACGGAAGTAGTCGAAACCGAACAGACCGAGCAGGAGGACGATAATCTATGAAACTTGTAATTGCAGAAAAACCGAGCGTCGGGGCGGCGATTGCCGCCGTTATGGGCGCGAATGAAAAGCGCAGCGGATATTTTGAGGGCGGCGGCTACCTTGTGTCGTGGTGTATCGGGCATTTGATTAGCCTTGCAGACGCGGCGACCTACAATGAACAATTCCGTAAATGGAAGTACGACGATCTTCCCATTGTCCCGCAGGAGTGGCAGTTTATTGTTGCCAGCGGCAAGGAGCAGCAGTTTTCCATTCTCAAAGACCTTATGCACCGCAGCGACGTTACCGAGATTATCAATGCTTGCGACAGCGGGCGCGAGGGGGAACTCATTTTCCGCTTTGTCTATGAACAGGCGAATTGCAAAAAGCCCTTTTCCCGCCTTTGGATTAGCAGCATGGAAGCAAGTGCAATCCGCGAGGGCTTTTCAAATCTCAAAGACGGGCGCGGCTATGACAACCTCTATCAATCCGCGCTTTGCAGAGCAAAGGCCGATTGGCTCATTGGCATTAACGCGACCCGCCTTTTCTCTATCCTCTACCATAAAACATTGAATGTCGGCAGAGTGCAAACGCCCACCCTTGCTATGCTGGTAAACCGCGACTATGCAATCAGCAGCTTTAAGAAAGAGAAATATCATGTCGTCCGGCTGGACGTTGGCGGCGTTGCCGCCCTTTCCGAAAGGCAGGACGACGAAGCGGCGGCGCGGCAGATGAAAGCGGCTTGCGAGAAATCGCAGGCCGTTTGTACTTCCCTTAAAAAAGAGAAAAAGACCGCAGCCCCGCCGAAACTGTTTGACCTCACCGCCTTGCAGCGGGAAGCAAACCGTTTGTATGGGTTTACGGCGAAACAGACCCTTGACTATGCGCAAGCCCTTTATGAAAAACGGCTTTTGACCTATCCCCGCACCGACAGCAAATATATCACTTCCGATATGGAGGGCAGCACAAAGGAACTTATCACCGGCCTTTGCGCTGCTCTCCCCTTTATGCAGGGCGTGAAGCTGCAAGCCGACCTTGCGAGGATTTGCGACAACAGCAAAGTAACCGACCATCACGCCATTTTGCCGACAGCGGAGTTTGTGAAAACGGGCTTTTCTTCCCTTGCCGAAAGTGAGAAAAAGCTAATGACCCTTGTGTGCGCAAAACTGCTTTGCGCCGTTGCCGCGCCCTATGAGTATGAAGCGGTTACGGCGGTTTTCACTTGCGGCGGCTATACCTTTACCGCAAAGGGCAGGACGACGCTTTGCGAGGGTTGGCGCGAGATTGAAAGACTATCCCGCGCCGCGTCCGGGGAACAGGACGAGGACGCAGAGCCGGAAGCGGTTTTACCCCCGCTTGCCGAGGGGCAGACCTTTGACAATCCGGCAGCGGAGATCTCCGAACGTTACACGCAGCCCCCAAAGGCATTTACCGAAGATACGTTACTTTCGGCTATGGAGAGTGCGGGAAAGGAGGACACGCCGGAGGACGCGGAGCGCAAAGGGTTAGGCACCACCGCGACGCGGGCGGGTATCATTGAAAAACTCATTAGCGCGGGCTTTGCCGAGCGCAAGGGCAAAAAGCTAATCCCCACAAAGGACGGGTATAACCTTGTCGCTATTCTGCCCGACAGCCTTACGTCCCCGCAGCTTACGGCAGAATGGGAAACGCGCCTTACCGGGATTGCAAAGGGCAGCGACAGCCCCGCCGACTTCATGCGCGGGATTGAGGAAATGACAGCGGGGCTTGTCAAGACCTATTCCGCGATTTCCGAGGATAAAGCGAAGCTGTTTACCCCGCAGCGGGAAGCAATCGGCACTTGCCCCCGTTGCGGCGCGGCGGTTTACGAGGGCAAGAAAAACTTTTACTGCTCCGACAGGGCTTGCAGCTTTGTGATGTGGAAGAATGACCGCTTTTTTGAGCAGCGCAAAAAGGCTTTCACAAAGGCGATTGCCGCCGCCCTTTTGAAAGACGGAAAGGTAAAAATCAAAGGTATGTACTCGACCAAGACGGGAAAGACCTTTGACGGAGTTGTGCTGCTTGCCGACACAGGCGGCAAGTATGTAAACTTCCGCGTCGAGCAGAACCGAAAATGATAAGGCTTGATGAAAAGCAATACCGCGCCGTAAAGAAAATGACCCGCGCCGCTTGTGCAAACAACGATTGCGGGAATTGTCTGCTGCTGGACGACGGGGAAACTTGCGTTTGTGTGCAGAGTATCAGCTATTCGCTGCTATGCCGCTATTTCCGCGAAGCGGTATTACCCGCCGACAGGCAGCTTTGCGAACAGATCACCCGCAGCGGGGAAACCGATTTGAAGCGTTGCGCGGTATGCGGCAGCACGTTTGCGGCGGGCAGCAACCGGGCGAAATACTGCCCCGATTGCGCGGCAAAGATACGCCGCAGACAGAAAGCCCAAAGCGAGAGAAACAGGCGTTTACGGATAAAAACAACTACATAGCAAGCACAGCAAACGAGTACCCGTTTGCGAGAAATGCCCGCGCTTCCCATAGAGAGCGCGGGCATTTTGCTTGTTGGGATAGTCCCAAACCCTTATATGACCGAGAAAGGACGTGATGAAAGAATATGCCGTATTCCTCATACGACCATGACAAATTAGAAGCCGCCGAAACCATGCGGATAGAACGCCGGATATATTTTGAAGCAAAGGACAGGGAGATTGCCCCTTATGCTTCCTTGCCGATTGCGCAGCTACTTTCCATGCGCAGCGAAAGCGCGGCGGCAGAACAGGCGATTTTTGACGACCTTAAAGAACGCGCCGCCGCATGGGAAGAACAGGCGGGAAGAACGCTTTTGCTGGATAAAACACTTGAATATGTGAGAACGCCGCACGTCCAGCACACCGCTAACGAGTGGCAGACCACCGAGCATAACCGCCATATTCGCAGCAACCGGGTATATCAGATGAATTACCACATTTACGAAAACACCCGTTACGACAGGGAGAAGCAGCAAAGCGTCCCTTACTCCTATTCTCTCACATGGGGCGTTTATACCAACAGCCCGAACAGGAACGGGCAAGCGAAGATTGCCGGACAAGATAGAAAGGTTTTCACCGACAAGGCAGCTATGGAAAAGTATCTGAATGGGCGTATCAAAGCGTATGACCGCTTGTTTACGGAAATCTCCCCGCCTATCCCGCAGGAGTACGCCGACTATTTCAAAGTAAACGGTATGCTCATGCCGGACTACACCATAGAGGGCGAAGAACCCCCGCAGCAGCAACAGGCGGCAGCTATCCCCGAAAATACCGGGCAGGAAAAGGAGCGTGAACACATGAGCGAACAGTTTTCTATTATGATAGGCAACCGCAGCCGCTTTGACGCGGGCGACCCCGGCGGCTATTGGTTGGATATGCCCGCCACAAAGGAGCAGTTGCACGAAGCTATGCGGAACGTCGGCATTACCGCCGACAACCCGCAGGATTTTTCCATTCGCGGCTATTCCGACGACCCGGAGAAACATATTGCCTTGCCTTATGAAATGGTATGCGCCGCCGACGTGGACGAACTCAATTTTCTTGCGGCGCGGCTCGAACAGCTTGACCCCGCCGAGGTTGGCAAGCTGAACGCAGCTTTGCAGCAGAAAAACGGGCTTGCAAATATTGGACAGGTAATTGACTTCACCTACAACGTGGATTTTTACGTCCATATCCCCGAAGTACATAACTACCACGATTTGGGCGACTATTACTTAAATCAATCCGGCATGGTACAAATGCCCGAAGAATGGAAAGGCGGCATTGACCTTTCTACTTTTGGCAGGAACGCTGCCGCGCAGGAAAAAGGCGCGTTTACCGAGTACGGCTATATCGTGGAAAGCGGCGACGAGTGGGAACGGCAGTTTGAGGGGCGCGAAGTGCCGGAAGAATACCGCATTATGAGTTACCCGCAGCCGGAGCGCGGCGAACAGGACAAAGCCTATATGGACGCAGCCGAAACGCAGCAAGCAGACGCACAGGCCGCAGAGCCGCAGCAGCCCCGCCCCGTCGTCCCCATTATCCTTACTTCCGAAAAGCCCGCCGAAAAGGTAAAGGAGATCACCGCGCGTTTGGAACAGGGCGTACAGGCGATTTTTGACAGCGACCGCTACAAAGAGTTTCTAACCGCTATGTCAAAGTTCCATGATTATAGTTTGAATAACACTATCCTAATTGCTATGCAGGGCGGCAATTTGGTAATGGGCTTCCGTCAATGGGAAAAGGAGTTTGACCGCCATGTAAAGAAAGGCGAGAAAGGCATTAAAATCTTTGCCCCCGCGCCCTACAAGGTGAAAAAGCTGGTTGATAAAATCGACCCCGAAACGAGAAAGCCCATGCTTGACCGCGAGGGAAAAGTGGTAAAGGAAGAAAAGGAAATCACCGTCCCCGCCTTTAAGGTTATAACCGTCTTTGATATTTCGCAGACCGAGGGCAAGGAGTTTCCCGACCTTTCCGTTAAACCGCTGCTTGCCGATGTGGAGCAGTACGAGGATTTTTTCGCCGCCCTTGAAAAAGCGTCCCCCGTCCCGATTGCATTTGAGCAGATCACAAACGGCGCAAATGGGTATTTCAGTTTGACCGACAAGCGTATTGCAATCAAAGAGGGCGTGAGTGAATTACAGGCGGTAAAGACCGCCATTCACGAAATCGCCCATGCGAAGCTGCACGACGTAGACTTAAACGCCCCGCCGGAGCAGCAAAACCGCGTTGACCGCCATACCTGCGAGGTAGAAGCGGAAAGCGTCGCTTATACGGTTTGCCAGCATTTCGGCCTTGATACTTCCGATTACTCTTTCGGCTATGTGGCTGGTTGGAGCAGCGGCAAGGAAATGACCGAGTTAAAAGCGTCCCTTGAAACAATACAGACCACCGCAAAGGAACTCATTACCGAGATTGAGGGGCATTTTACCGAGTTGCAGCAGCAGCGGCAAGCCGAGCAGGAGCAGGGCGATACCTTTTCCATTTATCAGTTAAAGCGCGGGGACGAAACAAGGGACTTGCGCTTTGAGCCTTATGACCGTCTGCAAGCGGCTGGACTTACCATTGACCGGGTAAATTATGAACTCGTCTATACTGCACCGCTTACAAAGGATATGACGCTGGGCGACATTTGGGAAAGGTTTAATATCGACCACCCCGCCGACTTTAAGGGGCATAGCCTTTCCGTTTCCGACATTGTTGTGCTTCATCAGAACGACGAGGACACCGCCCACTATGTAGACAGTATCGGTTTTCAGCAAGTGCCGGAGTTTTTGCAGGAGCAGCAGACCCCCGTATTTGACAAGCTGCCGCCCGAACAGCAGCAAGCCTTGTCCGACACCGTACAAGACACTTTGCAAATGCTGGTTGACGCAGACAAGCGGATTTATGGCGACGTTACGGGCAAGACCCTTGAAGCAATCGCGGCGCAAGGATATTCCTACAAGGACGGGCAGCTTGAAAAGCAGCAGCCGGAAGCGACCCCCGACAGCCTTTTGACGGGTGAAACCGTTAGAACGCCGAGGGGCAATTTTCATATTACCGATATGAGCCGTGAACAGATCGAAGCGGCGGGCTTTGGTTTTCATCATGCGTCGGAGGACGGGAAGTATCTCATTATGGGAAATGGCACACAGGCTTATGCCATAGCCGCCGAGCAGCCGCAGCGGGATAATCCCTTAAAGCACGTCGAGGACACCATAGAGCAGAACGACAACAATTTTGACGGGCTTATCAACAATACGCCGCAAACGCCCACCGTTGCAGATTTTGAGCAGCGGGCAAAGGCGGGGGAAGCGATTTCCGTTACCGACCTTGCAAAAGCGGTAAAAGCCGAGAAACGGGAACAGCCGCAGAAAAAACCGTCCATTTTGAAGAAGCTGGACGAATACAAGAAACAGGCGGCGCAGCAGCCGAAAGATAAACAGAAAGAGCATAAAAAGGATTTGGAGGTTTGATAGCATGAATACCCGCTTTACCATTGAGGAAGAAAACATTGTTGCGATCTACGCCGAGGACAGCCGGGAAACAACGCTTGAAAATATCCTTGCCGCCATGCCCTACATGGACGAGGATATGCGCCAGCTTGCCGCCGCAGCGGTGAACAAGCTGCAAGCCATGACGGACAGCGAGTTTTCCGAAAGGGAGTTTATCTTGACCGACGAGGAATAGCCCATAGAGAACAGGGGCGCGGTTGCCGATTTCCGGCACCGCGCCCCTGTTCTTTTTTTGTCCTTGCGTGGACAATTAGAAAGCCGTTTTTGCGGGTTTGAATATACTTTATCGTCTATGTCGTTTTCATGCGCTGGAAGCCGCAGAAACACAGGCGTTTTCAGCCCTTAACGTTCCACTTGTTACCCCTTTATTCGTCCGTTTCGTCTTTCTTCTTTTCCGCGTCCACAACGCCCTCAATCATGCCCGTTACAACGGCGTTTAATTGCGCCGCGTTTTGGGAAGTGATAACGGGCTTGCCCGTTTCCGCTTCAAGGGCTTGTTTTGCAATCCCGGCGACATTCCCGCCGCGACGGGCAACCTCTATGTTTTCTTCAAAGGTTTCCGGCTTGGACGCTTGGGAAATATCTTTTGTAGAGGTTTCCGCGAGCATATTTAAGATGATTTCCGTTGTACTCATGTTATCCCGCAGATTTTCTTTTTTTAAGCCTTTCAGCTTTTTGTATTGCCGCGTCGTCATTCCCGACCATGCGCGGGTGATCTCGTCGGTGAGTATCGCATATTCAACGCCCTTTTTCACGCCCCGGTCTTGCCATTCGTCGGTTAATTCTTTCCGCACTTGGATTGCCTGTAACCGCTGGTTAATCCATTCGCGGGTATATCCCTTTTTCAGATAGGTTTCAAGGGCGCGATCAATGGCCTGTTCCGGGTCTATGGTTTCTTCTATCCGTTCCCGCCCGACTTCCGCAAGCCACAGCTTAAACGGCTCTGCTTTCGGTGAGGGGATAGACTGAATGATACGCAAAAGCTGTTCCGTTGTCGCAACGTCGGTCAACCGCTTTTTCCCATCGGCAGCGGTCATTTTCAAAGCGTTACAGTTTGTAACGGTTTCATTTCCCTCGTCTTTTAAGCGTTTTTTCATTACGCGCCAGTAGGTTTGAGGGTTGGGGCTGTCGGTCAAAACCGCGACAACATCAACAATGGAAAAGTACCATTCTTCCTTTTCCTCGTCCCATGCCGTTCTGATTGCTTTGTTTTCAAAAAGCTGCAATTTGTCGTTATCCATTTGCGATACTCCTTTCCAGGCAATTCTATTTTACAATAAAATTATGACTTTTTCTACTGTAACCTCTTATCGTTCCTGCTCCCGCGTCTTGCTTTGGGACGGGTAAAGAATACTATCGACGTTCTTTTTGACAACGCCGTATTCCTGCATTTGCTTCTTGGCTTGCCGATAATCTTCATACAATTTGGTTTTCCTGTCGTTTAAGCTTCTATACTCCTTGCGCAGCGCGGCGAGATCGGGCAGCTTCTTTATCTGCATTTCCTTTAATGCCCTTGCCGCAGCTTCAAACAGGATAATTTCGCTTTCATGTCCCCGCAGATACTTTTCCTTGTCCGGCGATTTTCGGTATTCATCGTAAATCGGTTTTAACTGTCGGTATGTGGTGGTGTGCTTGATAAGCAGCGACAAATCAGACATACGCTGTTCCACTTCCTTAACCGCCTTTGCCGCCGCGTCATGGGCGGTCATAATATCCGCGATTTTGCTTTCAAGTTCGCTGTAATACTCAATCTTATTTTCGGTTAGGAAGTTCATGCTTTTAGCAGCCTGTTTCAGATTATGGATTTTCGCCCACCGTTCATAGCCCGCCGACTGTTGGGCTTTGATACTGTTTTCAAGATCGACGACAAGCCGGATTTTCTTATCTTCCCGCAGCGTTTTTGTTTTGGCAACATACACGCCCTTGATACGCTCCTTTATCGCTTCTTCCGTATAGGCCGCGCCGAGCGTCTTTGTGCGGGTAAACCGTTCCTGTCCGGCGGCGCGGAAAGAAATGTATTTGCCCTGTTTGATTTCATACCCCATTTCCTGCAAGCGGCGCAGCAGTTCGTCAAAATCTTTCACTTGGGGAATGAGAGTATCTATCGCCGTTTTCAGCTTTGCTTTGTAGCTTGTCCCTTGCTTTTCGGCGGTGTATTCTGCATAGCTTTTTCCCTTGTCCTGTCCCGGTACGACGACGGATAGCCCATGCTCTTTACATATCCTGTCGCTGGTGCGCCGGATAAAGTGATAGCTTTGCTTGTTGGAATGGTACTTTTTGTAGTCAACGAAGCTAACCGCGTTGAAAATCAAGTGATTATGCAGATGGTCTTTATCGACGTGAGTTGTCAAAACAAACTCATACTTGCCGCCTAATACCGCCCCGGCAAGTTCCATGCCGATTTTGTGCGCTTCTTCCGGTGTGGTTTCTCCCACCGCAAAGGATTGTATCAAGTGCCGCCCTAAATGTGTGCCGCGATCTCCGGCAGCTTCCCGCGTCCATGCAAACTCAATATCGGCGGTTTCCAGCCCGCAGCCGAAAGAGGACGCAAGCAGCTTCCCGTCTGTCTTTTCGGGATTTAAGATATAGTCTATCGCAGCCTTTAAGGTTGATTTAATAGGGTGCGTCTTTGTAACCGCCATATCTCGTCCACCGCCTTTTTAATGTCCTCTATATCCTGCCTGTAAACCGTCCCCGTCGCATTGGCGCGTTTTGCAATTTGGTTGATGTTCCGGCTCACCGCTTGCAGTTCCCGGATATATGCTTTTGTGTCGCTTCGGTCAACGACAAGAATATACCCGTCTATCGCCATTTTACGGAAGTATGCCCCATACTGCTTTATGGGAAGCTGCTTCATCTTCTCGTCGATCAGCCGCTTTTCTTCTTCCGTAACGTAAAACTTCATCTGTATATTTCTCTTTCGGTTTTCCATTTCCGCACCGCCTTTCGGTATAAGGGTTTGGGATTATCCCAACAAGCATTTTCCGCAAACGGGTACTCGTTTGCTGTGCTTGCTATCTACTCCATACCCCCACCGAAAGGCGGTATTTGTTGCGCGTTCCTTTGATTTTGGACGCAAAAAAAGATTGCAGCCGCCATGCGCTGCAATCTCCCGATTTCTCATATTGTGAGGTTAATCCTCTGCTTTTTCGACTTCCGTTATCTCCCTTGCTGTTGCGGTTACAATCCGTATGCCTTTATCGCTCATACCGTCCAGCAGCGCGTCAAGCTGCCGCCGCCCGGTGGATTTCTCCGCATTGCTGTTCGGGAAGAAAAATTGATCTACCGAAATATGATACCGGGTTACAAGGTCATAGAATACCTGTAAACTCGGCTGTTGTCCCTTGTTCTCGATATTCGCAAGGTAGCGCGGGGAAATATATAACTCGTCGCTTACCTTTTTGCGGCTCTCGCCGTATTCATTTCTCGCGGCTTTTATAGCTGCCCCGAAAGCCTTAAAGTCGTACAATGGTACGGGTCTTTTTGCCATTTTCATTCACCCTGTTACATTTTACAGTTCACCTTTCTTTTTGGATATGTCCACACAATTCATATCATTAGGTTAAATACTTCCTGTTGTGTATTGACAGTAGACTGATTTTCTGATAAAATAAAATTTATGTAAAAGGAGGCGGCGTTTATGTTGCATAGCATGCGTATTAGATAAGCATTGAAAAAAAGGATTTTCCCATTTTCAACATGGGCTTTTTTGTCATGCTTATTTTGCGGATGCTATACAAAAAACTAACGACGTATAGATATAGTATAGACATAGTGCAAGCTATGCCTTAGTTTTGTTGTACTGCTCTGTGCATTATAAATGCAGGTCAATGCTCATGTTGAGGATTGACCTGCATTTTTTTGTGTAAAAAGGACGAGTGAAATATAATGCTTAAAAAATATTGGATAAAATGTCCGATTTGTAACGGAAAGACGAGAGTTCAAGTATTTCATAATACTGTATTAAAAGATTTTCCTCTTTTCTGCCCTAAATGCAAATTGACGCATATCATTGATGTAGAAAAATTAGAGATTGTAATCAAAAATACAGAAAAACAAACTTTTATTATTTAGAAGAAAGGATATAAAAATGAAACGTTTACCTAAATATACGCCTGCGGAAGTACGGAATGATCCATACGGATTTACTTACAAAGAAATGTCGGAAGTTATTGGCGAGAATGAAGCAAAAGCCTTATATGAAGAATTATATAAGCAATTACCACGCAAAAAAAATCTATCAATGTTGGTAAAAAATATTTGCAAAAGCAGTGATACTGAAAAGTATGTTTACGAACTGAAAGACAACAAATACATTGAAACGGTTTTTATCAAGCGGCGAGATGGTGGAACTGTTTGCGTGAGCACACAAGTCGGTTGTCCTGTTGGTTGTATTTTTTGTGAGTCCGGGCGAAATGGCTTTGTTCGTAATCTAACATCGTCAGAAATCGTACAACAGATTATATTGTTGCGTCGAAAAGTAAACCGTATCGTTTTTATGGGTATGGGAGAGCCTTTATTCAATTATGACAACTTGATAAAAGCAATCCATATTCTCCGAGATAGATATGGGCTCAACTTTCCAACCGACGGCATTACCATATCAACAGTTGGTCCGGTCGATCAATTAAAAAAATTGCGCGAGGAACATCTTAAAATTCAGTTGACAATATCTTTACACGCAGCAACACAATCTGCAAGAAATCGTATTATTCCTCACATGCGCATATATGCTATTGAAGATGTTGTTAAGCAAGCCTTATCCTATTCTGAAAGGCATAATCGCAAAATTGTCTTTGCGTATTTGCTTTTACCGGGTATAAATGACCGGCCCTCAGATGTAAGACAACTTGCAAAATGGTTTCGGGGCAAAAAAGTTATGATTAACGTGTTACAATACAACCCAACAAGCAATTCAAGAATTAAAGCACCACAGAAACGGGAAATAGTTGCATTCAAACATCAATTAGAGCAAGCAGGACTTGAAGTTACTATGAGAGTTTCTCATGGCAGAGAGATTAACGCGGCTTGTGGACAGTTAGCTAACACATATAATAAATTCAAAAAAAAATGATTAAAAGTGCCAGACGCATAGACGCAGAGCCGATAACGCATTAGGTCAAAAAACCTATGTGTTATCGGCTTTTTTATTTAATATTGCGCAAAAGCCGCTGTTCCCTATTATAGAATGGATTGCGGGTAGTGTATTAAAGTCGCCCTTTTTTAAGGATACGGCGGTATCGGGGAGGTATCGCCGTGTCCATTTTTATTTACTGTAACCCGCCTAATGCTTTGCGGTCAAAAAAAGCTATGCTCCGCAAGCGGGATATTCCGGCTATGAATGTGAACTGTCAATACATTTAGCTACTGCTTACATTTCCTTTGCGCCCGTCCGCGTCTTGCGGACGGGCGCATTTTGCTTTTTTCAACTTTTTTCTGAAAAGCGCACTCAAGAGCCATCTCCCGAACGGGTACGGAGCGAAAGGGGCAGAGAGGACAAGCCCTTAACTCCCGTCCTCTACTCCACGCGGGAAGGAGGTGAACTCTATGGAGCTATCTTCTTCCGACAAGGAAAGAATACAACATCAGTACGACGCATTAGCAAAGAAAACTTTGGTCGGCGAAGCGAAAAGCCACCGCCGCACTCTTGCGAAACGCGCAGCACGCGAAGTTACTTTTTCGGATTTGAGCGAAAGCGAACTCGCGCAGCTTTTCACAACGGACGAATACGAAAGCGATTATTTCCGTTTTCAAGTGTCCGGCTTTGATGTACTCGTCAAAAATGAACTGCTTGCCGAAGCCCTTAACGCTTTGCCCGAAAGGAAACGCGACATTATCCTTTTGTCCTACTTCTTGGATATGAGCGACGCGGAAATTGGCGAACTGCTGAATGTTGTACGCACGACGGTTTTCCGGCACAGGAAATCCGCGCTTGCGAAAATCAAACAGTATTTGGAGGGAAAAGCAGATGATGAATACCGTTAGGAAGTCTGAAAATCTGTTGCCGTTCCCTGTCATTTCCGCAGCGGCAAACGGCGACACAACCGCCATGTGCGCGATCTTGAAGCACTACGAGGGTTACATAGCGAAACTTTGTACCCGCACGCTGAAAGACGACGCGGGCAATACCTATTCCTATGTGGACGAGGAAATGCGTAACAGGCTGCAAGTGCGCCTTATTACCCGCACCCTTGCTTTTCATGTAGGATAATCTTTTAGCCCATGCGGGGAGCGTGTCCCCTTTCCACGCTTCCCGTTATGGGCTATTTGTCGTTCCGCAAAAGCATATCCGCTGTTGATGTGCTTTTGCAGGCCGACAAAGCCTATTGTTCTTTGACAAAGAAAGCGGCCTTTGGTGCGCAGCATAACAGGCAAACGGGTACATTCCGTCTGTACCGAGCCAGTCGGCGGGTACGCCATGACAGCTTTTCCCCATAGGGGAAAAGCCGAGCGAGAACTACCGCGCCGTAAAACAGGTTTAGCAGCTTGTGGGCGACGACATACAAGGCGGCACAATGATACTCCCGCGTTGAACACCCTCAAAGTATTGCGCGGCGCACCCATAAGCATGGGCCGGGGTGAAACTCCCGTGAGGTTGCAGCTAACAACCGCCCGTTTTTGCCTTTTGACGAATATAGTTTATCCATACAGGAAAAGGAGGTTTTTCTAATGGATAAAAAACAGACAATTACAACCGAACGCAAAATAGGGAAAATCACCTATCTTGTTCAAGCGTTGCCGAGTGAAAAGGCAACCGATACAATCCATAAAAAGATTGAGAAACTCATTGTAAAGGATTTGCAGAAAAAGCCCGGAAATCCGGGATTTTTAGCGTCCGAGTAGTGCATTAGGCGGCGGGATATGGTATAATGATAGCAACACATTATACCTGTTTATTCGGCTGTCGGAAAGGAGGACTAATGTTACAGTCGAATAAAATCACCGCCCTTTACTGCCGTTTAAGTCAAGAGGATATGCAAGCCGGAGAAAGCGGAAGCATACAGCACCAAAAAATGATACTTCAACGCTATGCGGACGAACACCATTTTTTGAACACAAAGTTTTTTGTGGACGACGGATTTTCCGGCGTGAGTTTTGAGCGCGAGGGGCTGCAAGCGATGTTGCAGGAAGTGGAAGCCGGACGAGTGGCGACGGTCATTACCAAAGACCTTTCCCGTCTTGGCAGAAACTATCTGAAAACGGGCGAACTCATAGAGATTGTATTTCCCGAAAACGGAGTACGCTATATCGCGATCAACGACGGAGTTGACACAGCGCGGGAGGATAACGAGTTTACCCCCTTGCGGAACTGGTTTAACGAGTTTTACGCCCGCGACACAAGCAAGAAAATCCGCGCAGTTAAACAGGCACAGGCGCAAAAAGGCGAGCGCGTCAACGGGGAATATCCATACGGCTATATCCCAGACCCGAACAACCGCCACCACCTTATACCCGACCCGGAAACCGCGCCGATTGTCAAACAGGTTTTCGCTATGTTTGTTAGCGGCGTGCGTATGTGCGAAATCCAAAAATGGCTTGCGGAAAACAAAGTCTTGACGATTGGAGCGTTGCGCTATCAGCGTACAGGACAGGCGCGGTATCAGCGGGCAATGATCGCCCCCTATACTTGGCCGGACAAAACGCTCTATGACATATTAGCAAGGCAGGAATATTTAGGGCATACCATAACCGCGAAAACTCACAAGGTATCCTACAAGTCGAAAAAGACCCGGAAGAACGAAGAAGAACAACGCTATTTCTTCCCAAACACCCATGAGCCGCTTGTTGACGAGGAAACCTTTGAACTTGCGCAAAAGCGGATTGCTACCCGCCACCGCCCGACAAAAGCAGCGGAGATTGATATTTTTTCCGGCTTGCTGTTTTGCGCTGGTTGCAGACATAAGATGTATTACCAACAGGGCGTAAATATCGAGCCGCGCAAGTTTTCCTATTCTTGCGGCGCATGGCGCAACAGGGCAAGGACAGGCAGCGAGTGTACCTCTCATTATATCCGCAAAAACGTACTTCTTGATTTAGTGCTGGAAGATATGCGGCGGGTTTTGCGGTATGTTAAGGAACACGAACAGGACTTTATCTGTAAAGCTACCGAGTACGGCGACATGGAAGCGAGAAAGGCATTAGCGCAGCAGCAAAAGGAACTTTTCAAAGCACAGGCGCGTATGACCGAACTTGACACGCTTTTCCGCAAGCTGTATGAGGACAACGCATTAGGCAGACTGACAGATGAACGGTTTGTGTTTCTAACTTCCGGCTATGAGGACGAAAAGAAATCCCTTGCCGCAAGGATAGACGAGTTACAACAGCAGATCGCAACCGTTACCGAGCGAAAAAGGGATATATCAAGGTTTATTCAGATTGTCGGGAAATACAGCGACATACAGGAATTGACCTATGAAAACGTCCATGAGTTTATCGACCGTATTTTGATACATGAATTAGACCGGGAAACCAACACCCGGAAAATCGAAATCCATTATAGCTTTGTCGGACAGGTTGATACCGAGCAGGAGCCGACGCAAGTTGTCAACCATGACCGCCGCAACATGGTAGATGTAAAAAGTATCGCTATCTAACCCCAGCAAAGTTACGCCCTGTATAGCCGTCATCGGTAAAATGCTTGATGTTCGTCATACCGCTTTTGCGGGCAAAATCTTCGAGAAATCTCTTTTGATTCAGTATCGAGTTCGATTCGCCTTGCTGCTCATCATCCTTGGACAGCCTTTCATAGAGGGCTGTAACTCTATCAAAATCCCTGATTTTAGGCACTTTCTGACCTCCTTTCCGTCTTTTATTCGCAGCCATATTCAATGGACTGCTTGCAATATATATCCTAAAACTTCTTTTCCCTTGCAGTCCAGTACGATCAGGCTGGTGTTGGCGTTCATAATGTTGGGCTTGGCGTAGAACCTGGTCTTGCCCGCGCCGCTGCCTCCCACCACCAGGACATTCAGATTGCGCCGGTGTCTGCGGCCATCCAGCCCAATGGCGACATTCTGGGTGAGAATTTTGTTCGCGGTCGGCTCCTTATCCGCATATTTCCTGTTGATCGCTTTGGGGTCGCCCCACTTGGCGGAGCCGTGTTCCTCCCGCCTGCGGTAGTTGCGGTCGGTGGAGAGATAGACGCCGATCCCCAGAGCGTAGCACAGCAGAAAAATGAGGACAGTTTTCAAGCTGTCCTCACACCATACAATGTGAAACGGATGGTCCAGCGCCGCCCCGCCGTACCGCACCAGCCCCGCCAGTCCGCCGCCCATATAGGGGGCCAGCAGCAGGGCCAGCCAGACCACAGGAATGACGCCGCAGGCGTAGAGGGTCATGTGGGCTTTGGAGAACTTATCTTGCCTCACGGTCAGCCCTCCGTTTCTCCCGTTTTGTAGGCGCGTCTATGATTTTGAGAATGAGATCGTCCACATCCTCGGTGGGTTTGCCGTCCCGGAGCGCATCGTTGCGGAAGTCAGTCAGGCCCCGCACCATAAGCCGCTGTTCGTAGTCATTCAGCGTGACCACACGCTTCTCATCATGCATAGAGCGCCCCCCTCATCTCGCCTCGTCATCTCGGTTCTTCTGTGCCTTTTCCTGGGCGGCAAAAAGCCGGTTCATATCGGCTGTAATACTGCCCGCAACATCCCGCATGATGCCCACCTCGGCCCGGAGCGCCCTGGCGTCCATCCCGGCATAGCTCTCCGGCAGGCGTTCAAAGGAAAAGCCCTCTACCGATATACCATTTCTTTTGCACAGCATATAAGACACGCTGTACGCCGTGAAATCGGGGCTTTCGCAGGTGATTCCATCCCGCTCCATGTGGGCGCGGGCCAACTCCTGGGCCAACCCCCGGAAGATGGTGGGGGCGTCCAACCCCTGGCGGATATAGACGGTATGCTCCTGGGGATGATAGGCCACATTGACGCCCTCCGGCAGTTCGTTGGAGATAGCGAACCGACAGGGGGCGTTGTTCATCAGGGCCTTCAGCAGTAGGCGTTCATCCCGGACCGTGGCGGGGGCGGGGCGTTGGGTGGCCCTGGTCTGGGAAATGTCAAAGACCTTCCGAACATTGTAGGACACGCCCACGCTGCCATCGTCCCGCTGGTACTCCTTGCCCGGTTCCAGGATGGTGATGGCGTCGGCTCCATGTCGGACATACACGCCGCTGGCCTTCCAGCTGTCAAAGTCGGCCAGTCTGGTGGCCTCCGGGCACTGGGCCGCGATCAGGATGGCGTTGCTCACGGAGTAGAGGTCAAACCGAGCCTGCACATCCAGGTAGGCTCGGAGCAGCCCGCCCTCTCTGCCCATATCCTGCACATAGCTGTCGATCATGGCGTAGACGCCCTCACGTTCCGCCTGCTTTCGCGCCGCCCAAGCCGTCTTGTCAAAGGGCTTCTCCTCCTGCTGGGTGGGCTGGCCGGTAAACAGATCATCATAGTTCGGCATACATTATCGCTCCTTTTGTTTTCTGACTTTCTTTTTTGGGGGTGCTTTATGCTGGATCGGCTTCTGCCGCCCAGCGTTCTCTCTGGCTTTCTCCTCCGCCCGCTGTTTCTGCTCCGCCCGTATCTCCTTCAATGCTTGACGGACAGACGGACGGGGGCGCTCCAGCGGATCAGGGACACCCGGCTCGGCGGCCTCTTTGAGCTTTGAGGTAGGCTCGGACAGACGGGATTTCTCGGTCCGGCCCACGGTGGGGTTTTCGGTCCTGTCCTCCTCTCTGCCAGAGGACGCGCCCCGCGCCGCCTTCAAAAATTCATCCAAGTCCCGGTCTGGATCGTCGCGCTCCGGGACAGCCGGGCCATGTTTCGGGGCCTGGGCAAGCATGGCGTCCAGAAATCCATCCATCTCCCGCTCAGTCATCGGCCCCTGGGGAGTGTCCACCCCGGCTGCCGGTTCCGCCGCAGGTGTTTCCGGGGCGTCCATCCGCCGCTCCGCCCGGCTCTGTTCGATCTCCTGCTTGACCTGGGCCATATCTACGGTGGCGAGGCCGAACCGCTCAATGATGCGGTTGATCTTGCCGGCGTCCTCCGCCCTCGCCATGATGTCGGTCAGTCCATCCGTGGCGTCCCGGTCCTTTAATACACAGTAGAGGACGCCGTACTTCTTTGCCTCCCGGCAAAAGAGCTGGAGGTCGCTGTCCTTCACGGCAAACACCTTCAGCTCCTTACCGCTGCGGAGCATATTGGTCAGGCGGGCCTTGCCCGCTGTCTTTTTCTGCTCCCGCAGGATGGCATAGATCAAAATGGCAAGCTGTTTGGCCCCGGAGCCGGCCAGCCGGACCGCTACCTCACCT